>Ga0209611_10011352_pt1 | contig 12866 bp, 7 predicted proteins | sample S1TSphgellanicum_3_FD_187693 | JGI IMG/M metagenome (GOLD analysis project Ga0209611, IMG submission 187693) | Host-associated microbial communities from peat moss isolated from Minnesota, USA - S1T2_Fc - Sphagnum magellanicum MG (SPAdes) (version 2) | ecosystem: Host-associated > Plants > Peat...
AAAGCATGACATGTTACAAAATGCAATACAAGTGTTTACAATGCACCCATTTCCCCACCCACCCAAGGAACATGTCATCATCATAACAAAATCCGTGCAAATGCCAATAAAAAATAATTTAATTGTCGCTTCATATTGTTTATGGTTTTCATTTTTTCTTGAAGTGATGTGGTAGATTCATCCATATCCTAGAAGAGGAATGTTCAAAATTCAACCATCCTCCCATTTATTTTGTTAGTGAATTAAGAGTTTGAATATTGTAGGAAATACATATTCTCATTGTTGCAAGTTTTCAGCCAAGCATTTGCATTTAATGGAATATTAAGTAGGGTATAACTCCCATTGTTAAAAAAAATTCTATATGATATTTCAACATTTGATTAACGAGGGTAGATTTTTCATTGCCAAGAAAATTTCAAGGAGAACAACTTGGCTATTCACAAGGAAAAAATTAGTTTCTTCCAACATTGTTACTTTGTTTGAATGAGATCATTCACTTCTGCATAGGCCATATTGTAAGCATAATCAGCCTATCCATTACATATTTCCTCGTGATGCCTTCAACACAATGATTGAACTCATCACAACAAAATTAGAATTCGTGAACCTCATAAGAGGCACTTTTGGAACCACACCATGAACCATAATAACATGGAGTAAGAATGCCACAATTTGTTTTTTTTTTTAAATATGATTTTGGCCTTGCAATAAATGTTGGTGTTTTTTAAGGCCTAAAATATTGAGCAACTGAGCGGATACCATTCAATATGCCAAACACCATCACCACATACATTCTCAGCACATCCTCACCTTACACATGTGAATTAAATGGTCACATCTTGCATTACCATTCGATTCACCAACATTACATCTACTATAAGGTTGAAGTGAATTGTTGTTGTATCTATTCAAGAATGAACACCTAGCCTAGATCCCAAAATAGTTGCACAACACTTTGCAACAACAACCACTATGTACCATGTGGCAATGGATGAAGTCATACAATACAATATGAATGTTGTACCATTGACAATTGGTAGTTAGGTACAACTTGCATTTGCCACTAAAGGAGTTTTAGTTGCAAATGTCACCCTGAATTAAAAAATAGTTACAAAAACCGATTGTAAATATGTAATTTCTTGGTAATGTGAAATCCATTATTCAAAGGAAGTAATGTCTCATCTTCTTCATAGGAGTCACACATATCAATGAATGTTGATTCCAAAAGAGGGAAAGACAATTCACATCTCCTTGCCCATTCATCTAGTTATTACTTGACCTCAATACCGAACAAGGCTTCGTTAATGATGGATGCAACAATTTATGATGTGGTGATGATATGTTTGAAATTTTTCAACACATTTTCCCCAACTATCATGTATTTGCTTACATTGACCATATAATATAATCCATGTATTCAAAACACTAGATGTCGTGATGTGTAGCGTTGTGACGTTTAGTGTCGTAAGGGTGTAAATCCATAGCAAACTCTACTAAACAAAATGACTAAAATCAATCAAAGGTAGAAACTAATCAACCAAAAAGAGATGCACGCACATATATATGTAATGCACAAGAGGAGGCTGAGATGAAATTCTCATGTATCCCCTGCCAGACTTGAGTTGGGAAAAACGTGACATGGTCTGAATAGAAATCAAAGTATTGTAGGAGAACATGATGAACAATACCAAATGCTAGCGAGAACTTGAGTGAGCTTCAGCTTGAGGCAGAATAAATGGTATCCACCATTACAGTTATCGCAAAGTAACATCTGATCAGCATCGTTTATCCTTTGACATACTTGACATGGATAGTCAAATGGAGGAATCCAAATTGACGTGATGATGGTAGGATCTAAATTCGGTAGGTGGTAGGGCGCACTGTTTTTGGAGTGATCCTGAATTGTGCTTTCATTGGCTCCTTGCAACTCTAACACACCTGAAGGTTTGATCGCCTTAATCCTCAAGATAGTCCAATTGGAAAAAATGTCTAGAGTATCATTAGGTTGCCGTTAGAGATACACAAAGTCACCAACATCAAATTGTTTCACCTTAGGTTTGTAATTGCCACCTTTTGTGTATGCATACCATAAGGTGTATCGATGTTGTGCAATGGACAAGTTCTCCATGGCCATGGACATAACCCTCCTGAATAGAGCAACCCTCTCTGCGATGACCCTAACCCAAGTGGCTGAGGAGTCTAAGTCCACAACTTGGTCCATTTGAGCAGCAATGGAAATGGGTGGAATGGGATGTTTCCCAAAAAGTAGAAAGTAAGGAAAGAAATGAAACAAAGAAGTGTGTTTGGACATCTTGTAACCCATGGCAATGTAAAGTAGGGCCAAGTCCCAATCCTCTTTGTTCCTAATGAGGCAAATATTTCGAAGTCCCTTCTTGCATGTACGAACCATCTTCTGCAAGGCCATTAGTGTGGGGATGATCCCTTGAAGTTCGACGATGGTCAATGAGAGCATGATCAAGTAGGTATTGGAATTCTCCTCTGAATTTTGATCCTTGATCAATAAGGCATTTAGCACAAACCCCAAACCTATTTAAAACCTGTTGTAAGAAAACTTGGCTGGTGCTGTATTATGACTTGTTCAGTAGTGCAACAAGTTCGACCCACTTTGAAAAATGCTCAATCATAATCATGATGTAGACATTACCCCTGGAGGTTTGTGGTAACTCTCCAGCTAATCACATGCCCTAAATAAGGAGTGGAGAAAACATGAGCTGTCAAAAGGAAAAGGAAATTCTCACTCTATCACATTCTTCACACCTAGCAATGACGTCTCGGACTTGAACATACATAGCTCTCCAATGGTAATGAAGAGCAAAAAGGTTATAAGTACATTTAATTCCAAAGTGTCCAAGCTCCGAATGTACCTTCTGAATAAAACCAAGCTATTCATGTGGTGGAGGAACCACTATGTCGCCTTCTGGTAAGCATCGAATGAGGTGATTGTCCCTCCATGAATAGCGTTTGGACCGTTGTTGTATGCAATCTTGATGACTTGATGTAATTTAGGGAGGGTATTCCCCATGTTGAAGAAACCTCAAAGTGTCCAAGTCCTCCCATATATCCATAATGGAATGTTCAACTAGGTTACATTGTAGTAATGCAAGATAACTAGATGCATAAGATACATGTACTGCTGGAATCTGGTCGAAGTTTTGCCTAGCTTTTGAGAAATCTTCAGAGGTAGTGAAGGGTCTTTGTGACGTGGTATCCACGTTCTGATGTGTAATACCAAGTCGTGAATAACCTTGAACTCGTACTCCTGAAATATAAGCACCCAACAAGCTAACTTACCAATAAATTTGTCATTAGTCATCAACCACTTGATAAGCTGGTGGTTGGTATACAAAGTGAACTTGGTGCCATAAAGATGTATGACAACCCATATAACAACAAGACACTCCCCCTCGTATGAAGAGTAGTTGCTTTCAGCCTTGTTGTTGCTTTGAGATGCATAGGCGATAACATATTCTTAGCTTTCCTCATCAAGTTGGCCAAGAATTGCACCAATACCAAGAGCACTCCAGTTAGTGTGTAGAATGAAGACCTTGATGAAATTAGGTCTTCTCAAAATGGGGAACTCTAAAAGCTTTTCCTTGAGTGTGTTGAAAGCTTCCTTAGTTTCTTCACTCCATGTTGTAACAATATCCTTTTTTAACAATGCATAGAGAGCATGAGCAATAGTACTGAAGTCTTGGACATAAATCTTGTAGTAATTACATAGTCCAATGAAACTCCTCAAGGTGTGAACATTAGTAGGATTGGGCATCTCCAAAATGGCTACTACTTTGGCCCAATGAGCCATAATACCATTTGGCAAAATTATGTGTCCAAGGTAGACGATTGAGGTGATAACAAACTCACATTTTTAAAGATGGATCCTCATATTGATTTCGTGGAGCCTCTTGAATAACTCCTCAAGATGAACCAAGTGTTATAAGAGTCCCTTGCTATGCACTAGGACGTCATTTATGTAGTATTTTAGGAAATCTGCCCCTTCGAGAACTTGGTCCATGACTCGCTGAAAGAAGACATGTGCATTCTTTAATCTAAAAGGCATCACAAGCCATTCCCACAACTTGTTGCTTCCATGGAATGTCGTTTTCTTGTAATCCTTCGCAACAAACACAATTTGGTTGAGGCCTTGCTATAAATCCACAATTGTGAAGATGTTTAAATCTCCAATGCTATCAAACAATTCTTCAAGGATGGACACAAGGTACTTATCCTATGGTGTAACTAGGTTCAAAGGCTTATAATCTCCACACATCCTTTTCTCAATCCATAATCTAGCTGAATCCTTCTTTGCTAACATTACTATAACAGTTACGAAATTAGAATTTGATGGATGAATGAAACCAACCTCATGGAGTTTTTTGCATCTTTCATCTACCAATTCCCACTCATGTTTGTTCAACCTATGCCTCCTTCGATAGATGGGTGTTTCATCTACAAGGTCTATAGAGAACTACATGGTCTTACACCTACCTAAGTCATTCATTGAGAATGCGAACATATTCTCATATTTAATTAGTAAGTTTGTGACCTACTCTCTCTCCTTCTTGGTAAGCTAGTTCTTCATAATGAAAAGGTCGTTGGAAACACATGGAATGGAGTTAGAAAGTGTGTTTGAAGAACCTGTTGTATTGGGTTTTCCACTATCCAACTACGTAGATTCGTAGAAGGTTGTAATTATTTCTTTAGAAGTTGATGCACCTCCAGGTGTATCAGAAACAACTTGAGTCAAATTACATGGTACCTCCTCCCCTTCAACATTAAGAGTGAAGTGTAAAATGTTAGAGATAGGTAAATGTATTTGGTTAGGGTGCCATGTAGTCACATCACCAAAACTGCAAGCTAATTAAATTAGTGCTGGTGTTGTGTACATTTGAAAGAGTACACAGGTTACCAAGAACCATGTAATGGAGTTTAAGTCCATGCCTCTCCCCAGTAGAGCGTTATGCTCCAATTTAGTCACCTTGGTGTGATTAGTAGTGCCATTTTGAACCCCATAACCCTTTCGTTTTCTTTTGGGCTTGATTCATCCCAAGTGACTTAAGCACGATGATACACCAGGCCTGGTCAATCTCCTTGAAAGGCGCGTGTTCTTGGGAAGGAGACAAAGGTGGACCAAACACCTTTTGATTTTCCTATTGTGTTCGTAGAAACCAAGGAGGTTTCTTTTGCCTTATAACTGGTTAGCAAGAGCTTTGATCATTTAATATGTGGAAAACTTATAGGTTTGGGGTTTGTAATGGTGTATCTCAAAGCCAACTACAGAATTGAGAATGGTGGAAAGTTGGTCCACCAATTGTGCAGCTAGTGCGCATAGGAACTGCATTGTGTCGCACCGAGTAGGAGCGGCTCTCCAAGGTAATGTTTGACCAACATGTAGTGCTCCTAGACTTTCTCCTTCTAGTTGAGTTGATAAGGGGTGTTTTCAATTACATAACCAAGCGTAGGAGAAATGCATTGAACCCAGGTGATTAATCGTACCATGTTCATGAAAAGACTGGATCTTGTGTCACTCAAGCCTTTTCCAAATCCAACTGTTGAAAATCCTTGACACTCCTAACCTGAAATGATGACGTCCATGGGGCCAAATAATTTCATATGCATCTTCTGAATTAATCATATGTCAGAGGGCAAGAAAATGAAACTGGCCTTCCATGCGGTGGTCACAAATTGTTGTGGAAATCTGGCTATGAGTTTTATCATTCTCGATGTCGCCACTTGTTTTACAATAAGATCAATGTCGACGTAGAAATACCTCTAAACCACCATCCTTGACTGTAGTAGGGTTTCGAAACCTGTACCAATACCACCAAAGAGCTCTAGTAATGTAATCCCCTCCTTACATGGTGTCTAAGTGATTAGCTAACAAAATATTGGCTTAATCGGTTCGCCATGGTTCTCCATGTTTTCAAAACTAGACACAGCTTTGACCAAAGGCTCGTGGGCTGCTTTGAACCTCTGTAAAACCTCTGGTCTGTGTTAAATGTCAATAGGAACCACCATTGAGCTTTTAATAGCTTGGGCGTAAATTGTCTCCACTTCATCTCCCTCTATCCATTCGTGGCTAATTTATTAGATGTAGGAAATAGTATGTGTTTCCTTGAACATACAATGATGAGCCATAGGATTATGGTTCCCATGTAATTCAAAGGGTATGTATCCCAGGTGGTGGCCATCAGTCTCCCAATCCACTCGGTAGTACGCATGCTCGAACCAGTTGTCAATTGTGAAACTTGGTGGAAACAAGGCCTCTTGCCCAATGAACACATTGTAACTGGTGGCATTATTGACTAAACATTTAACCTATAAGCAAAGCTCTTGATTTGTACCTTCATTGAAGTTAAGTGTAATCAAATCCGAACTTTCCCCAAGTTTCTCTTCTACGCTCCCACTAACCGTGCGAATTTGCCACATAGAGTTCTGTAGTTTGGAGTCGAGCATGCCCATTTTCTTAATAAATTAAACTCTAAGAATCACTAGTTGGGCACTTGTATCAAGAAGTACCATTTTGCGTGTATGTCCTCCCACTTGGATTGCTAACTCAATATTATCGATAATGGTAATTCCGATGGCGATGGAAGTTCTCTCACTAGGCACCACCTTTGGAAATGAGTGAGAGACTATGGAGAGAATGGCTATTCACAACACCTTTGCTAAGTAACAAATCCACAAATGAGGTGTTATTAACTCCCTTGTGACATGTGAATATAGAATTAGAGGTAGGAGAGCCCACTAGTTTAGCCATCCTAGAATTAGTGACCAGATTATGAACGTCATCTGTAACACGTGAACTAATGGAATGTCTCTCCAAGGTGTTGGATGGGACCCTTGTAGCATGTGGATTAAGGATTGGTAGAAGATTTGATGTAGTGTTCAGGGTATCCTTTAGTACTGTAATTATGTCCCTGGTGTTAGCTTCAAATCTTGAAAACTAAATAATGGTGTACTCACAAGCTTTTGCACCACTTCACGCATTTGAAGTTGGCACTCCATAAGCTAATCAGTGGAAAATTGTGTGTTTTCTTGATGTATATGTACTCTTGGGACACGAGAATTTGATGCTCGAGCAGCTTGTGGTGTAGTAGTTTCCTCCCCCCTTGTTAATAAGGTGTGTTCTTCTTCCGTGTGGACATGACGAAAAGATTGTGACATGATTGTTCGAGCTCTTCTAGCCCTGGTAATAGGACTTGAACCAGATGTGAATCCATCATTTTGAATTACCTACTTAGTGGCAAAAACTCTCGGTGCCACACTAACCTGTTGTGCTGCGAAGTAAAAAGGGCAAAAAGAAGTAGCAAATTTTAGTGTGAAACTAAAATTATGTGCACTGGAAATAACATATTCCCCAACCATGGCATCGTGTGAAAGGCCATAGAACGACCTAAGAGGTCCCTCCTGTGATCTTGAACCTTGTATAGGTTGGGCATGATAAATGGTTGGGAAGACTTGCCTTTTAGATTAACAAGTTGGGCCCTTAATGATTCACGTTCATTTTGCAAAGTTTGAACTTGAGTGGCATGGGCTTGAGGCACTTCTCTCTTATCATCATTGTGCTCCTTCTTCTTAGCATTCTTATTGGATTACCCTTGGTGGGGAAAGCATGAGCGGAAGGTTAAGGTGTTTTGGCTTTTGGTTGAAGGGCAATGGAAGATGCTAACAGATTTTACTGTGGTAATCGAAGTTGTTTTCGTTCCAAAAACTTAGCAAAATAAACAGCTTCCTAATGTCCTTCTTTCCCACAATAATCACAAAATAGATCTTTGGAAGAAATGTTGCATTCATTAGCTTTGTGGGTAAGATTACCACAGTAGTTGCAAGAAAGTAAGATGGGTGCAACCGAGTGCACCACTTTAGCCCTTAAAAAAGGATATGATGATCTAGTTGGCGCAAATGGTGGAGGCTAAGGCCTTAAATGTGATGAAGGCCTCATAGTACTGGCCTCATACTCTGCATGAGCCAGTTCCAACTTTTCAGAAATGTTGTACACATCTAGCAAAATGTAGGAGTCTCCGAATTCTGCAAAAACCCATTACAAAACGTGCACATGAAGTGTTGGAGTACCTTCTAATGAATGAAAATACTGATGGGTAGCTTCTAGGTTTGTGATGCTCTGAGTATCTTCTTTAAGCTTGAGAAGCCTCCTGTAAAGCATATTGAGGGTTTCATCCTTTTGCTGAGAGAAGGTGGTAAGCTGCAGAATTTTTTCAAAACTCTTAACCGGAAACTCTAGCTCAAAAACTCGAAAGAATTCCCCCACTGGATCAGCAAAAGTTGGTGCATCGATGGTGGGAGGAATGTTTGTGGTAGCAACAATGAGTTGTTGAGGAAAAAGGTTTACTGAAGTAGGTACCGGAGTTGGATTATTTGGCATAGTCCCATGATGTGCAATGATAGTTTGTAGTGTAGCTTGAAAGGTGATGGTGATGGCTGTGGCATAAGCTGGATTAGGGATTTGGGTGACGCCCAAAATTTTCGAAAAATGTTGCTCATAGACATCTAATGCCTCATAATGCACATAACGGGCCAATTATTTGAATGCGAACACCTCGGTGTAATTAACACCATACTTGAGCTCCAATTCACAAACCACAGTTGAGAAAGTTGCCTTGAATTCCTTCAAAGAAATGGTACCTCGCCTTTCGCTAAACTTCTCAATCCTCCCAGAGGAACAGAGGAACTACTGACCTCCATGGTGTATATGGGTGTAGAGGTCATAGCTTGCAACGAAATATACGGTGTGAAAGTTGGTGTGATAACAAGCATACCCCACTAATTAACCCCTCTAAATGACAACGGTGTTGTAAACGTTTAATGGTACCGTCGTGAAGATCGTGAGCTCAAAGAAATCGACTCAAATGATTGTGTGTTATTTTGTAACAGATACCTTGGCTTTGGCTGAGTGGTAGGGCTCTCATAATCCAAGGACATGGTGTTGTCCCATGCCCCAAAATTTTGAATAATATAGGACACTAGCTACAAAATTCTAACACAATTTATGGTTTGAAGAATACGGTACGTTGACGGGGATGAATGACGATGGACGAACATTGGTGGATGGAAAGAACCGAACAAACAAACAGACGATGACGAAAGTTGGATGGAATGGCGAACATCGGACGTAACAGTAACGGACGTCGGAAAGAACTGGGACAAACGTTGGATAAAACGACAACAGACATCGAACGGAATGACAACGGACATTGGACGAAACGACAACAAACATCAAACAAAAAGGCGATGGACGTTGGATGGAATAGTGATGGACATTGGACAAAACAATGAAATGGAACGAACGATAACTGCGACGAATTGCACCAACAACGACACTATAGAACAGTCCACATTATGAGCTCTGGTGTAGATCTTGTACTGTAATCAAACCTTGTGTGTGTGTGTGTGTGTGTTTCTAAACCCAAGAAACTCAAAGCTAAGAAAATTTTGTTGCTTTCAACATCAAGCGACAGAAAGGAGTTTTTCTAGAATTAAATTGAGAAGAAGGAAAGAAAATGTAGTGTATGTAAACGGTGGTCGTGTAATAGTTGTTGTGAGCATTTAGAAATCCAGTCTAACTATGGAGGAAACTCTCCCTGACAAAGGAATTTTATAAAAACTAATAAGAGAAGGGAAAAGCTTGGCCTTTTATACAATTGTCAACAAGTTGAAACCTTAAACAAGCCATAACCTTAAAACACTTAATAACGTACAATAACCTAAGAACATACATTAACCCTAAAAGGCATGATTGGCATGCCCATAACTAGCTGTCATGTATGAGGCCATGCATATGGGCATGACATAGAACTTAATAAATAAAATTCTTCACCACTTTGTTTTCAACATAAGCAACATCCTTCAATACATGGATAGAACTAGGCTACAATCCAAACATTGCACGAAAATATTTTTTCATCACTTACACAACTTCAAAATCATCAACCAATATAATGAAATCAAACTTTCTTTCCATGTAAAAAATTGTCATTGCTACTATGGAATTCTAAAATGCAAAATAATAATCACATAAAAAATCAACCAAAAGCTTGTTGTAATAAAATACAATTTTGGAAATTCTAAAAACGGGTTGTCAACATCTTACTATGAACATGACAAAACATATTGGTAGTAATGTGGGAAGGATAATTAATTTTAATTAATAATCTTAATTTCTAAAATTATTATGTCACTTGATAGAGATATTATTAACTATAATAATTTTAGTAGATATAACAAACCTTTAATAATAATTACTGAAATAATAAAATATTATACACTATTATATTATTTAAAATATTAATTATCAAAATAATTATTTTAATAAAATAATATTGATATATACATATGATAATAGTAAAATATTATTGTAACATGTATTTAAGCTAGGCTAGTTATTATTATTATTATTATTATCTCACTTTTTATAAATAATAATAACAATAATCAATGTTTGATGGTACCATTAATTAGTTAATTAATAAATAAATAATTATAATTTTTATATTAATTAATATAATAAAAATTATGTTATAATAATTTTAAATATTATCATTATTTTCTCACCTTTCTTGTTATAGGTATTATTAACTATAATAATAAATATTTATTAATAATGACAAAAAAATCATTGTAATAAATATAATAAACCTTGGATACACTTGTAATGTGGCCTTAATAAGTTCCACATATATTTAAAATACAACTTGAATATACTTAAAATATACATATATATCTTTTATGTATGATTGATATATTTTAATATGCTATAAATACAAGTTACATAAGATTTCAATACATCCATTATACATATTTGTATTATACATTTATACATTTTAATATGCCCCGAATACCTATCAAAATACTTTCAATGGACTTAAAGAACTAAGTCAATACACCCCTAGCGGATTTAAGAGCACCTTAATGCATTATAACCTACATATTCCACTAATGTACATATAATATATCATATTATTACACATAAGGGTAACCAAATTTTGGTAATTTCTATGATTGATGGACCATACATGGGCCTTCGAGGATGAAAATAATGTTAAAAATCAACCATTTGGTAGATGATTAAATCATTAGTTATAATAATCACAAAGATAACTAAAAATATATACAACTTAAAAAATAATTACAAAACTTACCAAGGTTAATTGCATGTGATAATTAACCACACATAATCACAAATCAAGTGATTACACTTTGATCTTTTCTTCTAATGTGAGAATTCCCCCATTTTTAAATTTAAAAAAAACATCTTAAAAAATTCAGTACACAGTGAAAAAAATTATCAAAATTTCGAGATAAAGCCTGGAATTTATATCCTAATGCCCCTTGCATGTGGCCCATTTGTCATAAGTATTCAAATGATAGGGTAAACCACAAATAATTGCACAAGCAACCCAATTGGAATTATTATTATTATTATTATTGTTATTTCCAACAACCTTGCTTATGGAGCCACATTGCTCTAGCCTTTTGATTCAACCTCCAAACCTTTTGGTTACATTATTTGTGGCATGGTAGCATGTGAAAATTTCAACTCGCAACAAAGAGAGGTATTAGTTGAACATGTAATTTTAATTACTCTAATAAGGCATTATTTCCCTTAACATAGTCATTAGTTTAATATGAGTGCTACCTTAATATGAAATCAATGAGCTTTCCATACTACTTGCACAATTGAAGCTACACATGTAGCATTTGTTGTCAAGAATATGTAGAAATAGGGTATGGACAGTTATTTACAAATTCTAAAGTTTTCTTCAAAACACATCGATATCAAACTGCTAAAAGAAATGCATACAAGATCACAACATAGGTGAGGGGATAAATATATTATTTTCTTTAGATGGGGAACTTGAGAGAAAATGTCGGCTTCAACACATTTTACAAAATAATCTTCAACTACGTAAAATGAATACTATGATCTCTTACATTCATGGGGCTTCTTTAGCAATGTGTCTCATGCTATGGCTTTCGACACTACAAGAGAATGTGGTTTATCTCACAAAAAAAAGTCACAACTCATGAATGGTAAACTTTGTGATTTCATCCATTACCATATGCAGTATTTGGTGTTCATTGTGCCATATATTACATTAAAATTCCAATTGAACATTAGGTAATGACACATATTACATTTTTCACTGAACTTAATATCTTTTATGCAAGATTCCCAACCATGTATAACACTATTTTTCAAATCATTCAATAGTAGGGAACCTTGAACAACCCTTTGAACCTTTAAAAAATCAAGTAAATGTCCTAGTTGAAGTTTCCAATTAATGTTTCACACCAAGAAAGGCAAGGCCTTGGTGTGAAGGCCTTACCTTATGCAAGGGCCATGCTAAATTTCTCTGTTTTGTTCCAATTTTATTGGATATTTCATGTGAGGCCTTTACCCTATGCAAAGTGGACATCCCCTGAATTCAATGGAGATGCCGATGGTGTAATCATGTTGGCATCACCAATTGCCACCTCTCTCAGGTTTCAAACCTCACAATCCACCAAAATTCACTCATTTGATTAAACATCCTACTAAAAAATGTAAAAGCATATGACAATTCATTTTGAAACCTTTGTATATGCTGGATATCCTCTTTCATGATAAACAAATAACAACCCAATAAAGGGATAGAGGTGAAGCTTCTAAGCTGATCGAAAAAAAGTTTTCAAAATCAGATTCAAGGAAAAAGAAATGTGCTAGTTGTAACTTGTGTATTTCAAAACAAGGCTTACCTCAAGATTTGGTTCCACATAATACCATCCTTATATCAACTATGACTAATGCAAAATCCAGAATCTCAAATGAGCTGAAGTACATAATAGAA
>Ga0209611_10011354_pt1 | contig 12864 bp, 10 predicted proteins | sample S1TSphgellanicum_3_FD_187693 | JGI IMG/M metagenome (GOLD analysis project Ga0209611, IMG submission 187693) | Host-associated microbial communities from peat moss isolated from Minnesota, USA - S1T2_Fc - Sphagnum magellanicum MG (SPAdes) (version 2) | ecosystem: Host-associated > Plants > Peat...
AGAAGGAAATCCAAGGGGTTTTGGCAAGGTAGGTGGAAAGTTCTTTCAACCCTAATCTGTATCATTGATACCTTTGTGTAAGGTTACGGGATACTACTACTTCCCCATCTTGTTTTTCAGGGTTTTGTTCCCTTCTGCTAGAAGGGATTTGGATCCTGGATGCTTGAACCAAAAAAACTTTGTAAAAGAAATGTGCTGCAGTGGGTTGTGCATTCAGCAATGATTGTGGGGGTGGCAGGGGGAGGGAGGGGGTTTTCAAGTGGATTTTTCGGTTTCAGAACAGACACTGTGGCGGTACTGCCTTCTTATTTACATATGTATATATATGTATCTTGGAGTTGATTGTCTCCTTGAGCTGTATGTAACTGGGAGGCACTTTGTTATCCAGGAAAGTTTTGTCAAAGCATGAAGAACAGAAAAAGGCTTTGAACATGACAATATCTTTCTCAGAAGAGGAATTTGATTTGAAAGTAGTTGGCAAAGGTGAAAAGAGAAGCGTTTTGTAGTGATAATCACACTGAGCTTCTTGTTGCAGAAGAGAGCTCATGTGTTCCTTGACCCTATCTCTTAGTGTCTGACTTGGGTGAGAGTTTTGGAGGGGATGTTGAAGTGGGTGGTTGCTAGAGTTGGACTTAGGTCTAGCTTTGGAACTGTTGTTGCATAGAGGTAATGGCACCCCATAATCTCGATGCTCACTATGTGGGAACAAAGAGGTCAGTGTTCAGTTTTGATGCAGTGTGCAGGCCCCAGGGTACACCCACCAAAGGCAGCCCTCTCTGCAGGCACAAAGGACCATCGTGTTGTTGTCAGGTGCACCCACCAAAAGGGAGGGCCCAAGCATGAAAGGACTCTGCTAGTTCCTGCATCATGTTGTTATGCTACCTTTTCTTTGCAGTTCTCCAGGCTGAGCCTAAAAGCCCTAGCTTTTTGTTGGGGTGTTTTTATGGTTCAGAAAGCCCACTCCCAGCAGAGTGTTGCTTGTTGGAGAGTTTCGAAAGTATGAGTCTCCCAGTCAATTCATGTGTATTCATGACACTTTGACTTAGCCACTGAAGAACACCAAGACTGCGGTAGTGAACCTTCCATGGTAGTAACCAAATTAGGACCCTTTGAATGTTGAGAGAACTCATGGTCTGTGAGCTGGGGCTTTTATGTGTTGTCTCTTCTTGTATATAGCAAGGACAAGGTGATTTCACCATGCATTCTAAGCTTTCCCCCATCCAAGTTTCCTTCCTGTATCTTATATATTCAGAGCATACCCAGATTCATCAAGGGTGTTACTATGAGGGTGGAGGGAACAAGTCCCCAATTTTGTGTAGTGCTCTGCAGTTCAAACTCTTGGTGCGTGGCAGAGGTTGTACTTGTCAACTTATGGGTTCTGCACATTTGGGGTGTGTTGTGAAGAAGCTCTACTACCTATTTCTTAGTTGTTTGCCATTTCCGCCACAAACTTCTCCAGCAGGTGGTGAAAATTTGGGTGTTATTCTTTCTTTGCAGGGGACTCGGAACTTCAGCGTGTGCCTGGTAGCTTTGCATCTTTTGATGAATATGTGGGAGTGTTTGAGCCCCTTCTCTTTGAGGAATGTCGTGCTCAGCTACACAATTCTTGGGAGGAGCTTGTGGAAGGCTCTAGTGGTGATCCCTTTGTGCCTGTATCTGTAAAAACTGTTGAACGGCGTGAACGAGGTAAAGTGGCAAAAATTTCTACCACCTTTCCATAAGGGCCCATTTGTCTCAATCCTCTCTTGCAGGTGAAGTCCATTGAGTGCCTTTAGAAGCATTCTTGCCAGGATCTGCACTTGTGGGATACTACTTCCTTGGAAGTAATCAAATGTTTCTAGATTTATGTATGGTTCTGTGATGTGTGGCTGGATGAGCAAGTTGTAAAGCAACCCAGTACCACCCCTTCCTATTTGACAAGCCACTTAAAGAGAAGATAAATTTATAGAGTGTTTTTTTCTCTTGTAGATGTTACTTTGCTTGAATGGGTGTGAGACCATTTACAGAACCTCATAGTATTCAAGACTTTTGTGGGGGGTATGATGCTCTTGATGCAGGTTGGTATGATGTCATTTTGATGCCTGTTGAACCAAAACGACAATTCCACTTCAAGGAAGGAGATGTTGCTGTTCTTTCAACACCCAAGCCTGGAATAGGTAAGGGTGGACTACCCAACAGCTGATCTCCTGATCTGTTTATGCTTGTTGTTTAGATGACCAAATGTGAATACCAGTAACTTTAAATTATCAAAATGCTGATAGTGCTGGAGCCACCCTTTCTTTGAGACTGACATGGAAAAGGGTTGCCCTGCAATTCCCAAGTGTCAGGTCTTATGCATCTTGGGAGTTTCAACAAAAGTTCTCTAAATGCAGTAGTAGACAGGGTTTAGGGTAAACCCTAACCCTAATCTGCACATTATCTCATTATGTCTGCATATTGATCCTAGTATTGAGTCAAGTAGTGGGCTTGTTCTGGTTGTCCAAATCACAGGTGGCAGAAGGAAAGGCCGTTTGAAGGGGGGGAAAGTGGAGGAGATGGAGGAAGGTCAAATAGCAGGCCGTATTGCAGGTCTTGTGCGCCGGTTTCATCCCATTGATGTCAGAGACCCACCTGGAGCTATTTTTCACTTTCATGTGTCTCAGGATGAAGCAAATCATCCAAGGTATGCTCATAGACATTTCTTGTCAGTACTGCAGGAGTTCCATATGTAGCGAGGGGGTTTAGCAATTTTTGCTCAGTGTAGTGTTTTGGTGAACCAGGATCTTTTTGCACAGTAAGAGGTGCATGATAGTTCTGGGGTGAGAGTATCAGAGTTCCCCCATTCCAGTGAGCATCAATTCTCGATGATTAGTATACTTTGCCCTGCAAAGCAGCACTTGTTTTCTGTGCTGAAATTTGCTGTCTTTTCAGCTCTATGTGTGTGCAACAGATTGTAGACTGAAGCTTTTCAAGAGGTTTGTAAAGGAAACTTTGCTCAAAAGGCAGTGATGTTGTTGCTGGTCTTTCAAGGGAATGCAGTTTTGGGAGATTCGCTAATTTGGTCCAGGTGTGGTGTTGTTGGACTGTGGGAGTAGTGTTGGCGAACTGGATAGCATCACCAATGCAGTGTATGTGTTGCAGCAGCTACAGAAAGGAGGAATTTGGTACTTAGCTGGACTTGGGTCCATCACAACCATTCAACGTGAATACTCAGCCTTGCACCTTCTCCCTGCTTTCCGCCCGCAGGTAAGTATATCCCTTTTTAGGCAAACCTGCCTGGTTGCTTGATGCTGATAATGATGTATAGAATGAACATGATGGAACAGAAGACTTCTTCCATACACCGTCAGCTACAGGTAGTGTTAGTTTGTTTTTGAGATGGTGATTTCATTCTAACAAGGTCAGTCACATGTGGACAGATGATGAATGCCATTTTACGGCCCCATCCGGAGCTTTTCCCAGGGTATGCCGACCAAGTTCCTCCTGCCATGCCTGATTGCTTCACAGGAGCCTTCATCCAACACCTGCAAAGAAGTTTCAACACACCTCAGCTGGCAGCCATACAGTGGGCAGCGGCACACACAGCAGCTGGGAGTTCAGAGCTAAGTAACACCCCAGCATCAGCAGCAGGGGGCTCCCCCTGGCCCTTCACTCTTGTTCAAGGTCCCCCAGGAACTGGAAAGACACATACTGTATGGGGCATGTTGAATGTCATCCATTTGGTACAGTATCAACGCTACTATGCAGCTCTCCTTCAGAAGCTTGCCCCAGGGAGTCTTGTGGCATCTGAGGAACTGTCTTTGAGCAATGGTAGTGACCGCGAGTATGATGGGGATGGGTGGGGGACAATTGATGAAGTGTTACAGAAGATGGATCGTAGCCTAGCACGTGTCCTTCCAAAGCTTTGTCCAAAGCCTCGGATGTTGGTATGTGCACCCTCCAATGCAGCTACAGATGAGCTTCTTTCGCGGGTCCTGGATCGTGGCTTCATTGATGGGGAAATGAAAATTTACCGTCCTGATGTTGCAAGAGTGGGAGTTGACACATCCTCTCGCGCAGCACAGGCTGTGTCTGTAGAGCGGCGGACTGAACAGCTCTTGGCTATGGAGCAACCCCAGGTCCTTGGCTGGCTACAACAGCTGCGAACCAGGGAAGTCACCCTTGCTCAACATGTCGCAGGCCTTCAGCGAGATCTGATTGATACAGCTGCTGCAGTCCGGTCTCAGGTATTGCAGAGTTTCCTACTGTGGTTTGTTTGTTGATTCTGTGCTTCCTAGCATGCCGTAGTATGAGAAGAGACTTTGAAAACATGATGTTCTCTAAGTTAGTGTGAGGGTCTTGCAGGGAAATATGGGGGTGGAGCCAGATGTCTTGGCAGCTCGTGATCAAATGAGAGATGGAAAGCTTCAGCAGCTAGCAGCTGTAGTAGAGGAGAGAGACAAAGTACTTGTAGAAATGTCACGTCTTTTCATCATTGAAGTCAAGTTTCGGGCAGGCAGTAATTTTCGGATTGAAGAGGCACGTCGAAAACTGGAAACTAGTTTTGCAAATGAAGCAGAAATTGTGTTCACTACTGTTTCTAGCAGCGGACGCAAGATTTTCAGTTCGCTGGCTCATGGGTTTGATATGGTGGTCATTGATGAGGCAGCACAGGCAAGTGAGGTTGCAGTTTTGCCACCTCTCAGTTTAAGAGCTGCACGCTGTGTTCTTGTAGGAGATCCTCAGCAGCTTCCAGCAACAGTCATTAGTCGGGCTGCAGACACGATGCAGTATAGTCGAAGCTTGTTTGAGCGGTTCCAACAGGCTGGGTGTCCAGCAATTCTTCTGTCTGTGCAATATCGCATGCATCCAAGAATTCGTGACTTCCCATCACGCTATTTTTATCAAGGGCGATTGGTGGACAGCGAGAGTGTTCAAGCACTGCCTGATGAAATATATCACAAGGACTCGCTTTTGCAACCATATCTGTTCTTTGATGTCAGCCATGGTCGGGAGTCCCATGGGGGTTCTGTCTCTTATCAAAACAAAATGGAGGCTCAAGTGGCGATCCATTTGTTTGAACACTTACATAAGGTGTTAGCTGAAGCTGCTGCTGCTGCTGCTGCTGGGAATGTACCCCCTGCAAAAGTAAGCATAGGTATTATTACCCCCTATAAGCAGCAGCTTACTTGTTTGGAGAAGGAATTTGTGACAGTTGTGGGCTCAAATGCTGCTAGCAAGGGGGTGTACATAAACACTGTTGATGCTTTTCAAGGGCAAGAGCGTGATGTGATTATTATGTCATGTGTGCGAGCTTCAAGCCATGGTGTTGGATTTGTTGCTGACATTCGGCGTATGAATGTTGCTCTTACTCGTGCACGAAGGTCGTTGTGGGTAAGTGCATCTCATCAAGACAAAATGATGCAGCATGCACTGTTCTTTGGTCATTGCACTTTGTTGTCTTCTTGCCTTTTTCATTCTACAATCATGGAATCCTTTTATCAGCAAATGACAAGAGCTTTGATAAGTTTGATTGACTGTTACTACATGTTTTCTATGCAGGTAATTGGTAATGCATCAGCTCTTGTGCAGTCTGAAGATTGGGCAGCCTTACTTGCGGATGCAAAAGAGAGAGGCTGTTTTGTTAGCTCAGCCACCTGCATTACGAGAGGACTTCTTCCAGAACCACCCATGGGGTCTAGTGGGATTCTTCACCAACCACCCCGTTCTGGCCCTCCTCTTCTGAGCCGAGGTGGCCGTGGAATGGCACCATCATCACCTATGGGTGGTCCTCACTTTTTGCCGGGTCGTCATCCCTTTGGAACTCCTCCCAGAACTCCAGGAGAGGAGCATTGGAGTTCACGACGCCATGGCCAGGATCCTGTGGCATTTTTGGAAAGGGGTGATTCTGAAGGTCAAGATTTATGGCAACACTCAGGCCAAGGTCGGTCATGTCGTGGGCAACGAGAGGGTGCTCGCCCTGGATTTGGGCCAACTTTTCAACACCCAGGCCGTCGAAGCAAAGATTTATAATGCTTATGATGTCAACTTTTGCAGTTACAGACATCACAATTTCTGAGCCAAAAAACAAGTGAATGAGCTGTACAGTTTCAGAGAAGGCTTTAACTCCCTAGTGTGACCCATTCTTCTGTTCTACTTTGCCAGAGTTTTTCTTGACAACTTTGATATCCATTTCCGTGGTGCAAAAAATGGCACTCCGGAGTTCTCTCAAATCCCATAGCAAAGCTAAGGTGAAAAATCCCACTGCTGACGACATCAGTCAGTCGATTTGTGTGGGCAGAACCAAAGGTACCCAGAAAAAATTGATTAGTGAATTCTTGTCAGAAACCTATCTCACAACTTTGCTGACATTCCTTGCCCACTGTATGTCCTCTATGTTGTGGGACAGATTTGAAAGGTGGTTGTAATTTTTACACCTGGAGGTAGACAATTGCAGATTGTGGGCCAGGAGTGTGTGCTCCCATGCATGTGGCATTTGTCCCCAAAGTGTAAGTACCTCCTCTTTACCAATGTATTGAAACCATTGCAAAGATGGGGGACATGCCATGGTGGGAAAATGCCTAGTGAAAGGAAAACCGGATGTTTCTAAGTTGTCCGGAATGTGTTAGCAGAATTGTAGGCACAAGGCAATAGTCTCAAGAAGGCAAGTTGAAGTGTACAAAAACATTGAAGTTGGGTTTGGTAGAAATTTTGCAGGTCTGTTTGTAAGTCTTGCAATTGCAGCCAATGCATACCCAAACTCAAGAAACACAGGCTGCAATTGTAGGCTGCAATTTTCAGTTGTTTTACAGGAAAATGCAAGAAATGATCGATGCACACAAGTCCCAATTTGTGTTCAAATTCACTCATCATTCATGGAGTCTCTACTGGGAGCACTTGTATCAAGTAAGTGAATCCACTAAGAAGAAAGTGTCAGGTTGAAGATGGCTCTCAATTCTAAGATGGTATTCTCTAGTCCATACGTCTTACCTCGCTTCAATCCATTTTTTAGGGTTTTTGTTTGTTTGTTTATTCACACTTTCCTACAATCTGTCAAATGTTAAATGTGACATTCAAGCTAATCATCTTCCTCTTTTATTTGGCCCATGGTTAACAATAATGTGTAGTTTAATTTCCAACTTTCCATGGATTATTATTGCGAAGGCAACTAAAGACATAGTTGTGATCTCAATGGTAAACAAAAACTTAGGATTGTGGTACTAGAAGAAGAAGAAGTGTCTTCAATGAGAGATGAGAGGATGTTAAAATCTCTTCAGTGTTTCCAAGCATTGTGTGGGTGGGCATCCGGGTGGTCAAAACTACTTTATGTGTGCAATAGGTTCAAGGTTTGATACTCCTTAAACCCTAAACCCTAAATCCTCAAATCTAGCACAATAAGAACCCCAAAACAAAATTGGCTTTTGCCCTCTTGACAATAAATACTACCAAACTTCAATCTTAACAAGGATATGAATAGTTTGTTAGGTTTTTAATAGTCCAAATTATCAAAAACTAAAATGAAATAAATTGTCATCTTCGAATGGTAGGTTGATAGTGCAACAAGTTATTTACAAAATCAACTTGATGTTTAAAAAAATAATTAATACTTTTGGCTTGTTGTGACAAGTCAACCTAATTAGTATAAATTTTCCTTTGCACCACTTTCCCCTTTCCCAAACTAGGCATTTTTTTTTTAATTCAATTTTTTGATATCAGAAATTGGGCAAAAAAAAATTCCAAATATTTTAGCAAAATTAGCTGAGATTGCAATTTCAAAAATTCCCCAAAAAGCTCAAATTTACTTGTCAAAAAAATGATGGGATTTGTTATATATATATATATCATTCCCAACATTGAAAAATAAATAAATAAATACACCATTCACTACCACCTACATGGGAAAACTTTAACCCTTGACCAATTTGTGATAAACTTCAATTGGCCCAACAAGGGGTATTCTACATGTGACCTGGATAAACTAGATTTAGGAATTTTAAAGTACCAATAAGAATTAATTGTTTTGTGTTCCACACCCAATGCTTATGGATTTTTAATAGTGTTCAACTTCTCTATTTAAATAATGTATTTCAAATAATAAAATAAAAAGTACTTACGTAAAACTAATACTATGACATTATTGGCATGAACATGGGTTAAGATTAACCTATTGGATGGTAGTAATAACCATTCAAAATTAGAGATTTATTTATGTTAATTGGTAATCATATCAAGTTGTTAACCTTTTACTCATATGAATGTCAAGAAATTTAAATTAAAAATAAAATTTACCTAATTTAAAGTTTAGGTTTTAAGTTACGATGTTTGAGAATGAAAAATTATTGCATGAGAAGGAAATAATTTTGTGAACAACTTTCAAAAGTACTCATATAATAAAATAATTTTAGATGATAAAAAAACCTATTAGCCACATTCCAAAAACACTCATATTTTTAAAATATGAAATTTCATAATTTTAAAAATATATAATTTCAAAATTAGTTCAAAACTTAAAATTTTCAAAGGACTTTTACCGCATATAAAAGGGGGTATAATGTAAATGATTTATTAAGCAAAGTTTGTAGCTTGTAATACAAGAAAATTATAAGAATGAATTTTTGACTAAGATTTGAAGTTATGATCATTTTTCAAAATGAAACACTAAAATCTACAAGAAATTTTCACCCTTTTAAAAAATCATATTTATTCCTTAATGATGAACAAAAAAAATTGTGATGTATTGAGATAATTATAAGCATTTTCTACAACAAGTTACAAAAGACTTAATCCAAAAATTTATTTGTATTAAAAAACCAATTTGGGGCAAAAAGATTTGCAATCCTTGTCTAAAGTAATGCCATTAGCTTGTTCAATTTCGTTTGGACCCAAATATTGATCACATAGTCACATTACATTGAAAATTTTACTATCCATTAGATAGTGATCAAAATGGTCGTTAGGTAACCTAAAAAAACTACCATCCATTTGAATATTGAATAGAATGGTCATTAGGCAACGTGAAAAAATATCATCCATTGAATCCTAATTAGAAGGATCATCAACTTGAAAATTTAATGTAAATCTCAAATTGATTTTTTAATCTTGAATTCAACCATTGATGTAGTGATTTTTATAGATGTTAAAAGTCGACCATTTAGAGAAAATAAGTTGATTGCAATAAAGATGTTTTGGCTTGGTACAAGCAAGAGTGAATTCAATGTGTTGAAACTTAGAATGTAAACAACATACCCTTTTTTTTCTAGTATAGTAAGAGGCCATGTTACGAGTGGAATTTTGCATCCATGTGATTAATAGGCATTACATTTCATGTGCAAGCTTTACACTTTTTAACCTTAAACCCTAACTCCTATAATTATGATACCATATTTCTTGGCCTCTTTTATTGCAATTCTCTAGTCTCTCTCTTCATTAAAACCACATCATTTACATCTAACATCTCCATTAATTACAAATTGTTATTCCTTAGTCTAAACCCAAAAGGGTATACTAGTTAGATCTAATTTTGTTTTTGGATGTTGAATTGTAAGAATAATCATATGTAAATTCCAATATGATTTGTAACATATTTTAACATCTACCATAATTATAGGAGTTAGGGTTTAAGGTTAGTGACTAATAGAATAACCCATGTGGTGATATTACATTAAGGGAAGGCCTTTTTTTTTCCTTTCTAAAAGGGAAGTTACAAAGTGGATGATAGGTTTATTACTAATTTTTTTTTTGGTTCATTGGATTGTGTTTGTGCCTATTTGAAAAAAATTCTAGGTTGTTCGATAACCATTTTGATCAATATTCAAATCAAAGGGGGATGTTCTTTTTTTAATTTACAAAACACATGAATAAAAATATAAGGTCCCATATATTGATTGTTGGGGTAAACATTTTAATCTAATTAATTCTATAATAAATTAATTTTTATTTTGGAAACCAAAATATAATTAATATAAGGTATGCATTAATCCCCAATATTAAATAAAAATACAACATATCTATAAAAAAATTAGGTATAAATTGTTAGTTGGTTCAATTAATAGGTTAGTAAAGTAAACTAGTGCTAATGAATGAACTAATAACAAAATGTGAAAGAATGTGAAATGAATGATCTTTTTACACCATTGATAGTTAAATCATTAAAAAACAATTACATTTTAGATGGGTATTTTGCTTTGTCAAGTCCCCAACTACCCAATTGGATGATATTTCAAACATATGTTTTAACTCCAAAAAAAATAAAATCTTATCACATGATCTTACCATGTTCAATTGTATCCTTATTACTCTTCATAATTTCAAATATTAAAATCAAAATTTTAAACTTGGGCTCTAAGTTGTTTTGCAGTACCAATGACAATCTATTATTATTATTATTATTATTTTATGTTCCCATGTATTGTCTCCAATAGTTCATAATTATTTATGTCAATGCTAATTTTCATTTAATTTGAATTGATATAAATATCACGGGCAATGCAAAAAACACATGTTAATTTGCCTTTTCCTATCCATGTTTGGGGGGTAGGGGAAAGGAGTGAGGTATTTACTATAAGGAAAGGAATGAAATAATTACTAGGGAAGGAAAGAGGAAAGGTAGTAATTATTATTTTTAAAAATGAAATAAATAGGTTTCAAAATGAGGTAGGTATGAATTGCTTTTGGAATTGTCCAAGGATAATGATACGATAAATTCCAAAAAATCATCCATATATCAATTCCTTGAAATTTCTTAGTATTGGAAAAAATATAAAATATCAACATTTGATGCAAAAAAAAAGAGAAAATTTTCAAATTAATTTAAGGTTGTTTAAATATGTGCATATTAAAAATTTGAATAATAATAAGGTGAGAAGAAAGGATCCTTCACATAATAGCCCCTAAGCAATATCTTGTTTGATGCAAGTAATGTAAAATTTTAACATATAACATCCCATTTTTTAGTATTCAAATAAATGATAAATTTTCCAAGTTTCTTCATGATCATTCTTATCAATATTCAAACCGAGGATTAATTTAAAAACTTAATTTCATGAGCAATTTGATCAATATTGAATGGATGATAAAAATTGCTCAAATTACCTCCTCATGACCATTTTGATTAGTACTCCTTAGATGATAAAAAAAAAATTCCAAGTTATTTTATGACCCATTTGGATCAATATTGAATGGATGATAAAAATTTCCACCTTATTATTTGATGGCAATTGTAATCAATATTCAAATGGATGCTAATTTTTTTTTGTCTTTCTTTGGTTGTCTATTCTCTCACCATCCATAATACATCCATCCATACATTCACATTAGTGTTCCAAGGGAATTTTTTTTGTCAAATCATTTTTTGCATCAAAGGCCATTAACCAAAAATAATAATAAATAATAAATCATTTCCCAAAATTAAAAGCAAATCAAACCTAAATTGAACAACCCATAAGTTCACCTAAAGTTCATCCATAAGTTAACCTAAGTTTGGTGTTTGATACCCTAAACCCTAAACCCGGGATCCTTACAACTATTTTTTTTGGGGAGTAATATTGATGTATATGGAAATGGAATGAATCTTAATACCCTTGCAAAACGGGTATGCACAAATTGCAAAAAAATCCTAATACAAGTATTGGATAGGTATATGTTCAAAATGGACATACCCATTGAAACTGGGTGTGAGATGGGAAAAAAGAGAGGACCAAAGAGAGGTCCAAACTGTTTTTTTGGGTCCCTAGTTTGGCTGACACTTTGTGGACAGCGTCAAACTGGGCATGAGATGGAGAACAGAGGACATTAACAGAGGTCCAAACTTCTTTCGTCCCTAGTTTAGCTGACTTTGTGGAGAGCTTCAAAATTTGGACATTAGACGGAGAACAGAGGACCTAACTGAGGTCCCAAGCTGTTTTCGCACCTAGTTTGGCTGGCACTTTGTGGGAAGCATCAAACTGGGTATGATACGGAAAAACATAAGCACAAAAAAGGGTTCAAACTGAGGATGAACAGCAACATTATTGTCCCCTGTTTCCTGGTCCTCCAACTGTTTTCGTCCCTGGTTTGGCTGACATTTTGTGGGAAGCATCAAACTGGGCATGAAAACGAGAGGACCAAAAATTAGTTCAAACTGGGGATGACTACCTATCAGCATAACTTCATTGTCCCCTGTGTTCTGGTTCGAACTGTTTTCGTCCCTAGTTTTCTTGACACTTTGTGGACAGCATCAAACAGGGTGTGAGACGGAACACAGAGGACCAAAATGGGGTTCAGCTATGAGGAACAAACTGGGCATGAGATGGAAAACATGAGACGAAAATTGGGTTCAAACTGGGGATGTACAGCTATGAGGAAGAAACTGGGCATGAGATGGAAAACATGAGACGAAAAATAGATTAAAACTGGGGATGTACAGCTATGAGGAAGAAACTGGGCATGAGCTGGAAAACATGAGACGAAAAATAGGTTAAAACTGGGGATGTACAGCTATGAGCAAAAAACTGGGCATGAGATGGAAAACATGAGACGCAAAATGGGTTCAAATTGGGGATGAACAGCCAAGAGAAAAAACTGGGCATGAGGCGGAAAACAGAGGACCAAAAAGGGGTTCAAACGGGGGATGAACAGATATGAGAACAAACTAGGCATGAGACGGAAAACAGAGGACCAAAAAGGGGTTCAAACGGGGGATGACTATAAGCATAAGTCCATTGTCCCCTGTTTTCTGTTGTCTTTTGGTGCTGGGTTTTTGGAACTGGCTGGAGCTGTACTTGGTTGTTGCAGCAGCAGCCGGGGAGGAGATTTGCAATCATGTCGCTGGCTGGTATCATCAACAAGCAAGTATCGGATCTATGTTTGCAGCGGCAGCAGTATCATCAACTCCATGGTCACAACAAGTTTCTGACACAAAATAGATCA
>Ga0209611_10011355_pt1 | contig 12863 bp, 9 predicted proteins | sample S1TSphgellanicum_3_FD_187693 | JGI IMG/M metagenome (GOLD analysis project Ga0209611, IMG submission 187693) | Host-associated microbial communities from peat moss isolated from Minnesota, USA - S1T2_Fc - Sphagnum magellanicum MG (SPAdes) (version 2) | ecosystem: Host-associated > Plants > Peat...
TGATTTTTTCCTTCCTTATGGTTTTCTTTTTATGATTTCTGTGTGTCTGTGTGTCTTCTTCTTTTGGTTGCAGCATTTTGCAGCTTTAGGCTTCCCGTGTCCAAAGCTCAGGAATCCTACAGACCATTTTCTTCGAGCAGTGAACTCAAACTTCGATCGAGTCAAGATGGGTGTACAAGGGTCCTTCAAAATTAGAGTAAGAAGAAATGATTTAAAATTTCACACCTGCATGATTTAAGCAGAGCGTTTTGCAGCGTTTTGCTGGCGATGGCAGGGGATCAGAGAAGGAGCGAGAGAACAAGAAGTTTCTGAGATTTCTTTTCAGCAACAGGAGAATTCTTTGCAGCACCCAGACAATTCTTTGTAGCAAGAAGAGGCTTTGTTTGCAGCTGCAAAAGAATTTGTTTGCAGCAGTAAGAAATTTTGTTTACAGCAATAAGAGACTTTTTTTGCAACAGCAAAAGATTGGAATTTCAAAGAAAGAATTTAGAGAGCATGAAGTGTTTCATCCTCCGCAACCAAAGGGAAGGACACAAATGAGAGCAAGACGAATTGAATTTCTTGAAACTAAAACCATCCAAAGTGCGTACTAGATCGAAGAAAAGACACGCACATTTCCAAACCCCGAGTGATTTCCAAGGTGTGCTCAACCAAATTTTTGCAACAACGAAAACATACTCCATGCGCGGCTTCACTCATTGAAATCATAGCTGCAAAAACAACAACCAGAAAAGGACAAATCATTTGCTTCGATAGCCGAGTGCAGGCCTGATTTTGGTAATGCCCTCCCACCAAGATTGTAACATAGATCTGCTTTCAAATCAGATTTTCAAATCTTTGAGTTTAATAGCAATTACAACACCTGAGTTTGAAAACCCTAAATAGAAATATGAATCGAACAGGAACTGCAGCTATTTGTGCTTAGGAAATTCAACATTGAAACATTTCATTCCAACGGCACTGGCCAAGATCAGCAACAACATTAATGATGGTCTCAGAGTTGAGACCATGAACACACCCATCTCTCCTCCCACTTCTGCAGTAACTTGAAGTGACATGACTGTAGTGGTGGGTACAACAAATCAAGCTTCCTCCTTGACAGCAGGAACAAGAAGAAAAAATCTTATACCTCCACTTAGCATGTTTTCTTGGTGCGGAAACCTTCTCAAGAAGCTTCCTTCAGGAAGATTTGAAATTCAGAAATCTATAGCGAAATTGGAAACACAGACAGAAACAATGGAGGATTGAAGCAAAGTTTTCTGACAGTCCAGTGCTTTTCAGCCACGATTCTGTTCCAGAAATCGATTTCCTTTGTAGTCATACACAGAACAGGTTGCAATTCTTGGTCTTGCGCATGCAAATATGAAGGAAGGAAAGACTTCATTCCCATTCACTTTTGGGGGACTTCACAATGTCCGAAGGACACGGGTACCACTAGTATATATATAATGAACTTAATCAACCCATTTAATAATAAATGGTTTTGGGAAAACCATCATTTTCTTAAACAAATATTAAAACACCTATTCACAATTTCAAATGTGGAATGAAACATTTTGCTAAATTTCATGAATGTGCTTCCAAATTGCCCACAAGTTCATTGTGTGACAAATTATAAGTGATTTCAAAGTTATAGTTCATTTTTGGGGAATTGGAATCACATGAGCCATGAATAAGGTGTTCAAATTTGTATTCTTGAAGGCCTTTGGGTTTAGAAAGGTCCCCGAACCTAATTCAAAAATTCATATCATTTTAAGATTCCCCATTCTCAAGGTAAAAATCTATTTGGGAGTGATGAGACTTATTCCTCTGCACTCACACAAGGGTTTTGATTCAAACTTTTTCAAACTTGTGTTTGAATCAAAGGATGCTCAAGCCTTTCTTTCAACATGTTTCCATTGTCATGCTTCAACATTGATCACAAGCCCAAATTAAGGTTGTGACAAGGGCAAGAACTTTGAAATGGTTAAAAATGAGATGGCATGTTTCACATATGCCTTTTTATCACTTTAATTGCACAAATTGACAAAGATAATATTTAGTACAACATTGAGAGAAAATAAAGATTTGCCCTCTTGGGTGAGAGTAAAGAAAATAGGAAAAGAAGTTTGGTTTCAAAGGCTTGGGATAGTTAGTGTTGTTAGCAAGGTTGTGAATGGAGGTAGGATAGAAAGGAATTAAAGCTACTAGTAAATAGGAGAGTGTTATATTAGGTAGGAGTAGGAACTTGGTGGAGAGGAGATTCACAACTAAAGACTAAGTAACCCCATGTAAATATCTTTTCTTTTGATGGGTGAAGCTTTATTTTGAGAAATTTTTTTTCCCAGTTGTTGCATATTGTGTGTATGTGTTCTTGGGTGTGATTCAAGGTTTAAGATTGTGGTTAATTATAGCAAGAGCAAAAGGTTAGTGTTGTGAATAAGAAGGTTAGTTGATGTTTGCATCAAACAAGGTAAGAAAAAATCAATTATATCTAGAAGGAGAGAGAAAGAAAGAAAGTTCAATTCCTAATTGGTCGTGATTCATTGGGTTAAGGTTGTGGTTAATATAGCAAGGGTAAAAGGATAATGTTGTGAATAGGAAGGGTAGTTGCTATCTAGATCAAAAAAGGCAAGAGAAAGTTAATTATATCTTGAAGGAGAAAAAAAGAATGAGAATTCAATTCCTAACTGGTTGTGATTCATTGGGTTAAGGTTGTGGTTAGGATCTAGCAAGAGTAAAAGGATATTGTTGTGAATATGAAGGATAGCTGCTATCTAGATCAAACAAGGTTAAAGGGAATAAATTATATCAAGAGAGAAAGAGGGAGTTGATTTCCTAATTGTGACACCCATTGGATGTCCTCCAAAGGGCATGGGAGGAATGGCCTAGATTAAGTTGTTACGTTGAACTAATTTTGTGCTTAACACAAATTTCATTTTCAAGATTTAGGAATTCAAACCAATGTTGATGGGTATATTAATTTTCATATGTTGGTAGAATAACAGTAAACAAAAAATGCCAAAATTTGTTGTAGTATTTTGGTAGCTTCCACAATAATTGTATTATTTGTGGAATTTTTGATTTTAAAAAAATAATTCCAACTTGATTTTTTTTTGAAGCAAATAAAAAATCTTCTTGAATATAATGATTTTTTTTTTTCAACGTGAATATTCAAATTTAATTAATTATTCAATAAACATGTGTTGAACATGCCCATGTATTATAATGTATTAATTAATTAAATAGATTTACAAAACTTCAAAAAACACAAATTAAGTAAATGTAAAAGTTATAAATAGATTTTGCAAACTTATCAAGTGGGATAAGGTAAAAGCTAATGACCAATGTTTTACCATATGAATAGGGTTATAATAAGGATAAGTGTGTATTATTTATACCCATGTATTTACCTTGTGAATATAAATGCATAAACATAAGGTAAATTGAAATATGTATGTATGTATGTGTATGAATGTGGGACCTTGGTGAGTGGAAAAAGAAAATCAATTGTGTATTTACCATTATAAATATCAACATATGAAATTTAAATCATTGTACAAATTCTTTGAATAGAGATGAAATGAAATCAATCTAGACATTTAAATATTAGATTCAAGGCATTTTTAGTGGTGACAATTAATGGTAAAATCTTAATAGGTTCCAAGAGCATGTTGTAATATATTGTTCAATAAAATTAATATAATGAACAAAAATGAAGTACATAACAAATACATTCAATAATTAATCATCATCATTTGAACTAATCCATCATAAGCACATGCCTTATTAAATCTATAAATGCACATATGTTATACAATGATGTTGGCAATACCACAATACCTTGGTAGCTTCAACATTAATTATATTATTTGTATAAATATTTTAATACTAAAAATTATTTAATTTTTATTTGTAAGATTCTAAATTATAATAATATTTGTTTAAAAATTCAATGAAAAAAATTTATGAAACAAAATTGAAATATTTTAAAAATATTTTATTTTAAAACATTAAGTCTCCAAAAATAATTCATTATTCAAGAAACATGCATTGGAGCTACTCTTGTGTTGCCATATATATTTTTTCAACTCTATTTGAAATAATTACCCTTCCATTGTAGGGCTAAACTTGAAATATATAATATCCATGTAGGGTAATACATTTTGGTGTCATTACTAATTATTATTCTTACCTGTGTAGAAGCAAGAGAACGAGCTAACAAATGATAAGCTTCATTGCAACTCCAAGTTGGGAAATGAATGAAACTCTCAAATTGGCCACAAAACATGACATGTTGTAATACATAGTACATGTGTTTGTGTGGTACCCATTTCCCTTGTTTCCCCAATGAACCTGAAACCATAGTCACAAAATCCATGCAAGTGTAGGTTGGGAAGTTCCCAATCGTAACTTCATATTGCCTTTTGTTTGAAGTCTCATCGCATAAAATCTTGTAGATTCATCCATAACCATGACTAGGAACCTTCAATGGTGGCTAGAAGGTGGCCACAAGAAGTTGACTAGTCTCCCATCGATTATAATGTAATTTTGACATGATAAATGGTTGTGTGTGTCGAACGGGCTTCCCATTTCGTGTTTTGGGCCAAGACATTACATCAATTGGTCGATTAATTGGAACAAAGCTCTCCCTAGCAAATAGATTTCGAGGAAGGATAGGTTGTTGTTTATTGATAACAAAACCTACTTCCCCGAGAGCCTTCACCTCATTGTGTGAGAGATTGGTCCTTTTTTGCATAGGCCAAATCAACAAAATGACAAGTTTGTCCACTACATACCTATGCTTCACACCCCCCACACAATAGTTCATGTCATCTACACAAAACCAAAATTTGTGAAGCTTAAGGGGTGCACCTAAAAACTAAAAAGAAAAACTAGAATAAGTAGGGGTAGGAACACTAATGGAAGTCGAATTTGTAATAATCCTTGGGGTACAATCATAGTTGGTGGTGTTTTGTAATGCTAAACATTGGACATGCAAAGTCGAGGGACATTGTTTTACATGCTAGATTGCATCTTTGTAAGGAGCTTCAAGGATCTCAGCATTGCCATCAATGGTATCCACACCCTCATATGGATCAATGTTACAAGAAGGCCATTCACATTGCAAGTGTGACTTTCCAATCTAGGTGTTGACATGTGGGTGAAAGAAATTGACATGGTCATGCCTATGTGAATCCCCTTTTGATCTTGAAGGCAAGTCAAGCTTTTGTTTGTAAGAGCCAAAAATCTCTTCCCCTTCCATATGTGTGATTCTTGTGGTGAAAGATGAGCTTGGTGCATATTTTAGAATTGTGTTTACAAGTTGTTTTAGGTCACCAAATTAGGTTGCTTTCTAAAGGAGAAGTTCACTCCTATCAAGCCCTTGACCTAATGGACCATCTTTCTTGAAATGGTAAAACAATGTTAATTGCTTGAACGTTCGAACATAGTCATTTGAAGTTGTAGTATATAAACAAACTCCCCTTTCCCAAATTATTGGAGCCATACATTATGCTTTGAGAAATTGCAAGGGGGCATGTCCACAAGTTCCTCTAGACTGAATTTCTACAAAACATAATATGTTTGATAATGTCATTATAAAGGGAGTTATGTAAACATGCCATGAAGACAGGATGGGATGGAAAATGGGTAGGGAAGGATGAAAACATTACATGTATTATGAAGCCTCCCCATTGTTTAACACGAAAATGCCAAAAACTAAACCAATTTTCCAACTCTTGAAGCCCAGTTACATCTATAACCCCCAAGGAATACCACCAAGAACGAATAGTTGCATAATGAGCATCCACCTGTTCCAATGAGGTGGCACTTTTATATTCATAGCACAAGGTTTTGTGTTACTCTCGCATTTCTGGCTTGATTTGTTGCTTTGTGTGTCTTTCCATAAATTGAATCCAGTGGAAATAACATGTTCACTCCTTATTGACCATGGGTTCACTAGGGTCCCCACTACCATACACAATTAAAATGACATTCCAATTGGCTTGACGATTATTAATCATGAAGTTTTTGAAGTTTGGATTGGAAACACCTTTCGTTGACATCACCTTATTCAACTTTCGCCATAGGACACATTGAACTTCTATGTTTTTAGATTACATGTCGAAAATGGCAATCATCATCACTTTACAATAGATAGATCGTACACATGGCAAGCGAAGGTCATCTGATCCTGGACACATTTGACATGATCAAACATGATCTAAGCTGCTTAGAGGTCACCACAAGGTTGCATCCACTTGACCAAATCAAATTCATTCCCATCTCCATCAATAAACATTTTGAAGAAAAAGACCTCTCCAAATTGTTGTCCTGGAAAGGAACTATTTTGGATGTAGTCATAACCACTATTGGCTTGAGGGACAAAATGTTAAAGATGTACCTTCTTTAACCTAAACATTGTTTATAAGAAGTAACAAGGTTTTGGATATTGGGAGAACAAAGGGTTGTGAACTTGTCCATCACTTGATGTAGTTTGTCTCCTTTGAGAAGTTCAATTGGCCCGTCACCATCCTTGTTGAGCAAGTGCTTGGATAAATTTTTTTTACTTACAACCAGAGAAACCTCTTCCTAGACCAAGAATTTGACTTGTTCTACGACATTTTTACATTTGCCCTTGGCGACAAGATGATCATGGGTTCCAAGGTGAATGGTTGATCAAGTCAAATTAGCTTGCTTATGCACAATGTAATACATGTGAACAACACATATATTAACACAAAATGGCACAACATTGTAGATTTTGCAAAAGGGTGAACCCCGATGTGAAACAATCCTTATTCAAGTCGTGAATAGTGTCACCAATCCAAGCAATTTCATTGGGGGTTCCATTTAGCACCAAATAATTACAAAGCTAATTTTGACATTCCAAATGACCCAAACACCTTGCCCTGTAGAAAGTAAGTTGCAATCATTCTTGATATTGGTCATCTTGACCTTGCACCAAGAATATCGTCATACTTTCTGTCCATCTTTTGCATCTGACCAAAATGGCCATTTGGATTATTAATCGGTGGGAGTTCTAATAGGACATCCCCATCAAATGTTGCTAGAATGGAAGGAACATTTTTGATGCAGAGTGTATCGTAGTTGATTTCTCTCAACTCAAAGGTGGCATTGGGGGCAAAAGACATTAACTTGAAGCAATCAACTACATTGAAAAGAAGGGCCAAGAACAACAACAACCTTTGGATTAGATTGGAATGGAGCATTAGAAGCAATTGAATTCAATAGCGAAAAGTTAAAGGGGTGTACAAAGATTGGAATTGTTGCAATTTCATCAAAAGAATTGCAAAGGTCTATGCATGCAAGTTGGTCATCTAAGAGACACCATTCGGTTTGTCCTTGACCTAAACACCATGGGTGAGGACATTAGTAATATAGGTAGTATTGCCTTGCAAGAAGACAATGTTCTGAAAGCTTTTGGGGAGGTTTTCGCCAATAGTCTTGAATCTACGAGTGGGTGTTGTTTGCTTGAGTGTCTCGAAATTAAAATACTGTCCTTCATAATTTTTGGGTAGTTTTTGGTTTAAAATACCATATACGACAATCTTAAATATTGGATAATGAAAATGTAAAATAACAATCTTGTACTATGGAGCAAATGCATTAAAACAATGTAAAAATATTTCTATTTTTATGAATAAAAGTGGTATTTTGCTAGTATTGCATAAACAACAAATATTTGTCCTGTAGAACAAATACATTTTGTAATGTACAAAAATGGGTTGCAAATTTAATCAAAATTGAATGACATTTAGTTCTTAATACATGAATAATGAAATGCATTTATTGAAACCAACTCATTTTAATTTGGGTGTGCTAAATATATTATAAAATGTCAAAATAATCTATATTAAATTGAAATGACCAAAACATTCAACGTCTAAATTCAAAATTTTGCAATATTAAGGATTGTGAAAAATACATATGTAGTGGTGACATTGACATATTAATGTTCATGACTAATAAAATTTCAATCAAATGATCTCAAATTGTAATGTGTTGTATTATTACCATGTGAATAATATTATAAATTTTTTTGAAAAAAATCTACTTTTAAAAAATGATGTTGAATCTACCTAAACTTTTCTAAATCGTGGTGATGGGCTCAAGTGGCTTTTTATATGCAATTTGGACCCAATATGAGACAACCAAAGTGTAGAATCAAGCCTTGGGAGTTAAAAACCCCAAGTGGAAGGAGTGGTGTTAAATTGTTCAAAAGTTCACAAAGTAGTTTATTCAAGAAAATATGGAATTAGCTCACTTCGATGAACAGGCTTAGCAACTAGAATTGCTAGCATATCAAACCACTTTCCTTGACTTTAAATACAAACTTTTTAGCTTCATATTTGTGGAGATAGTAATAAAGTCCTAGCAACACCATTTGTGGTACAACTTGTTGCTATTACCAAACTAGTTAGCCCACTAAAAGGTGGAACATGTTTAGAGATCATACTGTGACCAAACAATAGGTCACCTCACTGGTGTGAACACAACATGTTTTTGAAGTTTGCTTTTTGTTTATTAGCCGTCATTTTTGCAGCCAGAATCTCTCCATTACTGCTGCAGATAATGCATGGGGAGGCTTTTCTCTTGGTAGGGGTGTTATGGAGTGCAAGAAGGAGGCCGCGCGAATGATGGTGATGAATGGTGCTGTATTGATGAAGGAAGGTGGAAGGAACGAGGGCGGGAAGAGGACAGAAGGTGGTGGTGGGCTGATAGCTGCAGAGGTCCAGATGAATTGATCGGGAATGTAGATGTGAGATAGAGAGAGAGAGGTAGAGAGCTGGTTTTGGTAGAACTTGGCTGGTTGTTGTATTTTTCCGCTGTGCCAACAACTTGGCCAGGTAGCTTTGTAAAGGACTTACGAAAGGTTGGTGCCGAGGTATGATGAGGACTTGAGGGATCTGACCCTTAGGAGGGGTGTGCATGTCAAGGAGAGTGAGTATTAGGGATGAGGGACTTGGGTTGTAGTGCCTTGCATCTGTGATGTTGGCTGTGGTCTGAGTGAGTATCAGAGGTCAACGGGGAAATCCTGAAGGTGGATAGAATGAGTGTATCGAGTGAGAATGTGGAAAGGATTTGAGACCAGTAGTGTTGCTAATCATTTTGCATGAGAGTCAGTCTCTTCGAGTAGCATTGGTAAGCGTGGTATAGACTGTTCAGAGTCAGGTGCTTTCAGAGTACATTTTGGACTCGAGGGTAATCAGATCATAGGTTTTTAGTCCAGCAAAGTGAAGGAAAGCATGCATTGTTGTATTCTATGGGGGATCGAGTTAGAGGCTCAAAGGATCGAGTGAACACCGAGAGCTCTGACCTCAAAGGCCATACCTTAATAGGTGTTTGATTGTTGATGAATACACTGGATCCAGAAAGATTGTGCTGTTTGGAAATTTTCATGAAAGGCAAGGTGTAAATTTTGAATTCGGTATTCTGTTCCACTGATTTGTGAGTGTATGAGTTGTTCTTGTTCAAAGATCAGTGAATGCATGTAGAAATATTCTAAGATGAGTTTGGAGAGAAAGGGTTAGAGAGAGTGGTCTGACTTAGAAGATCAGAAGGGAGACCACTCTGCTTAGACCCATTTTGGGAGTCAGGTTTGTTGTTTCGTCTCGTCACCCTTTCTTTTGGTATCAGAGCTGGTTCAAATCTGGTAGTTTCAGTAGAACCTGTGGATGTCTAGATATCATAATAATTGAAGTATCATGTCTTCATCTAGTGCAGATGAGGTTGGAGTAAAAGAGTTGACACAGCACATTCATGAACAATGAATCGTCCTTAGGTTCGATTATCCGAGGGGGCAGGATGGTCCACAACGAGGAGCGGTAATCCTGCGTTTCCTGGGTTTTGGAGTAGTAACACTTGTAGGAATAGACCCAGATGAAGCCCGAGTTGGAGACATAGCAGTAGAAGTAGCTCATAGTGGCTTTTATACTCGCGCTGAAGTTTGGTTGAAGGTTAGGGATGAAGCAAGGGGATGGGCGTCAACCTCAGAGCTATAGATGCAATATTACTACACCTTGCACCTAGCGTAGAATAACGCCGTCACTTGTTGAGAGGCTGTGTAGTGTACCTAGGGTAGGAGACATTTGGATTCCCAATCTTGCTATGTCGCCTAACCATTTTGTCAGATTGTACATTCCTGGTGTGGAAGACTTGTTTCAGGTTGGAGATCGCCTACTTAGGGTGGAACATAGTGGATCAAGCTCTCGCCTCATAAGCTGGAGGATATGGCGCAATCAAGAGGAAGAGTGGCAGTTCTAGCAAGAATCCATAGATGAGCAAAGTTTTTCCACTTTTCCATTTGACTTTATACCTTTGAGACCAGTAGCAGAAGGTGATCAGTTTGAATTTTCAAATTGAATCACGACTGTTCTTTTCTTTCTTCTTGAAGCTTTAGATTAGAGTAAGACATTTGCAAAATGACTAGCCCCCAGGGAATGGATGAACTGTTCTGGGGGCAAGACCATGAGGACGTCAATGACTAGGCAGAGAGGCTCACCATGGCAGCTGAAGTGCGAGATCTGAATGCAGATAAGCTCTTCAAGATTGCAAAGCTGAATCTGAGAGGCAGAGCCAAGGAATGGTTCAAGAGGTTGCAACCAGCACCAGCAGATTGGGCTGAGTTGAGGACTCTGATAATGCAAAAGTATGGAGATGTTGATGCTGATGACATCAGGATGAAGCTCGATGCCATCAAACAAGAACCCAAGGAGAGAGTTCAAAAATATTATGAACGTCTCGACAAATTGTTTCAAAAGGGCCAGATACAAGACATCGAGCAGAAAAGGAGATTTCTGGCCAAATTGAGGCCAGAAATTCAAAAATTGTGTGTGGTGAGAACGTTTACAGATATTGAGGAGTTAGTTGGTGTTGTAATGGAACTTGAGAGAGTTCTGGGCGAGCTTGGGGAGACTCCTTATGAACCTCTGAGAGAGGAGCAAGAAGAGGAGACCTCGAAAACTATGATGGAGAAATAGGTCACTGCACTAAACAACACCCTGATCAACTTCTTCAAGGGGACTGTGCATAATCCAGAAACATCATCTTCTTCCACTGCGTTTGGAGGATGCCAAATCTGCAAAGGGGGGGACCATTTGGCCACCACCTGTCCAAGGTTAAATGAAGCACGGCCAAAATGTGCCAAGTGTAATATGCCTCATAGGACAGAGAATTGTGGAATAAAATGTACCTTCTGCTCAGGGTTGGGGCATTCTAAAGACAGATGCTGGAAGAAGCCCAAAGATGGGAAATCACACTCTGGAACATCAAACTTCTTGGAGGTGTTGTTGAATGATGAAGCAGCAACCCTGCAACAGCTTAATAAGCTATGTGGGAATGAAAACCTTTTCTTTTACACCCGAGTGCCTAGAAGCAGGGTTCCTGTTGATGTAGCACCAGGAGGGGCTGTGCCGACCCCTGAAGCTGTGGGAGATGGAGTAGGTGCAAGTCGGGATACCTCAGTCAGATCCAAGATTCTTACACACTTCATAAAGGGAAAGGTATCCCTCTCACCTATGGGGACCATTATGATGATTCCAGGGGAACTGGAACACCTTGAAAGTTTGGTGAAGCTGGCTAGGAGAAAGAAGGATTCAGAGGCGACTGAAAATCAAGTGTCAGTGGTTTCTACGGTTCCAGCATCGAAGAAGATCTGCATCAACAAGACCCATAAAAGCAAGACGCTGCATTTGCTTGTGGAGATCAACAACTATGTTGTTGAAGGTCTAGTGGATACTGGAGCTTCCATGTTTGTTGTGGTTGTCGCTGTAGTTAGAAAACTAGGCATGATGCATCTCATGACAGGATCAGAGACTTACAAAACCGCGTCAGGAGTTGTTACACAAGCTCTGGGTCGAATTGATGAGGTACCTGTCAAGGTTGGAGGCGTATAGTGTGCCATGACCTTCATGGTCGTGGACACAGACAGTTACGATGTACTCTTGGGATTGGATTTCTTGATGAAAATTGGAGTAGTTGTGGATGTGGAACGGGGTTTAATACAAGTAAGACACGGCCCCGGAAGCAATGTGGAGGTACTACCATTGACAATGGTGAATTTGTTGCAGAGGATGAATTCCGAAGCTATGATGCATGAGGCTACGACCATCTGGAAGAACACACACATCAAGGATGATTCTAACTGGATACCAGATCAAGATCGTGTGATCATGACCAAAGAAGATGATGCGTCTACCTCGGATTCAAACACTGGTATTGATGGGAGTGGGCACGGTGATTCGGAGTCTAATCGATTGAAACAAATTGAGTTTGAGGATGAGTTTACAGATACTGAATTGGAGGATTTGGTGAAGTCAGAAGGGCCGCAAGAGATTCTGCAACTAATACTACAGGAGCAGGTTGACGGGTTCATGGAAGAAGAAATCACAGATGCGGATGATTACGCAGACTGGATGAGATGGGTGTCTGATGTAGAGCAATGTAGACAAGCCGTGTATGAATCCACGCATGATGCAGTTGTTCCACTTTTGCTGCAAAAGCCTAGCCGAGGACACGTTTCTTCAATTCCAGCACTACTGCAGACTATCCAGACAAGAGATGGCAACTTTGATGGCAGCCACATTGAGCAGTTGGCATCATCTAACCATGATGAAATGGATACTAGATGGAGGGAGATCTGTCAACGAATCAGGATTGACACCAACTTGGAGGAAGGGAGACGACAACAACTCTGGAGAATTTTGGAGTGGTACCAAGATGTTTTTGTTTGGAACAAGGGTGAACTAGGTTGCTGCACTATTGGGGAACACTTTGTGGATACGCAAGGGTTCCCACCTTGCAAAGCATCTCCTGGTCGATTATCCTACTGGGAAGAGGCAGAGGTGAAGAGGCAAATT
>Ga0209611_10011356_pt1 | contig 12863 bp, 14 predicted proteins | sample S1TSphgellanicum_3_FD_187693 | JGI IMG/M metagenome (GOLD analysis project Ga0209611, IMG submission 187693) | Host-associated microbial communities from peat moss isolated from Minnesota, USA - S1T2_Fc - Sphagnum magellanicum MG (SPAdes) (version 2) | ecosystem: Host-associated > Plants > Peat...
CTTATGCAACTAAAAAATGTCGCATGCAACTGCACATGTTGCATGCAACTCCAAAATAGTTGCATGCGAGATTTTTTAGTTGCATAAGACAAGTTGCAAAAGACAATTTTTCTACTAGTGAATCAGTTTACCCGAAACAATTCAATTTGTGAAAACCACATATGTGGAGATCATGGACATAGATGAGAAAACTAGTATTTTTTAATAGGGATTTCAAATACAAAGCACATGAAAGAAGGTAATTGGCAACATATATGAACCAAAAGTAATTATAGAGGATAAGGCGTATCCAAAGACATGTTATAGATATCAACCAGGGAGTGTGGCAGTGGATGAAACTCGAGCAAAAATCAAAGCACAAGAATTATAAATAGTTAAATGGATGTTAACTAAAGATCAATAATTTATGAAGTTCAATATGGGAATTGATGCAAAACCATAATTGGTGAAGATTAATGCACAACTAGAAATAAGCAAGGTATTGGAATTGGAGTAGATGTTAAAGGATTTCAAAGATGTTTTTGCATGGACATACAAAAATCTGAAAAGGATTCCACCAAAGCTAGCACAACACAAAATTGAATGAAACACTACTATAGCATCGGCACATCAGGCTAGGTGAAGATTAAATCCAAACTATGCTACAATAGTTAAACAAGATATTGACAAGTTGTTAACAGTTGGAATTATTCAATTTGTGGAAGAGGCTACATGGTTGTCACCCATAGTAGTAGTACCCAAGAAAGATTGTAAACTAAAAATTTGTATAGATTTCAAAAAACTAAATGTAGCCACCAAAACGGATCCATACCCATTACATTTCATAGATGAAGTGCTAAACACAATAGTAGGGTACGAAACATATTCTTTCTTAGATGGATATTCAGGATATGATCAAATTTCTATAGTTCTAAAGGATAGATACAAAATTACATTTGTTATAGACTAGGGGGCTTTTATATGGAAATGATGTTTGGAGTTCAAAATGGACCTCCAACATATCAAAGAGTTATTACTAAAGCATTTAAAGAATATTTGGACAATTTCATGAAGATATTTTTGGATGACTTTATAGTGACATGGAAAATCATCTATAGAAGCTTAGACTGTGTTTTCAAAAGTGCAGAGAATATTCATTAATGTGAATCTAGACAAATGTGCATTTATGGTATTTTCAAGGATGATATTGGGTTTTATTATTTCCAAAAAGGGAAATTACCAAATCCAAAGAAAATACAAACAATAATAAACATGCCACCACCTAAGAATCCACAATAGATTCAAGTATTCAATGGGATGGCATAATTTTACAGATGTTTTATAAAAAAAAATTGTTGCTATTATGGCACCTAACATTAAATTGACCAAAAAGACAGAGACTTTTCTTTGGATAGAGGAATGTAAGAAAGCTTGGGAATTGATTAAACAAAAGTATATTGAAACACCAATATTGATATCACCAAATTAGCAAGTGGAATTTCATGTTCATACAAATGCATCCTTGTTAGCTATGGGGGCTATGTTATCTCAAAATGTAACAAGGAAGAGTGATCAACCAATAATGTATGCTTTTAGGCTTCTAAACAAAGCAAAATAGAATTATAACACAACACACATAGAGGCTTTAGCAATGGTTTTTTCTTTGCACAAGTTCAGACATTATTTGCTAAGTAATAAGTTTGTTTTTTATGTAGATCATATGGCATTGGTTTATTTAGCCAACAAACCACAAGTTTCAAGGAGAATAACTACATGGTTGTTATTGTTCCTAGAATATGACTTCACAATAGTGTATAAGCCAAGCAAAATTCATGTAATTGTAGATGCATTATCAAGACTACTAGATATTACAAAATCCACAAGTGTGCCTAATCAAACCACAGATCCAAGTTTGCTTTATACATAGCCTAAATGGCTGAATGATGTAAAAGAATTTTTGAAAATAGGACAAATTGAGGGCATGTTATTGATATAGTAGAAGTAGAGATTGGTCAGGAGAGTGGAACCTTTCACATTGAAAAATGGTGAATTGTACAAAATGGGCCAAGACAGTAGATTGTGACAATGTTTAACAACCATAAAAACACAAATGGTGATGAGAGAATTGCATGAAAGACCATAAGGAAAGCATTTTGCAATTGAAATAATGCAAAGGAAGATATTGGATGTTGGATATTAATGGCCAACTATGTATAGAGGTGTGCATGATTACTATAGATTTTGTGATGCATGTCAAAGAACACGAGGATTGACAATTCAAAGTCTTGCAAAGCTTGTCACAAGTTTTCCAAAAAAACCATTTATGAAATGGGGACTTGATTTTGTGGGGCCAATTAAGTTAGCAAGAGGATATATAAGAAACAAATATATTTTCATAGCCACAGATTATGCTACCAAGTGGGTAGAAACAAGAGCATTGAAAACTAATCTACAGTATTCATAACAAAAAATTTATATGACTGCATATTAACCAGGTTTGGATGTCCTTTGAATATAGTCACAAATCAAGGAGTTCATTTCATTAATGATGCCATCACATATTTAACAAATCATTTTTTATTGAAACATGTGAGTTTTACAACTTATTATCCTCAAGGGAATGGGCAAGTTGAGTTTATTAATAAGGTAGTTGGGACACCATTGACTAAGTTAATTAGTGAGAATAAAACAAATTAGGATGAACATATGTTTATAGTGTTATTTTCATACAAAATTGCATACAAAAGTAACAACAGGGTATACATTATATCAATTAGTGTATCGATTACATCCATTGATGCCCACAGAGTACATAATGCCAGGTATTGGTGGAAATGTGAGAGATAATACTCCAATGAGAGTTTTAACTAACAAAATTATAGAGCTGGAGAAGTTGCAAGAAGCTTGAATGTAGGTTACAGAAACTACAAGAATTCAGTAGTGGAATAAAACATTACGGAATCAACAAAAAAATCTAGAAAAATAGTTTAGTTTTAATGATTATGTTTTGTGGTTTCCAAAGGGCAATAAATCACACCTAGGGAAATTTATTAAGAAATGGCATGGACCGTAAAAAGTACAATATGTGTTACCAAATAACACTGTGTTATTGGTGACCATTGAGAAGTTTGAAACTAACCTTGTGCTAGTCAATGTGAATAAGCTAAAACCTTACAAACACATGGAATTTAAAGTTTAAAAACAAGAATAGCAAGTGCTAGTATATTAGGAACATAATACATGTGGAGTTTAGGTGGAGAATTTTGATACGGAGGAGGAAGATGAAGACTGTGAAATGTTGAAACTATAGATGTAGAGTACTAAAGATGAAGAATAAATGGAAAATCTTGCGGTCAACAAAATATTGATTTTTGATTAATAGATGACTTACAAGTCTTGGAGTAATAACTACAGAAATGAAGGATTTAGGATGCAAAGATCTAAAGATAATATGTCAAGGGTGTCAACAAAATCAACATAAATATTTACCCAATCGTCAGTGGTATTCATATAATCATCATATTTGTTGGCACATTTAACTGATAAATGGGCATAGTCAACAAAAGGTGTACAAGGCAAACAAGGTGAAGTTAATATAGTTATTGTAAGGATATTAGGGATGTGGAATAATTAGAAAATGAAATCTGCAATGTTCATTCATAATGATGATGTGAAGTGCTTCCATGTGGCTGTACAAGGGACACATAAACTTGTAGCGATTAGCTATATTAATTTTGAAGAGCATGTGTTAATTAAAAGATGGTAAGTAGGTAAAAAAATGAATGTGATAAGCAAAAAGTTTAAAGATGAAAAAAATGGGGTAATTGTCGAAAGCAATTTGCGTTTATTGCTGGAAGTTGTGTGTGTTTTCAAATTTCTAGAGTTCATAGCAACATGAGTGCAGAGAGTGCAAAAAAAAAAGGGAATAATAAAGGAAAAGGAAACGCAAAGGAGTGAGCATAGACAAAGGCATGAGGAAGAAACAAAATTGTTGAAAAAAGTATAAGAAGAAGAAGAATTGAGAAGAACAAAACATGAAGGCTTATTGAATATTCAGCCATTAGTTATAAGGTCATTGCCACATTCATCATCATCTTTGGAATGTGCAGAAAGAAAAACATATAATGAGAAGATGCAATTTGTGCAAATAATAATTCATGATATATATAGAATTGGAAAATCTATAGTTGAGTTTTGTGCAAAAGTAGAAGTTGGTGTGCAAGAAAGCTCAGACAAGACTAGGAGCTACATCAATAGATCCAATGTTCATTGAAAAATTGAAGGAACATGAAGTTGTGGAGTAACATTTTGTGGAAGAACAAACAATGTAGAAGGATGAAGGGGAGGAGAACGTCATTGAAGCGGAAGTACAACTATCTATACAATTGTAGGTGGAAATATAACAATCCACAAAGGTGTAGGTGATGGTGAATGCATAATGAATGGCAATGGAGATCGAAAGGTGTGAGTTGAAAGTTGTAGCAAAGAAAAGACGTGCAATCCTAAACAAAGCTACACTTCTAGAGAAAGGTATTAAAATTCTAGATCTTGAATGATTCATGTGGACATAAATGGAACGAAATTATGATAAACATGTTGAACGAATGGAAAATTGGAAGGACATTATTGAAGAAGAAGACTGGGCTTTTAAAGCCAGGCTTATTCCTTTGTTTCTGATGGATTGGGAAGCACTAATGCCCAATGTCATGTTGGAATTTCTCAACACATTCTTGATCAAGGGCACAAATATTTACTTTGGGCATAAAGATAAGGTGTATGTCATTAGTAAACAATTAATTGTAGATGTCTTTAGAGTCTATGCGGAAGGATATGCAGAAAAACCAAAAGGGCAAGTCGATAAATCACAAGCGGTCTAGGCATTGTAGAGTTGTAGACTTACACTTGCAAATTCTTCTGTAGATCAATGGAATACAAAAAATTTGGGCCTGCCATACTTTGTTAGATATCCTACCATTATATTTATTATTTATCATAAGGAGAAGGTATAATATTTTAGCAACAAGAATGCTATAACATTAATGAGGGTAGAAAAAGGGTAGAAGGTAGATTGGGGACAAATTATATTCAATAGTCTATGTGGTGAGCTAGATTAGTGGTATAAATATGCCAAGGACAATAAGGGAGATAAGAAAGATACTTGTCAATCTGCCTTGATATTAGCAAAAAACTTTCAATATTTGTTTGTGCATAAAAAGGAAAATCCATAGAAACCACCAACCAAGGTTGAAAGAACTAGGGAGGAGATGAAAACAACACTAGAAAATAGAAAGAAGGTTGCAACAAAAATTTTAAGAAATGCTTTTAAGAGGAAGAACAAAATTGAAGAAGGAGCTTCAAGTTCAAGAGTGAAGAGGGAACATGAGAACACATATGTAAGGGCACAAAAAATGATGAAGGGTAGAGTATAACCATCTACAGTGCTAACAATGGTACAGGCAATGCCAACAGTTGTATAGGTAGTTAGATAGATTACAGAAGTACCACAAATGACATCTCCACAAGAGAGATAGTTGAAGGAACAAAACCAAAAAATTAAAAGGGAATGACATGATCAATCAAAGCATGTATATACTAGTGCTTAAGTTTGGTTGAATGTTCCAAGAAACTTACATCTTTGTTACCAATGTTTTCACCTTTGAATCTTTCAACTTCAATATCCTGATCTTTGATCAAGAGATAGGACTCTACAAGCCCTTTAATTTTTGTGGAACCTCAGGAGTGGTTGTTTCAAAGCCCACCTTCGAAACCTAAAAACAAACACATTTATTAAGTCTCTTTTCCCAAAAACCACCAAAAAGTTTTTGGAAATGTTGAGAAAATCTATTTTAAAAATTCTTTCAAAACTTGCAAGTAGAGACTTGATAACAACCATAACTTTAGATTCAATAGGTTTATTAGATACCAAAAGTATTACTTGCTCCACATTTTCCCAAATCTCAACTGGTTGGCCTTAATTAGATGGAAAAGATTCATCTTTCATGCTCATAATTTCTTTCTCATCCTCCTCACTTGTCATTTGATTAAGTAGGACTTGGTCAAAAAAGTCCTTTAAGTCATCTCCACTAGTTGTCTCCTCCATTGTTATCAAAAAGTTATTTATTTCCTAATCTTCTACCATACTTTCCTTACAACTCACCTTGAGTTCGTCAACAACTTTTTGGGAAGAAGATTCAATATTTGTTAATTCATTTTGTACTATAATTGTAGTATATAACATCATTTCTGACACACCCCCAAGCTCCTTAGTGGACTCAAACATGAGTCCAAACTAAAGACAACAGAAAAGCAAAGAATCGAGGCACGCTCCCTGGCTCATAACACTTGAGGTGTAGAGGGGCGTGCTAGAGCTCCGGGATGGGACTAGGAAGAGTGACAAGCATCAACTACTCACACGGACTTGCACAAAACCAACACAAGGTGGTTAGTGCATAATTGGAGCACTTTTGGTGTTAAGATGAGCCACGGACAAACTCGGATTCACAAAACTCACCATGGCCCGAACTTAGGGGAAGCCACCACCTTCCCCCTTATAGTATACTATGTGCCTCTCCACGAGGCCCACATCCAAATGGCTTTTTGTCCCAGGATTCCCAAGCGGGATTCCCGAAATTGCCAAAGTTGGGACTCCCGCAACTTTGGGGCCCCATAACTTTGTGTGCAAACCTCTGATTAAAATGAGGTCTAAACCAAAGTTATAGCCCTCGTCCAAAGCTTTCCAACGGTATGTCGCACGCCACCTGCATGCAAGGAAGTCAAGTTGATTCTTGACTTTTAGTGGTTGGGAGTCAAATTGCCAATTTGACTCCCAACCTTTCTTTTGGCCATAACTTGTGTTTCAGATGTCCAAGTGGGTGATGCGAGCCCATTTTAGACACTTACGTTTCAATAAATTTCCAATGGTATACAAAATTCTTCGAGCCATTGGGTTTTAACCCTTGCAATCGCTCTCTGAACATTCGCGAGTCCACTGGGACTCCAACTCCCAAAGTGGAAGCTCCTTTGGGAGCGTGAGGGTTCATTCCTTCACACTTTCCTTCACTCCCGAGCTTCCCTCTTGGCCCGCAACCTTGCAAGCCCTTGCCTTGGTCGCGACCCAAGGCTAGGGTTGCGACAATTTCTTCACTTTCATGTGAAGCAACAGGTTTTTCAACCATAACTTATAATCTCTGTAAGAAAAGAAAAGACAAAAAACTACACATACCAAAACGTAGAAACCCTTTCACCTTTTTCCCCCATCCCATTAGGTCAAGATGTCAAGGCTTTTACCATTTTTCCTACCTCTAATTGATACTAATCAGTAAGCTGAAATTCATTATTTTATTAGAACATGTAGTTTTTTTGTGTGAGTTTTTGAATTGAGAGTTTTGTGGTGACATACTAGTCTGGGCTACTTGTAGTGCGTTGTTGTACTTCTTTTGCCACTTGTTTTGGCACTTCAATCGGAACTACTGTTGTTACTAATAATGATGACCCACCATCGTTTTATCCATCATGTAGTCATGGAATCAAACATCACATAAATTAGCTATGAACATTACATTGCAGATGTAAAGAATCATGTATAAAATCAAAGGGTTTTTTTTTTTCTATCTAATGTTAATTCAACCTAGTTTTTATTTTTGAAAGTTTTTGTCATCTATCTAATGAACACAATAGTAACTACTTGAATTTGTTAGCCCTTTTGTAAGCCTTTGGACAAGCCACTTGGACAATAAGCAAGCAAGCTCCAAAACGTTGAAATCTCATCCTTTGTCTAAGAACTATTATTCTTTTTCATCATTATATAATGAGAGAAAACACAAATAAATCCCACCACCTACTCTACTTGTGCTAGTAAGAAAAAAACGAACCCACCCCGACCACCTATTGTACTTATGACAACACCAAAAAATGGATAGCTATTGAATTCCTTTTATTGTCGATGTAATTAATGACTGTCACAATAATTCAAGGGTTGTGAATGTAAGGTAACAAGAAAAAAAAATTATTGTGAAGGTGCTTGTGGCCACATGGCATTCTAAAATTTCAGATTACGTTTTGAGCCCTTAGGCCTACCTCCACTAACAAGTCAGGTGATGACCATCACTAAACACCATGTGATCACATGAGGGCCAAACCTTGGGGCAATGAAAAGGTTGGGTAATTAATAACTACTTACATGGCCCCATTACTATGATGATGTATAAAATGTGACCAATCCAAAATGCATGTGCATCTTCAAAGGATGAGAAAAAAACCATTCAATCACGTACATTAACACCTTTTCAAGTAAGGAAATAATTCTACTTTAAAATTAAAAAATTCAAATTTTTAAAAAAAAGCTTGAAACATGGAAAGTCAAAAAAATTACCTATTTATTGATGTTGAAATTTTGAAAGTTTAATACAATTATGAAGGTTCTATTTAGGGTCTATTAAAAAAATTAAATTCACTACTCAATATCAAGTAATAAATAAGTAATTTATAAGTCACTTACCTATTTTATATGTTTAACAAGAGCTTTGTTGTATAAGCACTACAACTCACTTAAATTGTAGGATAAAAGTGGAAATGTTTTTGTTCAAAACTAAGAGTTTGTCTAATGACAACAAAACAAATTGTGCAATATTTTTCTTTTAATGAGATATTGTCATGGACATAAAGTGCAATGATCAATCACCATTGTTGAATTTTATTTTATTTGCATAATATCAAGTCAAATATTCCATTAATTATCATTTTTATTGACAAACTTGATTTTAAAAATAAATAAAATTGTTAAGACCTCATAAGGTTGAATCACATAAGTTACCATAATAGTTGGCAAAATAAGAGTTTTGTTGAATGGGATTGCATAAGCTTCCAACAACATGATGACTTTTCCATTTTGTGAATGGTTGGGGAAAATATAAGTATGGGGTGAGAAGGGTGGTTGTATTTAAGAAAACCAAGTTAAATATTTGTAAAATGTAACATTAAAACAAAGATTTGTTTTTCTAAAACTTCGACAATACAATTTTCTAAACAATAAAACCATTTGAAGCATATTAATAATGGTAGTAAAATTAAAACAAGGGTCATCCTCCCATTAAAGGATGTACTTTGTTTGTTTTATCATTGTGTTTTATCAAATGTTTGGCCTCTTCTAAACTCTTGGTACCATTAGAAAGCCCTCAATGTATAGAGGTGCATCGAAGTAATTTTTGTAATGTTTAGATTTTCAATGTTTGAGTGATTGAATTTCATTAAATATTTTCATCATTGAAAAATCAACAAAAACAACAAATTCAAATCTTAGGGCAATTTGGGATGTGTTCAATGGTATTTTTGGAAACTTTCAATGATACAAGTGCACCTAGGTCATTTAATAATTTTCAAACCTATGATGCAAAAGTTTTTAATTTTGAATAATAATGTGAGATAATATGTGTTTACTGACATAGGTCACACTAATATTTATCAAATTTTGATTTAAAGGTGCGACAATATTTTACAATTCAAAGAAAGTGGGTACTAAGTTAAGGAGAGAATGATTGATCTATTGATGAATTAGCCCTAACTTTTGAGTTTTCAAGAGGGGTTTTCCTATTAGTAATATGTAGCTTTGAAAATTTTAAAAATCAAAGACACACTTGTCTTGAGAGTGAACAATTAAAGTTGTCAAAAAGACACCAATTGATGTGAAGTGGTCATAACTAGTGTTGGCAAGTTTAGGTCAAGGTTTTAGTTCAAGTTTTAAAGTATCCAAATTTGAATAAGAGGTTCAACATTATGTTAAAACTAGATTGGGCAAGGCAATTGACTTTTAAAAACTGAATTAGAACTTGAACCAAACATGTTGTCCCTTTTCACGCGGTTCAAGTTCTCTAGGTAAATAAGGACTTTTCAAGAAAATGAAATCATGAACCTATATTTTATTCAAGTATGTAGTTTTAATTGGTTGTACATAATTAATATTACATAAAATCTATCTTGGATTATTTGGATTATTTGAACAAATTAATACTACACCCAAAAAAATAAAAATTTAAATATGTAATATTAATGGAATCGAACCTATTCTTCAACCAAACTAAGCTCCAATTTTGTTAAGTGGAACCCAAGATTTTAGAAATCTAAAGAAACAATTTCAAGACCAAACCAAAGGTTTCATAAAAAAATTAAAACAAATTCAAAATAGGGACCAAAGGTTCAAGAATCAAACAACACTAGTTGTAACATGTTGTCACATATCTAATCATAAATGAGGAAAATAGAAACAAGCATGTAATTTCAAGCAAGTGAAAGGATGAAAAAAGAAACTCATTAGGAGGCCAAGGAAACAAGGAAAATTTTACATAAGGAAAAGAGGAAGATTTTACATGAGTAAAAATTGGATTTTTTTTTTTTCTATTTAGCTAAAGAAAAAAGAGTAAATTTTTTGCTTGTGTTTGGTATGTGTTGTGGGATCATTCAATGGGGAGGGAGTTTGTGATAGAAATGGGGTGACTTTCTTTTTTTGTAACAACACACACTATATGTTTAACTATATTATATAAGCATGAAAATCCAACCTCATCCAAAATTTTGTTGGTGTTGTTATTGATGTTGCCCATTGTTGCATTTTAAAACTTTGGAACCAAGGGTTTTTTTGGGGAATTTTTCTTTCCAAAAAACAACCAAAACAAAAAAAATCTAGCAACCTCCCCAAAGGATTTTCAATTTAAAATGTTATTTTTTCGAAAATGAGATTTGAAAAAATATATTGTGGATAGTTTATTCATCTAAATAGTGACAAATGGAAAAACCTTAAAATGTCACCTCACCAAAAGGCTATGAACATAAAAGTGAGGTCATTGAAACTTCATGCACATAAAATAATAATTCACCGAAAATCTAATTTAGAGGGCCATTGGGTTGCTTCATGTTGGGCCAATCATGGCCATTGAATTTACCAAATATTCTCTATCCTATAGTTGTAATTTGCTAGGATTGTAGGGCTAACAAGGGATTAAGCACCTAGTGGTTGAGAGTGCTAATTAGTTATGTGTTTACAATGTCTTCATTGTTCCTTACAACATGAGAATTTTCATTTGATTCATGAATCATGAAGTAACAAGCTTGTAAGTTGAAATGGCTCATAAGAATGGGGTTGGAACTTGGTAATTTGTAAGGTGATTGAAACTTTGAATGAACTTTCAATTTCATGTACACATTGGAGCTTTATGTCTCTTCTTGGATCTTTGATCATCCACATTTTACCAATTTTGACATTGTTTTATCAAACAATGTTGTTGTTGTAACTGTGAATTTGGAGTAGAACTTTGAGCACCCAAAAATTGTTGTGAAGAAGTTGAAAATATGAACTTGGTTGAGAATTCCAAGATGTTTGGGTGAAACAATTGTCATGGGTGGAATTTGTGATTGACAGGGATGGTTTAACCTCTACTAGGTGCAAAGTTTATTCCAAAGTTGAAGATGAGGGAAACTTGTAGTTTCTAAACTTGATTATTTGTTGAAGCATGTAGGGAGGAGGAAATGATTAGGTTATTTCAATTGACAGTTAGTCTTGGCTACCAATTCATGCATACATCCCATGTTACTATCCTTGGAACATGTAGTGGATGGCTCTTATGTAACTAACCTAACAATGGTGATTATGGAAACAATTTTGGTCAATGGAGGTATTTTGAACTTTAATGTTATGTCCAAGAAATTGATGTTTTTTCATGCAAATGGGGTTAGTGTATTTCAAGGTTGTTGCATGGGTGTCATTATCCAAATCTAATCACAATTTGTTCCATGCATGATTGATGTTCACTACATGGCACATTAGACAATTTTGGCTATCCAAACCTTCTTGTTTGATTTGTGGTCAATCACCTTGAGGTGGTCATGTCATCATTTTACAAATGTTTTTCCAACTCTCAAAGAGGCTTTTAAAACTAATTAAGCTTGGGGAGGTCATGGAAACAAATGGCTTAAAATCTTGAACAATGTCAAGGCTTGTTGAATTTCTATGTTGAACCTATTTTTATGAGTGTTCCAAAAATAATGAATCCATTATTGTTGAAGACAACACTAGATAGCCCTATAATCCACGTTGTTGCTTTCAACTTTGAATATTTAGTTGATGTGGAGACTCATTTGAACCTTGTTAGCACTACCCTTCTTTTAAATGTCATGAAGAATTTGATGGGGCTTGCACATGCCTAAGTGAAAGCACATTAAGGTGTACCATTCTGGTTATCACAAAATACAATTTAAGAATTTTGAAAATTTTCAATAGTGATTAATTCTAATGTTGGAAAGGGACTCATGTCAACAATGAGCTCATAGATCAAAGCACAATGTAAAAATTTCACAGCAAAATTTATAGTATTCAATTTGTTATGGATTTTTATAGTTATACAAAAAACCTTTCACAATCCATAATTAGTACAAGTTACATGAATATGAATTCAACACACCTTCATATAATACCCTATAATGAATTAAAAAATTCAATGATATATGGTATGATATTATTGATACTAAAAAAGGCAATTTGGAAGGATGTTGATGATGAAATATTGATATGTACATTTTTTTGTAGAAAAATATTTTATTTATTGAAATTAGTAGTTTAAATGTTCAATTAAAAATATAATATAATCATAAATTAATATAAAAATATTCAAGTCCTTATGAAAAAATCAAATGACATCTTGCCACATGACTCATGTGATTCAAAGTATCACATTTACACATTGTATGTCACATATGCATCCACCTAAAATGGGCAAAATCCATGTTCAAAATTACTATGAAAAGTAATGCCAAAGCTATTTCAAATGGTTTTTTTAATCTGAGGGGAACACTTAGTGTAAAGTTTGGATATACATGCGTCAAACGACCATTTTTAA
>Ga0209611_10011361_pt1 | contig 12860 bp, 7 predicted proteins | sample S1TSphgellanicum_3_FD_187693 | JGI IMG/M metagenome (GOLD analysis project Ga0209611, IMG submission 187693) | Host-associated microbial communities from peat moss isolated from Minnesota, USA - S1T2_Fc - Sphagnum magellanicum MG (SPAdes) (version 2) | ecosystem: Host-associated > Plants > Peat...
GTGGATGTCAGTAAAAATATGACAAATGTACTCAAACACATGAAACCGTGTAGAACCATTTGTAAAGAGTCATTGCTATGTCCCAAACAAGGCTGCTGGTGTAGGACTCTCCAAGCATATCATGTTCGTCACAACACCAGATATGGCTGGCTGTATTGAAATAAATTGTGGCAGACATTTTAGTGAGTTTCTTCAAAATACATGAACACACGATTCAACCTCAAGTTTAAGCAACTCCATAGCAAACCTTTGCTTCATGTACATGTTTCATAGCTCCTATGAAAGTAATTTGTGTGGGGGTTTTATTCCAGCTATTTTTCAGGCATTTTTTAATAGGAGGAATCAAGGTGGCAGTCACAAGGCGGGGCAGGCTGAGGGACACAGTGAACCAGCACACACCAGCGCAACTTCCAGTGGATGCATGTTATTACTCGGTTGTGGATGAACCTCAACGGGTTAATATTTTGTTTCACCTTGGCAACCAATTCTGTAAGAAATAGGTCCCATATATAAGTAGATAGGTAGGAAAATAGGTAACTACTAGGTAACTAGATGGTTTATACATAGGTAAGGGCTGTTTTTACTACCGACCTACTAACAACCTGCCACTTGTGGGTTGTTACTAGGTAGGTAGTAAAAAGAAGCAACTGAGGTAATCACCATAGTTAGGTAGGGAACTGGAACCCAACAGAGAACTGTTTCTTGACCACTTACCATCCATCCATCCTTCATGGTGCTCTGGCGGATGCTGGTTCACTGTAGCTGGCAGGCCGGGTATTGCTGCCAAAATTCCAGAACAGGTCTAAATGTAGACCCTCCCCACACGCACAGAAACACTGCCTTTTTATATATAAAAAGCAGGACGCTTACAAAATGTAAGATTACATGATTAGTCAGATTTTACATGGATTGTAAGATCCCACATGAGGTTATGCATATAAAGCAACACAAACTACAAAGGAAAATCAACAATGGTTCTTTACTTAGGTGGAGTAGATAGTTGTCTTCATGCTTCACTTTTTGTGTTTTCAATGTTCATTTTTAATATCAATCAATTGAGAAGATGATTAAAATGTGAACTGGTAGTGGGAAAACCAATTATGCTTTGAAGTAAGTCCTACAAGCGCTCATTAGGCTGCTCCTGACATTCCCAGGTGGAACAGGGCCTATCAGGCCCATTCCATAGTACATGATCCTGACTAATATTGTCCAGTTTCTATTTTCAAAAGTTATAAAAAACCTTTGTCCAGCTGAAGTCTTCCAGTCCACAGAGTTCACGTTTTGGTTTAGTCTTTGGTCCTTTGAAGGACTTCCAATCTGAATCTTGTTTAAAATTTAGTTGTGTTTCACCTGTGTTACACATTACCCAATATTGGCTATTATACAATTATTATTATTATTTTGTTTTTAATAAAATTTGTAACTTGTTCACCACATTTGGATTCTGATTTTAGCTTGATAGCATTTTAAATATTTCGTAATATCTAAAAAGGTTGTGCAAACATGTTGCCATTTGATGTTAAACCTGTCTTGGAATCCTAGCCAATGATGTAACATCATGAAATTGAAACAAAATTATTTATGATTTAACAATCAATTATGAGCAATCAATTGGCTGAAAAGTATGGCATGATTATTACCTTTTATATGTTTGCCTACAAATATATAACATGTGTACAAAATATTTACAACAAGATTCTGGTTCTTGCAATGGGCTTGTTTTAGGGTTATGTTTACTGAATGCAAAGTTCTTCATAATGTAAAATGTGGGTTCCTCAACACTAAGATTGGAATTCTTTAATGATAATGCCATCAATATTTCCAAAGAAGAATTGTAAATATAACATTTTTTTCCATTTTTTTCATTTTTCAAATATTTTAATAAATGAGCTATTGTATCAAATAAACAATCACCCTCAATGTAATAAATTTTATTAATGTGTTCCAAACCAAGATTTGAAATTTCAATATCTATATCCATATGTCTTTACCAAATTATGATTTGCCTTGAATATTATATCACTTCACATTTTGTTCTTTAATGGAATATCAAAACATTACCTTCCTTTGTAACTACTACCACCATTTCATAAAATAGTAAACCTACACTTCTAAAAACATTTTGAACACGTGTAAAAGTTCTCCCAAACAATACCCAATCCATTCCCACCAATGTAAAAGTATTTTCAATAAACTTGAAAATGACTTGTGTGAAGACAAATATTTTAGTGAATAACTACGTAATGCATCAAGGCCTAATTATAAAAAGATACAACTTTTTATTTGTTTTTTGAGCTTTACAAATGGCCATTATTTTGGTGTTGTCCTTTTGCTAAACAAAGTTAGGATTTGTCGAAGCAAGAAATAAGGATTGATAAAAGTAATGAAGTTTGAAACCATAGTGAATGATTTATGAAGGTAAAAAAATTTAAGAATCCTTTTATATTTGCAATTCTTGTTGGAACATGTTGTAAAAATCTAATGACTTGCATTTTTTTGAAAACCTATCAAATTAGGGTTTTTTTTTTCACAAAATCCATGTGTATGTGACCAAATTAAATTTTATACGGAGAAATGAAAAAAATTGCCCCAAAAAAACGAAAGGCATGTATTTGTGTGAAAGGTTAAATTTGTATCAACTTAGCATGCAAACCACATTTTTTACAAATGTTAGTCATATTAAGATGCAAAATGAAAATTACGCTTTTGCTTCCAATAAAAAAACACCATCAAAATACATTGTTGGTTTGATTCCAAGGTGTTTTGATACATGTTGTTGACCACAATATCCAATGGGCAAACATCTAAGTAGCAAACAATCTTGCTTAGCAAATGGGTAAAATAAAAATGATGGGTGGTTATCATATCTAGCTTTTTTAGGTGTAAGAATCCATGTTGGTTGGTTTTTGATTTTTATGAAGAACCTTCAAATCTAAGTTTTAAAAATAGATTAGAATGGTTCCAATTTTAATTCCACACATGAATGAAATCAATAGTCCAATTTTGAGGCTATTCTTCAAAAAGCAAATTATGGTTTCACTCCTTTTACTTTACACAACATTTATTTTGAAAACAAATTTTAGCCAATTCACTGCCTTAAAACTCGAACTCCTACTTATAAGCCTATAAAAAATTGGTTTTTAACATAATGGGTGAAAGCACCTTCAAATATATGTTGCATTATCCTTATCAAGAAAAGTGGAAAGTACCCAAAAATTAAACGTTAACATATTAAATTTTTAAATATTATTTATTTCAATGATCGATATGAACATGTTCTTTGAATTTATGTTAATAATAGTGAAGCATCACGTGCTTAAAGTAGATTTAAGTATATTTCTAAAAAATGCAAGTAGATTTTTTTTATTGTTTAGGTTGTTTGAAGAAACAAAATAGGTTTCAAGTAGACAAAATATTGGATTTTTATTTATTTATTTAGTTAATGGTCATCTAAATTTTATTTATGCACTTTCAACTTCCAAGGTAAAAATAATAATATATTAATCTTTTAATGTAAAAATAGTTGTTAACACAATTCCACTAATCAAGGTCAAAAACACTTTTGACCTACTTTTATTACACTAAATTTTCTAAAACTTTGTATACAACATGTTATAAACTCAATATTTTGCACCATGATGGTTTAACATGATTAAAAATATTTTGACTCTACTTTCTAGCATTTATGTGTAAAACTACGATTGCAACTACTCATAGCCCTTTTTTAATATATTTGATGGTGCCTTGACCTTAATACACCCAATCATGATTTTAATTGTAAAAGTTTTGCATAAAAGGTTGTTAAAAATCCACACATGTCACCATCACATGACTCCAATATCTAAATTGAATATGTTAGATTGCTCCACCTTAGGGTTTAGGGTTTGCCTCTTTCGCCAATCTTCATCATTGCAATTGTTGGATCCTAAAGGTCAATTAGGAAGAATCACTATTAATTTGGTGATATATATGCCCTTTCACCACCTCTCTTTATGTACTTTGGCAAGTTGTTGCCATTAATTTTTTTTGCTTGCATTCATGATGCTTGAAAGGGGAGTTATTATGAGTAGTGGACTACAATAAATGCGGTTCCAAAAATGTTGTTCCAACCCTTTAAATTCTTTACATTTTCTAGTCTTAAGTTGTTGTAAGTTGTCACATACCAAAAATGTGATTAAGTTTTATAGTTGAATGTTAATTATTGTTAAACATTGAAGCATTGTGCAACTTACAAGTCACAACATTTTGGGACTAGTTGCTTTGATATTAGTGGTAGTTCCACTTTAAAACAATTGTAGTTTGATCAAAGGAATTAAGATTATAATTGGAAAGTTAAAGTTTGATTATGATATTTCAAGTCAAAATTCATATTTGATAATTGATTTGGACCCTAATGCTTGCAATGTCTTTAGATTTGGGTTTGTTTCATATGAAAATTTGCAACGTTCTTGGATTTTGAAATCCGATTGTAGTGCCACCCATTTTGAAAAATGAGCTCCAAATTTTGGAGCATGGAATTGAAACCTAAATTTGAACTTTTAGGATGCTCCACTTTGGAGTCACAATTGCTATAATTAGTGTTTAATGGTCTATAATTATTGTGCATAAGTTAAAAAACCAAAACTTAAAAAGGCTTCTTATTTGAACATTTTATGATTAGTGTTGTTTTGGCACATTATATTATTCATGTTATTTCATGCATTTTGTGATCATCATTGATTTTCAATTTGTGCATTTCAAGCTTATAATATAGTAGGTTGTGATTTTCCTTCACTAACATTGGTAAGATGTTAATGATTATGGTTGTTGGTAGTTCATGATCTTATTTGTTGATCATTGAAACATCAAAGTGACCAAATAATGTTGGCTAGCAAATGGGTAAAATACAAATGATGAGTTATTATCAAATTTAGTTATTTAAAAACTAAAATGTGTAAGAACCAATGTTGGTTGGTTTTTTACTTTTATGTAGAACCTTCAAATCCAATTTTTAAAAATAGATTAGAATGGTTTCAATTTTGGTTCCACACACAAATGAAAAAAAGAATCCAATTTTGAATATGTTATTAAAAAAAAAAGGTTCTAGTTTTGGTTTGAGCAACATTTATTTTACAAGAAAATTTTAGCCAATTCCCTACCCTAAAACTCGAGCTCCTACATGTTCTTGAAAAAAAATGGGATTTTAAAATGTATTTTGCCCAATTATGAATTTAATAGTTAAGATTTCACATAGGAGGTTACCAAAGGCCCACACATGTTTCCATCACATGGCTCCTATATCCAAATTGGATATGTTAGGTTGCTCCACCATAGGGTTTAGGGTTTGCCTCTTTGGCCAATCTCCATTACTGCATTTGCTGGATCTTCAACATTGATTAGGAGGAGTACTTATCAATTTTGCTAATCTTTATGCCCTCTTCATTCCCTCTCTTTATGTACTTTGGCAAGTTGTTGCCATTAAGTTTTAATTTGTTGCTTGCATTTATGGTGTTTGAAGGGGGAATTACATTGATTAAAAGGAGCTACAATAAATGCCATTGCAAAAATGTTGTTCCAACCTTTTAGGTTCTTTAACTTTTTTAGTCCTAAGTACTTGTAAGTTGTTGCATAACAAAAATGTGATTCAATTTTATGGTTGAATCTTGATTACTATTGAACATTGAAACATTGTGCAACTTACAAATTACAACAAGATTTTGGGACTAGTTGTTTTGATATTAGTAGCAATCCCACCTTCAACCAATCACCATTTGATTAAAGGAATCAATTTTTGTTTGGAAATCTAAAGCTTGATTATGATATTTCAAATTGAAATTTAGATCTGATACTTGATTTAGGCTTCAATAGTTGCAACATCTTTAGATTTCGGTTTGTTGTGTATGAAAATTTGCAATGCTTTTGGATTTTGGAGGAACATGGCAATGGCACCCATTTTGAAAAACAAGATTTGGAGTTTGGGATTGAAACCTAACTTTGAATTTCTAAGATGTTCCACTTTTGAGTCACAATTGGTATAGTGATAATTTTAATGGTCTAGAATTATTGTGTGCGTAAGGTAAACATAGAAAAATTTAAAAGGCTTCTTATTTGAACATTTCATGATTTGCATTCTTTTGGCATATTTTGTTATTCACGTTGATTTCATGCATTCTATGATCATCATTGATTTTCAATTTGTGCATATGAAGTTTGTAGTACAATAGATTGCAATTTTCCTTCACTAGTAATGGGAAGATGTCAATGACTATGGTTGTTGGTAGTTCATAATCTTATTTGTTGGTTGCATAATCTTTATTTTAAAGTTTAAATGCATATGGTTTCTCACTTCTTTCACCATGTTGACATTAAATTTGTCAAAAAAATTCAAGCACAAATATTTTTTCTTTGATTATATGGGTTGCATGTCCTTACCTTCAATGGTAATTCCAATCAAAGTCATAAAGTTGATGTTGATCATGTCATTGTTGATCCAATCCAAGTAAAAGCTAAATTAAATAACAATAATAAATGAAGAAACATATGAAATGAACCATTGCTTCCGAATGCATGGGCTACAAAGTTTATCTTGGGCATAATCAATAATGGGTGTCAATGGGAAGGTGCATAAGATGAAATTCAAAGTTTGTACCAAGATTGAAATGCACAATAAACTTCTAGTATCAAAACTAGACTTTTTATCAAAACATGTTGGCCAAAGAGAACAACCACTATTATAATTCCCAATGTGGTAACAATGGAGGAATATTATTTCTTGAAAAAAAATTTGTGTTCAATGAACGTTTATATGTGTAAAGGGGCAAGGATTATGCGGTGCAACATGTAGCTGCAAAAGTTGTGGTAAAAATTAATTGTTCATTTTGCATTCATTTTTCATTTAAAAAAAAAGGTAGGCCCATGATGGAGTATGAATAAATGTAATCTTTGTTTTCTTCTTTAAAAAACACGTAACCATCCATCCAAGCATTAGAATGACTATGTTGGTTGGAAGATTATTAAATGTTTGTATCATTTGTGTTGATTGCCACATGTTATAAACATCATTTTCACATGATTAATGGAATTCATTGATATGGATGTTCAACCATGATTCATATTCTTCTTTCAATTCATTTCTAATTAACTCTTAGTTGACTCACAATTCATTTTTAGTTCACTTTTAATTAAGTCCTAGTTTATTCATAGTTCACTTGTAATTAGAAAGCATTTAAAAAAGTTTCCTTAATTAATGAACACATGGAAACCTCCATGGAAGCTCATTGAGCTAAGACCCCAAAGGGGTATAAATAAAAGTAAGACCCACCATTACCTTTAGTTTGTTCAACACAAGTCGACATACAATCTTATTCCGTAAATTTGTTATGTTTATTTTTTGTTTATGTTTTCATATTTTATCACAATAACACAAAAAATACACTTTTGTTTTGCACACTTTGTGTTATTGTATTTGGTCTTTTGTGTTTTCTCTTGGTTTTTATGTTTCATGTTTAAAATTAAACCTAGGTATGTCCTTTTTTGTTCATTTTCATAATTCTTGTGTTCGTGACACGACTAATTATGGTTTTGAAATTTTCTTTCACTTTCCATATAAATTACTATAATAGACAACCAAAGTTGGATCTCCATTCATGTTATGGGGTAATAGTTTGGAAACGTGTGCATGTATTGTTCACACTTGACCAATTGGTTGAAGGTGGGACTACCATTAATATTGAAGTTGTTATTCTTTATGTTCAAACAACTTAGTTTAATGTTTGTGTGAAAGTTAGATTTCAAAACCTTTTATGTGTTTAGGAATTGATGGTCCCTTAACATTTCAATGGGTTAAATATCGAATTACTATTTCAATGAGAACTAAACAAGTATTTTAGTTCATTAGGATCGATTGCATGGCACACATAACCATCCTTGTGATTCAGAGCTTGTCCATAATGCTTATGGTTTCCAAATTGGAGGATTTCCTTCAAGCACTTTATGGGTATTTTTCTAACTCCCCCAAACAACATCTTGAATTCACTTAACTTGTTGAAATTATAAAAAGTAAAGGACCAAAGGTTATTCGGAATGTGAGACAAGATGGATAAACATGTTTAAACCCTTCATGAAGTGTGTTGGAAAAGAGATAAAACTTGATTGTTAAAATGGCAACTAATTGTAGTTTAATGGAATTGACCAAAACCAATTTGCTAAATTTATGTGACATTGTCACAATCTTGGGTTTGCCATGTTATTTGCCCATGTTGGAATTTATTTATGCTTTGATGAAGTTTGCACAAGCTATAGATGTGTTTGTTTGTGATTACATTGTTGTCATCAAAATATTTACAAAATGTGTGGATATTCAAACACTTCCTTTTAGGTTGCAAACTTTTAAAAGTTTATTGATGTGGCTACTTTTATTGGGTAAAATATTGGGTAATTGACTTCAATGACAACATACATCACTTGGCTTTTCAAATTATGGGATAATCCTAATGGTTCATTTTGTTGATCCTTTGATGGCGTCCAATCTAGTTACTTGTGAGGGCTTTGAAGTAATTATCTTAATTGTAAAAGCTCAATGCACTATTGCATGTGATCTATTAATCATGGATTTGGAGTGCAGGTTTTTGGACCATGAACTTATGAACATTCTTGGGGTCATTTACCCACAATATTGGTTATAACCAAATCGTGAATCTACTTTTGTAGCTCATCTAAGCTTGATCAAATGACATTACTCTATATTGAAAAAATTGAATACACTTGGTTCATGGATTTCTAAGGCAATTTCATGAGATATTTTGAATATGCAAACATCTCTTTTCAAGCTAACCATTTAAACTCAAGATCCTAAGATCGTGAAAAAACCTAGAAATGAGAATCTTATCACTAAATTGTGACATCAACTTGCCACAAACAATTTGATGTTGATTCATTGACTTTTTAAATTCATGAAATTTGTTCAACTAGCCATTGTTTAAATCATTGGCAATGTTGAAGATGAAAGGACCTTTTCCAATTGACCTTCATGAAGTTTTAACTTCGAAATCAATTGGGCGAACATGTGAACATTGATCCACATGTTTGGTCAAGATTTTTTTGTTAAGTACACTTTCCTTTTTCAAACTGCTATTGTAGATTATAATGATGACAACAAGGTTAGAATTATAGTGAAAGCATAATTGTTGAAAGTTGTAGTTGTAATTTACTTTGTTTGTTGCAATTTTTTTAATGTTTCAACTTGTGCAAGTTGGTTCCAAGTGCTTTATAAGTTGTTGTGACATATGCAAGTTTTTTCAATGCAATTTGAACATGGTTGGCTATGATATTACAAGTTGCAATTTTTTTTCATAATATCTACCATCACATGTATATAAGGTTTGAATTTTGATATTTGTTTTTGATAACTAATATTTTGCAGATTGTTTCTATGATACTAACTTATCTACTATTACAAATTCGTTGTGTTGCAATGAGTAGGGTCCTTGTGACCAGAGTTCAAATCCCCCCAAGATGGTTAAAATTAGTAGTTACATTCAAATTTTTGCCTACTTACAAATATTGCATGTTAAAAGCCTAAAACCTGAACAAATGTATAAGCTTGGAGTCTGCTTCAACTGTTCACTAAACTGTTTTAAGTAGGAGCCACAAGTTGGCTCCGGCAACTCAAAACTCTTCACCAAATATTTACTTTTTATATTGCAGCGTAGCCACAAACATCACTTTTCTTTTTAACAAATAGCCATATTTATGGGCTTTGGCTTCACCCTTGCCACTGGTGCTACAAATTTACAGTATATAAAAGAAACCCTAGGCTGGAGTTTTAAAATCAGATCCAGTTTTAGTCCAGTTCTAAGTAACCTGGACCAAAACTGTCAGTTAGTTGTCAATTAACCTTTGGTTAACCCTTATTTCTTGTCTTTTTTCCCCCAAAAAAATAAATCCAGAAATCTCAGTTTCAGTTTCAAACATAAATACAAAGGGGAGGGGAGGGGGATTTCAGACTTTTGGATTTTTGGACTTTGGTGTTCCCAACTGTATTCCATGTGATATTTTATTATGTTCTCAATTTGTTCCTCAAGTTCCCAATAACAGCACACTTTATTGCATACCTTTTGCCCAAAGTCCTCCTCTTGTTAACTATATTGTTAGCTCAGAAGAGAAGACTACATTGGGCATATTTTGGGAGCATGGGAAAGTCAAGATTACTTGGTCATGTGACAGGTTCTATTTAGGAGTCCCTTAAGTGAGTTTTTTTGGTGGACCAATCAAAGAGGTATATCACCAAAAGAAAAAGAAAAAAGATGTCTCCACCAATTATTATTTCATGCTTGTATTAACTAATGAGAGGGCACACTCACAATTTTATTTTTTTGCCTATCTGAGAAGGAGACATTTAATTGACCCATCACCAATATTTTCGGAACAAGGGGCACTTACCAAAATAGAACCTTAAGTATGCTTCTTTCTCCAAAATATCATAGTATCGGAATGGATTCAACAACAAACTGCCGAATAATTAATTAAATCTCAAATCTTAATTGCAACAGTGGGTTTTTCAATTCTGAAAATTTTGAGAGGTATCGTTCATAGAAAATAATAAACATGATTTCATTGTTAAGTGTGTCTAGATTGTCACATTCTTATGTTGAAGCATTGGCAGGTCTGAAGTTCACACACGGACAGTCCAATACTTCAAATCTTAATTTTATAATAATTATAACTTCAAACTGACACTTGAATACTTCAGAATTTAATTTTATAATTATAATTAATAAATAGTTTAATACATGCCAAAAACATTCATGTAGTAGAAGGGTGGTTTGTTATTCTCCCCCCTTATACAATTTATATACATGGAAGTTGAACCACAGCCAAACTATATGGGATAAAAAATGAAATGCTATTGGGCACAATTTCGAAACATCTTAGGAAACACTTTGGGAACCCTTGGTGAACTCAATGAGAACACAACAAACAAAAAATCCAAAAATTCCCCCTCTCCCCCTCCCCAAACTGAAAAGAAAAAAAATTAAGCCTCTCCAGCGTTCTAATTGGTTGCATGAAATTTCCATTTCCAAAATGGTTCATCATCATTTTCAACCTAGACTAATACCCCCATTATAAAGGGGGGTTCTTCTTGGAATTTTTTTTTCTTTAATCTCACATTTTTTCTTCCAGGACTGGAGAAAGAATCACTTTTCCTGGATTTTTTGCAATTTTCTTACCTGAAAAATCTGATTTCAACATATATAAAGGATTCTACATATGTTGAAATGGCTCAAATTCGCCAGAATTTAATTTAATTTTTTTTCCAGATTTCTATAACAGGTTCCAGCCGGTCACAAAATATATAGAAGGATGCTTAAATATTTGAACTTTCATATCTAGTTTATAGCCAAATTTGGCTAAATTGTGTTAGGGATGGACAGCAACTTCCCCTACATCAAAAAAAAAAAAAAAATGTAAAGAGAAAAAACAATGGTCTGAAATTCTTAGAGTCGAAGAAGGGGCTGTCTCACTAATGTTTGGGAACTTTTGACTGCCGGCCTCTAATTAGATCAATACCTGCAAGATAATCCCTTAGCCTGTATAATATGTCCTTCAAATTTCCTATTACAATATGTTCAACACCTTACTGTATGGTCATGTACAGCCTAGTGGTGATTTTAGAAAATTCACAGTGTATTATCCAATCTTTATGATATAATTATCCCCCCATATAGACTAACCAAAAATCTACTTAAAAACAAGGGTTTCCACTTAAGAGGAGGCAGTGCTTTAATTTGACAGAATTTTTTCCTTTTTTAATTTAAAAAATTGGGAATTTTTGAAAATTTCTGTTTTTCTAGTGTAAGTTCAACTAAAAATGCTAATTTTTTGGAGAAATTCGCCAGATTTTGGATATCAAAATTTTCTTTAAATTAATAACCTGGAATGAGGGGTCAATGGAGAAGAGCTTTTTTCAATGGGGTTAAGTGAACACTAATTGCTTGAAAGCCCCAATAGTACTATTTTGGCCTTGCCTTGGGCCTCTTTCAATAATCATGTCATGGAGGCCAAACAGGTAACTCTTTTCTCCTACTTGAAACAGAATGAAGACCAGGGCTATTGGAGAAGGTAATTTAATCAACATGCCCCCCACAATTTTATACAAGGAAAAAGAGAAAACAACACGTTGCTCACATTTTTTTTTTGGTTGGGTTTTTCCAGCAGGCATTCTTGGAGCAGTGCAAATTCTAAACTCCATTGAAGAGTCGCTAGAAGATGTGCTAACCGGTGTTGTCAGCTCAGATAATAACACTATGGTCCCAGACTCTACAAATTCTAGCATGGTGGTAGTTGAGACGGCTTCTCTTGCACTTCCTGCCTGACCTCCACAAAAGCTCTGTTGTTGATACAAAGATTATGTGTATGTTTGGAAAACATATAGCCAGTGCCCCAATGGCTCTGGTTCCTAACTACCTTGCAAGTTGTGGTGTGTTCAATTCACATATACGTCGTGCTCAATGTGTGATAATAAAAGCAAACTCCTACAATAATTGGTTCTTTTTGTGAATAGGTTGTTCACAGTGTTGGGAACCTAAGGGAACTAGGGGGTTTCTTAATCTTTGGGGAAGGCAGAATCAGGGAACTATGTTGTCTGGCTTTATCCTTAGAAAGGGTGAACTCAGGGGCTCTTGATTGTGCCCTGTTGGCACCTTATGTTATTTGTTTGAATTGTGTAATTGGTTGTGAGTATGTTGTTGCTCTTAATTAATCTCATAAGTTTGGATGATTATGTCCCATGTAAAAGGGTGTTTTGAATATGTTTTGAAGACCTTAGGTTATTTTCTCTAGTTTGTTTGGAATTATGTAATTGGTTGTGATTATGTTGTTTC
>Ga0209611_10011362_pt1 | contig 12859 bp, 12 predicted proteins | sample S1TSphgellanicum_3_FD_187693 | JGI IMG/M metagenome (GOLD analysis project Ga0209611, IMG submission 187693) | Host-associated microbial communities from peat moss isolated from Minnesota, USA - S1T2_Fc - Sphagnum magellanicum MG (SPAdes) (version 2) | ecosystem: Host-associated > Plants > Peat...
GAAACAAGGAGATTCCTAACAAGAGGCTAGCAATATCGGCTCCAGTGTTTGCAGTGGTTGCGGCTCTGTTGAGCTTGGTGGGTTGCTGGCCAGGGATTCACTTGGCAGGAGTGGCTGCAGCCTGCAGTATAGTAGCGGTATTGGCGAGTAGCTTCTCCAATGGTGGACAAATTGGAATGATATTCGAGCTGTACAGAAACTGCGCAGGCTACTATGCAGAGATGGAGCAAGATATTCAAAGCACGATGAGGGTACCCGTTTGCCAGAGAGAGGATGGAGAATTGTACCACCAAAAGATTGCACTGCAACTGGGTCGGCGTGACCAAATGCCAATGTTTTCATCAGAGGAAAAGACTGCTGGCAAACTCTTCTGAAGAGCTCAGCTTTTGTGAAGAAGAATCAATGTCCTTATTGGGCCACCAATTTTGCAGCCAACAAACCAGCCCAATGTCTTGGAAGGCTTAAGATGACTTTTTATAGAGAAAAAACAGTGTTGCGAATCAAAGAATGAAATCACAGAAAATTTGATAGAGAGGCTAGAGTCATTAGATTGAATGACAGATTCCAGTGATGTCCTCCCACTACAATACACAGGGTTGAGGATTCACCAATGTATATTGTGCCAAATTCTTTATTAAGTAAATCAGGCTCCGAATTCTAATTCAAATTTTGCATGAAAATTTTGCCTCGTGTGTAGAACACGGAATTCAAATTTGGGGCCGGTGTATTTGGTTTTTGCGAACACAAAAGTCTTAGATAATTATAGTTCCGTTTTGCCGCTTGAATGATGCATTGATGTTCGGAAAAAACACAGGAGCGAGGACCGAATAGGTTGCGGCCAGGAAACTTGTAACATTTCAACATGTGACCAGAGAAAATTGGGGAAATTTAGTTTTCTTAGTATGAATTTAACTAATTTTGCTAATATTTTGGAAAACTTCACCAAGTTTTTGGTATCACCCAAATGAGAAATCAAAACCCTGCATGTGACCAAATGAAGGAACAATACCAGGAGATGAGATAGTCAGTTCATTTCTAGTTTCGAATCTCTGGCAACTTTGATTTTTGGATCAGCGTTGGGAGGATTTCACTTTTCTTTGAGATCTGGCCTAATTCGGTTCTTACATAGCTTTGTGAGAACTCGCCGAGTTCCTTTTTTAATAAACTCTCTGAGGCTTGTAAAAACCGGCCAGCATATCAGATTTTTTTTCCTACGGGGTCACTTTCAGACATGCAAGTTCTCACAAATGAAAGATCAATAGGTTTCCACAACTCAGTTATCAAATTTTAATTCGTTAAAAATTAAATAAATTCTAATTCAATTTTAAAATTAAAATTTAATAAAATTTAATGAAAATATTTGCAAGAATGCATTTTATCCAAAATTTGTATCTTCACAATTTCATTCCTTTCAAAAGCTTTTCCTAACATTTTAAATTCTTGTTCTAATTTTGCATCAATCTCAATCAGCTCTACTAAGTTGAAAAGAGATTTGCAACCAACCTTGCAACATAGGGTCAATTTTTGTTTGAAAAAATCAATTTGTTCAAGTTGTTTGATCAACAACATTTTTTTCAATTAATAACTTATATTCCAGCTAAAGAAAAAATCCTTTCCATTTTGATTGATTATCTAGCAATTCTTAGAATTTGATAAGCAAATTTTAGAATCCAATCAATGTTTCTCCCATTATTGAAAATGGCATTTGATGTCTTTGAAAGTCATTTCATATCACTCAAAAATCAAAACTCTCTCTTAACAAGCTCTTTCACTAGTTTGCTTGTTTTGGCTATCATTTCAAAAATATCTAGGCTAAAGTTTTCATCAATTCCTTAGTCAATAATGTCACTTTCAAATTTCACCAAAAGATGCAAATGATGGTATTTAAAGAACATAGGATATACAAATTGTTTACCATATTCCTCAACAATGGGCTTATCTTGTTCACAAGCAATATATGAAGATATTAAACAAAAACTCTTAAACCTAGGATGCAATATCAAGGCAAACATATTATAGGTTTTTCCTTTCATATTTCCTTAAAAAGGAAAAAAAAATCTAAAACCCCACAAACTTCCTTTAAAATTGGAGGCTAGACAATGAGCTAATTCAAGAGCAACATTTGCATTTTCTTCCATTAAGTAATCAAAAGAATATGAAGTTTCAAGTTCATCCCTTAATTTTAAGCTCATAGGAATGACAAAATAAAATGCATCATTTAACAACCAATGACCCCTAGATTGATTTAAAACAAAAACAAAAACAAAAACAATAAGAGAAAGGCAATGAACAATGATCTATGAAATGTGTTATGTCAAAGGAGGTGGCATGTGTGTAGTCATTCTTTTCCTATTCTATCTATTATAACTTAATACAATAACTTTTTTGAACAGCAAAGCTTCTTGGAAAAGGATGACTTCCTAGCAACTATGCAAAAACAAATATGTATGTTACAAATTATAGGTTTTTGCAAAAAAATTCAAGAAAATTTGTGAATGTTTTTTTTCTAGTAAATATTTAAATATGCCTTGCCTTCACTAAGGGACTCAATTTCCTTAAGGCTAGACTAGAATTTAAACATGTCTTATTCCATTATAATTTGTTTCCCTTTCTTTATTTATATAGGCCAAGTGATACATTTTTTCAAATCCACTTTTGTAACTTTGATGCATACATATTTCAAGCATTTGTAAAAATAATTATCTAATATTGTAACATATTAATATGCTTTAAAGAATCCATGATCAAAACAAATTCCTTGAAAGCATTCCTCCAAACCCAATACTACATAGCTTACATTTAATTTTAATGTTGTAGTCATAGTATTTACGTTAAGGGTGAACTATTTTTCACCAAAGAGGTGATGTATAATGAATATTATAAAACACAATAAACTAAAGTCTTGATGACATCCTTTGGCTATTATAAACACAAGCAAAGAAATTCAAAAATTTCATAACAACATTTTGGAATTCAAAGTTCACTTTGAATCAAAATTGATCTTGATTCAATGGTGAGATGAAGAAAATTGGATAAAATTAATGTACATAGAGTATATAATTTATAATTTTTCAACAAACATAAGGCTTCATGTTTGTGATTCATAAAACATTACCAAACAAAAGAAAATTAAAAAATTAGTGCAACACCCGTTTATAAAATCTCCTTCTCTTTGATATGGTAGTGGTTTTTTCGTTAAAAAAACAAACTATTATGCGTTTGTTATTAAACAAATGCAAAAAACCACATTTTTGGAATAAAATTTCATCCAAAAACTTCAAATTTATAAATTTTTCTAGATTTAATTGATGTATATCAATATCATACACCATAAAAAAATTCACCCAATAATTCCACTCACAACCTTAGTTTTGAATTATGCGCAATTTTTCAAATGTTGTGATGGGTATTATTTTGTCACAAATATATTCCATACATTCAAGTTCTTCAATGTTTGTTGAATTTTTGAAATTAGCAATTGATTATATTAACTTTAAAGTTAATCAAATATACTTTTAAAAAACAAAAAAATCCAAAATTTGATGTCTATATGTTACCAAAACTTTAATTGCAAAAATATTGTACTTGTGATTATATATTTTGGGGGGGCTTAATGTGTTTTCACCCTTGACTCCTTAATGATCTTTCACATAAGGAAGAACATTCTCCTCAAGTTATTTTCGTCAATAATTTAGTCAAATTTATGGCAAAGGATTGTCCAATAATACATGTGGCCTAAAATAGTCCAAGGGTCATATGTTTTGAATACCAATCAGCCCCCAATGTTTTTATCATAAGTGCAAAGGAACCAATTGCTCCTTTAAACATTCACAAAACAAAGCTTGCAATTCAAAAATGACATTGTACTAAGCTCGATAAAACATACAATTGTTTAATTTTTTTCCACTAACTCAAGGACAACTTTTCGTATGAAAACTATATTTTGGAAAGAAATATAATTTTTAGTACTTAGATGCAAAATTTGCATATTGAGATACTTCAACTAAACACTTTCCAAAAACTTCAAGGGTGAATGATTCTTCAAAATCAAAAGGCCTTTCAAATTTTCAAAAAACTAGTTTTGCTGCACATCATCTTCATTGAAAGGATTCTTTGCAACTACAAATTTGGAAATTGTGTGTCCATTTTTGCACTCAAAAGATTATTCGTTTGCTTTTCAAAAAAAATTGCAATGATAGAATGGTCTTTATACACATGGTTCTCCACACAATTATTCCATTTGTTGTATTCTATAAAATTAAACCTTTTTTAATTTTGCTTTTAGGTTTGGATTTAGGACTAGACCATTGTAACAAAAAATACAACACATAGTTTGAAAAAACTTAACATCAACATCTTTTTTTTCATTTACATAGTAAAATGTTTAACATAATGCAATTATATTGTGTGGGTTTTGTAATTTTCTTTGCACATGTAATTTTTAAAGAGTTTTTTTCATTTTTTCGATTAATCCTTAGTTTTTCTTGAAGACTTGGGATTTCCTTTAGGCATTTCTTGCAAAACTTAATCTTCAATTTGCACCTCATTCATGTAGATTTCACATGCACATTCAATTTGGGAAAACTATTTCATACTTGATTTTCATAAGAAAATGTAACCCAATTAATAAAGAATAAAATTAAACAAGTCTATGAGATTCTACCAAAATACTACCTAAATTGAAAATGCAAACATTTACAAGATAATATGATTTCTTGTCTCATCATCCAAGTTTCATGTTATTGGACATTGGACTTACACATATAATGTGAAAGGGAAAAGTATTAAACAAATAACAAATCAAGGACAAGCAACATTAGTTCAATGCAACAACAATCAAAAGGAGGGTAGATAGTTTGATATTGAACACACATGGGGAGTTCAACAACATAATAGGAACAACTCAAAGATGACACAACATTAATAAAAACTTGAGGATAAAAAACAATAGCAAAAACTCAAGCATGATGGAATGTTAACAAAAGTTCAAAGACAATGCAACAATAGCAGCTTAAGGTTGACCAATAGTAATAATAGTTCAAAGATGATGAAACAATAGCAATGAAAGACAACCAACAACAACATAAGAACTTGACATACAATAGCTTAATGTGCAAAAAAAATGTTCTTCATAAAAATAAAGAAAAAAAACCTCAAAAAATTCACAAATCTCACAACATTGGGCCCCACAAAGATCACAAAAATTTCATAGAATGAAAGTCTAAATGTCAAGCATAAAAAATAAACACTTTAAAATCGACAATAACTAAATCACAAGAGATTCTCAAGGTTTTCCCACTCACTACCCCCATGAAGTCTATTTTTAAACCTAAAACATAAAAATTAGTAAAACCAACCACCCAAATCCTTAACCACTTGACCTCTAATCCCTAACAACTTTAATTTAAACGTAAAACTAATCCTAATCCTTACTTATTAACCTTTAGAAGTGGAATCAAGTTCTCTCATAAAATCAAACTAGTTTTCATTTTTTTAATTTTTAAATGGGTGAAAATTGGGAAGTAGGTTACCACTCTAGTTTTCATTATGAAAATTAGATTGAAAACCAACCTCAAAACTAAACATCTTTATGGGAATTGCCCAACACTACTTTGGATATCCATATCATATTTAAGGTTTTCATTTTTGAATTTTTTACAAGTTGTGAAATAAAAATCAATACTATGTAGTTATTAGTTTCAAAAAGATTCACCTTCATTCTCAATGCTAATATTTTTTTGTTTTTATCAAACCAAGTTCGGTCTAGTTTCGAAATTGGTTCTTAAGGTTTTAAAAAAGTTTAGTTCTAATCATTTTCACAAAAACATTAAAATTAATTTTTTAAAAAAAATTGTGTAATATTAGTTTGTTCAATTAATGCACACAATTCAAAATAAATATTATATAATATTAATGTAAAATTTTTGGGTTCAAGTGCAATAATTTGCTTTAAAATGTATGAGTAGTAAGCTCTTTTTTATATAATAAAATCATATTTAACATGGACCTAAAAATTGTGAACCTCTTTATAGTGGGACAAAACCATTGGTTAAAGTTTGAATTCAATTTTGAAACTAGGCTGATTCTTTAATTAGGTTCCAATAGCAACTTAGAACCTCTAATTTGGAAACCCTAGAAATTAGTAACTTGGACCTTAACTTGTTGAAATTCAAGAATTTGGCAATAGTAGTAAAAATACATAAATGAAGGGAAGCAAGAAATTCCTAACACATTGATCAGTGACTTAGTGCACTTTAAAACACCGGAAGTTGATTTGACATCCATTGACCTTTTGTTTTACAAGGACAATGTTTTGATTTTATGTTAACTAAACATTCTATTAGTGAAATGAATATCAAATTATACCAAGATGTTTTGACCAATTTTCTTGTTTAAAAATATTCCCTAAAAGCATCACTTGGAATAGATCATACGAATTGACAATACAAATGACAATTGGTAAATGATTCAATTCTAAGATTCAATAATATACATGGGATACATAAGGTAACCAACATGGGATGATAGTACAAATGTTGGGGGGTTTAACTTTTTTTGGAAAACCACAAAATCAAAGATTCAATTTTCACAACAATCTAAAATATATATTTTGTTAAAAAAAAAATCTTTAAACATTGATGTAGGGTATCAATTTTTTTATTTTTTTTAATGTTTTAGTTCGAACAAATTTGAGAATAGTTGATTATCTGAACTAATTCTGAAAAAATTAGTTGTAAGATTTTTTTTGATAATAAACTCACATAATCAAATACACTAGGAAATTTATACTCCAAGTGCTTTCCAAGGCTACCACCTAAATTTAACTTTTGAAAAATTTAAGTTTGAACTTGGAAAAATTGCTTAAATCTTTAGAAATAATTCAAGAAATAATTCAAACTTTGAATGCTTAGCATAGCACTATAATACCAAAATGGGTTACTAGAGGTAAAAGGAAGAACAAGTATAGAAATACATAATTCAAGTTATGGGCCTTACTTGGAAGATCTTTGATTAGGGGCATAAGTTTGGACTTATATGAATGATTTAATGAATCATTTTGAGTTGGAGATAATTAGAAGTGAATCATATGAACTTGATTAAATTCTAAATATGAAGATTGTCAATAATTGAATGACTTGTTCATAGGAAGATGATAATATGTGACATAATATTAATGTTTTGATGTGAATGGATAGGAATGTTTAGTAGACATGGATGTATGAGGACAATATCCCATCCATTTTTCTTCTAAAGTATATAACGGGCTGTGTGTGTAGAGACTTGGGCATATATTCTTCTTCTCAGAGTTTCATGTTGTTACTTTGTTAAGCGTTGGGATAAGCCTTTTGTGTAAGAAACCGACACCATAATAAACTTGTGTGTTATTTTGAGTGTGAAAATGTTCAGAAAAGAAGAAGTATATGTTTTTTATGAGTGATCCCCATCGAACAAGTCTTTAGACATGTGTGATGAGTTCACCAATGGGAGTAGTTCACATCAAAACCAAGTTTTAGGTGCATAGGTGATCTTACCCAAAAAATCTGTAAGATTCAAATGGGAAAGGGAGAATTGGATTTCCGGGTAGTAGTTTAGAAGTTGTAAATCTTTGGCTACACTGAAAACCAAAAATAGGAATCTGTAGATTTTTCCTTTCATTTTTCTCACTTCTTACATTTGAAAATCTGCAAAATAACTTCATTTTCGATTTTAATTTCACTTTTTGACAAATTTTCACTACTGAAATAAAGGCTGAAGTGAATAGATCAATCTATGAAGGAAGGTAGTTTGTTGGTTTGTTTTGTACCGATGAGATCCACCAAAGTGGGATGCTTCAGATTGCATTCTTGGTCTCTTTGGAAAGCTCTGGACAAGGAAGGGTGCATGGACTTGGTTCCATGGCATTTGGATTTCTGGTGCAAAAGTTCTTGAATATTGAATGATTTCTTTACTAAATTAAATTAAATTGTAGCTGAAAATTTCAGAGGAATTGGAATGTGCCTTTCATGTTGTTGAAAATATCTTGATGAGCAGGATTTAATGGAATTTATTTGGTAAGATTTGGATTCAGAATGTGGGAGATATTGATTTTAAAGTGATTTTTGCTGTTGAAAATTCAAATAAATTCCCAAAAAACAGGTTTTGAAGGAAAAGTTAGTTGAGAACGTGGTTACACTTGGGCGAACGGCACAGGCCACACTAGTGTACATTAATGAGAGTCTTCACCCATCTAAAAATTGAGAATCATTTCTTAAGATCTCAATTCATGAAATGGCTGAAATATTGGCTAGTTGGAAACATCATCAACATGCAAGGTGACTTATGTATAAAGATGTTTCCCAAGAATGAAACAAATTTCTAAGGAGAATTGACTTTCTTGGAACATCCTAGTTTTCATGTAAAACTTGGATGACTAACATTTGAAGTGTAAATGTAATCAATTGTGAAAATCTGCTTTGTAGCACATTATGTGTAGGTTAATGCCCAGGGAGGGGGGAATTCCGCAAATAAATGCCTCTCAGCTCTGCCCACAATAAGTGCTCCTTGGTGGAGCTGAAGGGTGCTCATTTTGGGAATGACCCCTTGAAAGGCCGGTTATTTCAAGAATACCTCATTCTCAGGCATTACTTGACATAAAGCACGAGAGTGGGCATTAAAGTTTTCAAACAGCCTCTCCCTTGTCAAGGAAAAATTCCACTGGATAAGATGCCCTCAAGATACACCAAAAATTTGGGGCAATGCTTTATGGTCATGTAATGTAGGAGGCCCATGTGATGGTCACAATAGATGAGAATAATGACATCCGTACTTAATGAGCTCTTTTGTCCAATGATCTACTCCATAGTTCATCTTCTCACTAGCCCTATCACCTTCCAGCATCTTTAAAGCTTCATTATGCATCTAATTGCATCTAATTTTCTGAATCTTTAGGGAGTCCTTTATTACTTGCTGTTATAGTTTTTGTGAAATATCTAACCCCTTTTGAGATTCTGCAGAACGCCACAGTTACTGTTGTCCACCATGTGGTAATTTGATGCCATTGATCCTCCTTGTTAGAGTCTCTCCCACACCTGCACATTTTTGTGCTTGTACGCTGACAAATTGGAGGAAAACCAAAAGCACAAACACAAGTCGGTCACCGAAAAGCAAGTTCCTGCGGCCATTCTGAATATTTACAAGGATACCACCACTTGAGGTCTCACACATGTGGACATAACATAAAACATTGATCTAATTTTTCTCATTGTATTTGTGGTATGTATGCTTGTAATGTGCTTAATGGAAACCATTAGCATGTGACTAAATGGAATCTTGGCCTATAGGCACTTCGTTTTTCAAAATTCTTTGTGTCCTTGATTTTTTTTTCCCCATGATACCTAGTGGGTAGGCAGCTAGGATCATATGAAACAAAATAAATTATAAAATCTTGGAGCATTTCTTTATGCTATAAAGCCCTCGTTTATGTTGAGCTTCACCTTGTGTGGTGGGTATTTTGGTAAAGCCCGCTTGCTGCCTAGGGCTTTACCCTACAAAAACTTTTAAAGCCCTTGAGAAAGTTCCTAGTATATTTGGGAGGCACAGTAATATGTGATACATAAAACCCTTGGCCACACCCTTTGTTGGAATAATTGGTGCCTGGTGTGAAGAAAGTGTACGCCCAATTTAGGAAATGTTTATGGCCAACAGGTTTAGTGTACACAAAATGTGTATAAAACCCTTATGAATTTTTTTCCTTTTTGTTTATTTGATACCTATCCCTACAGTGTATCACAACAAAGGAAAAACAAGGGGTGCATTTTGAAATGGAACAGGGGTGTAACACGAAATTAAGTCGTCACGCCAGTGTGAACACTTCCTGATCTTGGAAGTTAAGTTTGCTTTATTAGCCATTTCTTTTGTGGCGACTACCTTTCCATTATTACTGCATGGGAGTGCATGGGAAATCTCTCCGGGTGTGTGTGAGATGTTGTACAGGAAGGAATGAATGGCGGCTACTGAATGAGCATGGAGGCTGATCAAGCGTGGTAGAGGCGGTGCCGAATTATGGTGAGGAATGGAGCTGCAATTAGGAGTTGAGGCGGTTTGGAGGTGCGGAGGAGAGAAGCGATGGAAGGGATCTTCATATTTTCGGACGGCAGAATAACCAATAGAGAGGAGGAACATTGACGATGGTTCTTAAGCATAGAAATGCACAGATAGACGGTGAAGAGAAATTTTTAGGCTCTGGCTAGTTGTTGAAGTTTTTCATTGCGCCAACAGAATAGCTGGACCATTAAGCATGACTGGTAGGATCAGCTGAAGAGCATCGGAGCTAAGGTGTTTTTAGTCCTTTGATGTATGCCTTGCAGCAAGGATGTCTATACTCTCTGGACCTCTTGTGAATGAAGGTGTGAGCTCAAATTTTGATGATCAGAATTTGCTGGTTGTGCACAAGTGTCAATGTTGTCTGAGTGAATTGATCAGTAGCAGTAGGCAGTAGAGTTTTGGATGAGTCAAAAGGAAAGATCAGAACGTGTTGATTGGTTTTGGGATCGCACATAACTGAGTTCCGTGTAAGGACATCAGATCGTCCGGTGGTTGAAGGGTCTGGGAACCCTCTCTTTTGGTTACAGGGGTTCCATTTTTGAAAACACCCCCAAAAAAAAAAAACAAACATTATTCTTGATAACATGCCTTCCAGATATACTACCATACCATCTAGGATGGTCATTTTTGGAAAGCAAGTGCTAAAATCAATTAATTTTAGGCATAAGGCCATTTTGAAATTTATATTTAGGTTTTTAAGGCTTGACACATGGGGTTCTCAAATATTTCACCTCAAATATTTCACCTCTAATTCTTGATACATGTCTCTTGGTCATTCTTTTTTCCTTGTTGTAACTATTTCATAAGTATCTTGAGATTATCATTCAAGAGTAGAGCTATAATCTTAAACTTGAATTAGATTTTGTTTTCACCACTTTTTAATTAGAAATGTTCCTTTCTCCTACAATGAAATGTGAACCATAGTTCATCAAACATTGATCAATTTTCACATTTTCATTTGCTCCAATTTGAAACTTTTAGAATATTTATCCATATGTGTTACAAATTTTCATACAATTCTACTACAATCATGAAAATTTTGAGAATTCACTTCACTTGATTCTTTAATTATTTTTTGTCAAATCTACCAAGAAAGTAGGGTACAAAGTCCAATCATCTCAGGCATGTTTTAACCTTATGAATAATGCCTCCTCTTTTTGAAGAGGCATCTCATCCTGACAAGGGGCCTCTTACACCTACTAAATCCTATTCCCTTGTGATGTATGTGCATGGAGGCTCATGATAACAATTGCCTCATGGTCTTATCATAAGAATTGCCTTCTGCTATGTTAGTACAGCATATGTGAGGTTCAGGGGTGGGGACATTCCTCAAAAGCAGGGCTCAGCTCAGCTACCACATGGTACTAAGGCCCCTTTATTTTGGGATTGGCCCCACCTTGGCACCTTCCATTAAGCTTCATTCTGCAGAGAATTGCAAAAATAAAACCATCCTTCCAAAAAAGTTGCATGGACAATATTGAATGGCAACCATGAACACAAAGGGATGTAATTTAGAAAGCCCTAAAAGTTTATATTTTCTTGATTTTTATTTTTCTTAAACTTTGGAACGCAACAGCGTTTCTTGATATTTTGAGAGACCTGAAGAGGCACAACAGCACTCTACTAGGGTCTTTAGGCTGGGGGAATTCCAAAAATATGGGGCGTTCCAAGTTCCAACCTTTCAAAACACAAACTAAAACCAAGTCTGATGATCCAAAACCTTTCACAGCCAAAAAATGAGAAATTATGAATTTGCAAATTGTTCCAATGAACCTGCAAAATTTCATTACTGCAAGAACCAAACAAAGGAATCTAAAAAGTTGTGAACATCAAAAAGTTTTTTTCTATAAAAAAAGTCCAGTGTGACTCATATACCAAGGGTTTTTGTGAAAACAATGCACCAAAGTAGACAGATTTTTGTGGAATTAAAAAATTTACCATATTTAAACAATAGGTTCCAACAGGACGCTAACGTGTAGGAGGAGTCTTAAAATTTTCTGCTTTCCTCTCTGACCTGTAGCTAAATTTAGCTAATTCCACCTATGGTTCATCCACAGAGTCACAACATCACCAAATTGAAATAAAAACCCTAGTTGTAAAATTTCCAAATTGTTTCAATAGACTATATAAACCAGCAAAACACTGTAATAGTGAAAGCACCAATAGGGAGAGAGAGGAAGTGGAAGTACAAAACGAGAGGATAGAAGTCCCCGTTGAATTGCTCAAAGTCAGGTCTGGAAGACTAGGGACTGATATTGCACATGAGATTACAAGTCAAACAATGGCCAATGGGCCACCCCTGTATTCCCTACTCGCTTTTGACTCTACTTCATCCACGTTAACCCTTGTTTTCAGGGAATATTTGTTTTCCCATTTGACTATTTCCAGTTCTTGCTGTTTATAAAAAGCTCACCTTCCCCCCCTCCACTTCATTCATCATTTTCAAACTTCCATCTCTTCATAGTTTGCTCTCTCACTGCTCTCTTTGCTTGCTCTACCTCAACAACACCACTTGCAGCAGGCTACAATCCTAACACTTCTCCAGCAACAAATTAGTTCCTCATTCACTCCAATTTAGATAATTTTCTAACCTTTCTTTAGAATTTTTCCCTCACTTGCTGCTCTCTGGTTGACAGGCTTACATTCTTGCATAACAAACATTATGGCTGCCTGCAGTGCCCTCTCAACTGCCAGTAATTTAGGCTCTCAATTCATTTCTGGAAACCAATTTGCAGTCGGTGATGCTTACAGCTCTAGCCATTGTGTTACTCCTACT
>Ga0209611_10011363_pt1 | contig 12859 bp, 11 predicted proteins | sample S1TSphgellanicum_3_FD_187693 | JGI IMG/M metagenome (GOLD analysis project Ga0209611, IMG submission 187693) | Host-associated microbial communities from peat moss isolated from Minnesota, USA - S1T2_Fc - Sphagnum magellanicum MG (SPAdes) (version 2) | ecosystem: Host-associated > Plants > Peat...
TTTTTTTTTTTTTTTTTTTTGGCTACCCAATTTTTTGTCCAATTTGATTAATCAAAAAGACCATTTGATGGTTAGTCAAAAAAAACATTAATCAAGTTGGATGAGTTCAAATCAACTTGTCCAATATGACTAAGTTGTCAAATTGACCAAATGTCAAAATGATTGTTCTTGGTTCAATTTTCCAATAAAATAAACCATGATTTCTTATAGTGATAGTACCAAAAATGTAGCAAGGGACCCCATGGTTTGGGAGGGTCAATGCATGTTGACAAAATAAAACAAACATTTATCTCAATATATATGTGTGTGACCTAAATTTTGGTTCCATATATGTGTTGGTGTTTGAATTCTACAATATCAAAACAAAATTCCATGATTGTATAGATTTTCCATGAAATTGTTTCTAGTTCCACTAATTACATAACATGATTTATTCCATATTCACCTATTGATTTTTTTTATTAAAATTGTATATTCATTACATCAATAAATTTACAAAACTACATCAATCCCAAAGATAAATCTTTTAAGAGGATTAACCTTTTCTTCAATTTGATTAGTGGGCCCTTGTGTTGTGGCCCAATTTGATTATCTTCAAAGCTTTAAAGGATACAACTTTGGGACAACTTTCAAGAACATTTCCTTGAGGCTTTGAGGGATAGGGCCATTCAAGAGAACCAATTGTGAAAACATCTATGAAGAAATATAACATAAAAGACATTTTGAAACAAATATTTCTTGAAGCTTCACGATGTACATGACTTCCCAAAACACCCAACTGCAATTCCGATGGAAAAAATCATTTTAAATTCAATAACCTTTGTTTTGTTGTTCCAAAAATTGCAAAATGAAAAATGTGCACATTGTTTCACCAAGGGCTTTTTGATAGTAACAATAGTGTAGCAAAGGGCCCACAATTTGGGAGGGTTAAGGCATGTTCATAAATAAAACAAAACAAACACCTATCTTAATATATAGATGTGACCAAAATTGAATTTAAATGTGCGTGGTGTTTCTTGGAAATATAAAAACATTCAATTTCCACATGTGACCATTGATAGAAATGTGGTGATATGATAAGCCAAATATGAGAGGGTTATGGTGTGGAAATGACTGAATTAGTGGTGGAACAATCATCCAAAATTAGTGCTTAATTATGTGAACTTCATATGGGAGGAACACACCTTTATATTCTTTTTTCTTGATTATGCTTTGAAGAATAAGGCTCAAAAATTTATTTTATTTTATTTTTACATTCTACATTAGATCTTTGAAATTGTTGAGCCTTGATACATCAATAAGTTGCATGAACATGTTTGGATTTGTTCACTAGATCTATTCATTCAACCAAGGACTTGTTTATTTTGGGTTTATGGGTTAATAAAAATAAATCAAAAGTTTAAGAGAAGTCAAGAGGAAATGGAAGGGTATGATGCCCCTTTTACCAAATTTGGCAACCATATTTGAAAACAAATTTAGTGTATAATTTTAAGTTTGATTTCAAGTTCATGGGTTGATTTTTTTGTTGTGAAGAGGTGTTGGTAAGCAATTTAGATGTGTTTTCCCCTACAACTTAGACCAAATCATTATTAAACATGTATTGACACGATTTGAAAATTCAATTGAAACTATTTACAAGATTAATCATGAAAACTTTTTCTCACTACAACCTAAAACATACAAGTACAACCCAACTTGAACCAAATTTCAACCTTCATTTGATTCCCAAGGATGGTCACCAGATTTTGTAAAAGAAATTGAAATATTTATATTTCATTTTGTTTCAAATGATTTGTAATAATATGAATTAACAAACTTGTATATGAAAACCTTTCCTTGAAAATTTTAACCAAATTCCAAACTTATGGACTTTTGAATGGTTAAAATTGGACATGGCATTTGCAAGTCCTTAAATAAGTTGTAATCTTGTTCTTTAAAGGTGCATGCTTTTGAAATCTCCACACAAGCTATTTCATATGGACTTTATTGGTTTTTTATCAAAGACTTATAGATTGCATCCACTATAAAAGATGATGATATTGTCATTTTCTTATTTTGGTTTTGAAGCATGTTTGGAAATGGTTGACAAACATATGGGCATTTGGTAGTGAAAACTAGCATTAATAAATGCAAAAAGTAACAATCATGTCCATTTGATAATTTCTTTTGAACTTATATAAATTGTTACATATGCCAAAAGTGAGCCACCATAACCTTGTATCCACCCATATATGAGATTTTGAATACTAATATACTCTATCTATGTATTAAAGAAGGTTGTTTGTTTGTTTGTTTGTTTGTCATGTTGAGATCTCCCAAACCATGATGCCTTTGTACCATTGGAAGCCCCCCAATGAGTAGGGATGCACCGAGGTGGTTTGATTGTGTTTAAGCCTAGATGGTGCAAGAATTAACATTCAAAAAAAATAAAACAAAATATTTTAGGGAGATTGGGGCAAGCTCTTCATACTATTATAAATCCCTTCATGAGTGGATTTCTGGAAGGTGATTCTATAGTTTTTAAACTTAAGATGTGGAGGATATTTAATTTTGAGTAAATTTTTTCGTTGGAAATTAAACTTAAATAGAAAATAATATTTTTCTTTGTTGTCAAGGCACATTTGGGCCAACAACACAAGCCATATTAGTCATTATTAAAGTTATGTAAACAAATATAATTGCTTATAAGTACCCCATTAAACCATAATGATTTATTTTCAATTAAAAAAATATACCTACCACAATCAACAATGAATGTACTCAAAAATATATTACTTCAATAAATTGCTTTCGGTGCATATGGATCAAAGATACCTATGTTTGTATTGGGTAGATGTTTAAAAAAGTCTACTGAATCATGCTTTCACCTCATCACAATGATCAATTGCATCATTCATAAACAATATTCTTCAATTTTTTCCATAGGAACCAATATTATTTGGGAAGTTGTTTGTTTTGTTTGCTAAAATATTTTTTTTGGTAGTAACATGAGAAGAAGACAATCTTGTATTTCTTATAGCCAAATTGTTTGAAATGTAAACATGCTTGCATCAAGGATCTAATCAAGGTTTCTTGTTGTTTTAGATGCCTTCAAAAGGCATAAAGATATTTTCCAATGAGGATTGTTCATGAATTTCTTGAATTCCAACCCCAACAACATTGTTGTTGTGATAGGTCAAAACAATCCTACAATAAAACATGCATTAACATTTAATCCCTTTCCTCCAACTCCCTTGCTTACTATGACATTATGAAAAGTGAACTTGAAAAAAACTTTATTGTGGTAATAAATAAAATAAGATGTTAACAAACTTTATCCAATCATTGGTCATGACATGGGATAATTCCTTAGTGAAAATTTCACAAGAAATTCATCAATAGTGTTGTTAGATACTTGTGTAATATCTTCACATAATTACACATGTTCAACCATCACTATTACAAAAACATATACCACAAAATCAAATCCTACCCAAAACATTACATGTGCACAATCCAATTAATCTATTTAAAATTTGGGCAAAAAAAATAGACATTTTACAAACATTTAATTATTCCATACAAATATTAGTTCTCAACTGTTGATTTATCACTTCACAACACAAGTATTTTGTTTATTTCCAAATGTGTTAAAGACCTTGTAAACATAAATTTTTATGTCATCAAATCAAAATTCAAAGAGCCAGATCAACATCATGGCAATGGAAACTATAATTACAAGTATTCCATTATCCATTTTCTCTCCTATCACATTGTGGATGTTGGAGATTTGGGCCTCATTAAGGAATGTAAGTCCCAATATTTTTGCATCATCAATCAAGTTTAAGGAAAACCCTTTCAATGTGATGGCTTTATTGGGACTAGAACATCATATTCCATTATCCTCATGTTGATCATAATAAATTCAACCTTTTAAAGATTATGCAACAAAAGACATTGATTAACCTAAAACAAATATCTTATTGTAATGGCCAAGAATTATATAATACATGTTATGTAGATGATGACAAAGAATGGGATGTTTTATTAGTCCCATCAATAACATTTGATAAGGCAATTAACATGCTTACACATGTTGGATGTCTATCCCAACTATTTCCAATGCTTTCATGTTAATACTTTGTTTACATATACATTAGTGATTTTTTGGGGCAAAAAAGGGTTGACATTAAAAAGGACCCTACAACATTGCCATAGGGAAACAAGGGACTTTGTTTTGAACAAAATTGCCTAAAGCTCCTCTCACCAAGTGGCAAGATTGTCACTACCCACAAACCTTAAAAGTTTAATTGCCATTTTAGCTTCCATTGTCACCGCTTATTTGCCAAGCTTGCTACCATTATATGTGACATTCTCATTATCATGCCTTGTATTAGTAGGGATCACAAGTTATTAATTACATTTAATAATGTGCATTGATTTTTTTTAAAAATCAAAATCAGTGCACACTTTTGATGAATTGATTGAAAACATTTTTTCAAATTGTTTTTTGTGATAATGATATCGATCAACTCTTTAATTCTTCACTTGAAATTAAAATGGTACAATGATCCCCTATTTTAAAGTTATGTCAAATTTTATGAAGTTCATTAATCATTTGAATGGGTTTTGAAAATACGTTCATTTTTTAGTTTTATGTGACATGTATTGTAATTTCATTGACGTGCCCCCAAAGGTTTGCCACAAGGTATCAACTCTTTGATATGGTGCATTGTGAAAGCTTTGAAAGTTTTGGGCATGTATTGTAGTTATGTGCACTAGGACAAGATGGGAGCTTCAAGATGAAATTAATATGAATCCACAAGCTCGAGTTCATGGATGTATGAAAATGCACCAAGAAAAGAGGGTGGTGAATGCATTTGCATTGAAATTAGGTCACAATCTTGCATTATACTCATCATAAACTCACACAATTTGGACATGGGAGGAGTCACCACTTCTTCCCTTCCAATATAATACATGATCCTCCATGTGTTTTGCATTAAAATGGCTAAAATTCATAGGAGTTCCAAAATGGATTTCCTAAATTGGGACACATTCTGTTTTGGATATTTGAACTTGCAACTCCCTCAAAAATGGTTTTTAAAAATAATTGGAACAAGAATATCATGTAGTTCTTGTCATTATCTTTCCAACAACATATTGCACATTCCAATCAAAAATCGTGTGACTCATGTTTCTTGGGTTTTAATGGTAAAAAGTTGATTGACATGTTGATTCTCACCCCTTCTTTTGGCCATAACCTATGTTTCATGTCTTCAAATGAAGATTTTGAGCCCACTTGCGATATTTATGTTTCAAGATCTTTTCAAAGGTATAAAAATGCCCAATTTGGACAAGTTTTGATGTCTACACTTTTGCTTCAAATATTCAAAACATTCAAGGATTTCAACTTTCAAAGCAATTCCCATTCAAAATTGCTTGGAATTCACCTCCTTTGCACCCTCCCACACCCACTATTGTGGGAATGTGTGCAAGCTTTAGGACATTATTTTAACATGTGTCCTTTCTTATGCCCAAGGTTAGGGTCACAACATTCAAAATATATTATATAATTACATAATATCATTGAAAATCTTATAGTATATAATTAGTTATTTATTTGAAATTTGAACTACCATAATATGTGTACAACTTATGAAATAAAATTTAATATTAAAATGATTAATGTTCAAAAATACACATTTATAAAAATAATATTTGTTACAATTTTTTTGAGGCAACTGTTTTGAACACTATCTAGAACTATTTGGACATTGCATTGCTAAACACTACCAATGACAAATCAATTTTTTTTTAATGTTCAAGCATATGGTTTCCAACAATTCATCATTATTTATGTAAATGTCAATTTTAATTTGAATTAATATAAATATCATGGACATGAAAGGACACATATTAATTTGGTTTTTCATATCCATGTTGGTGAGTAGGGAAAAAGAATGAGATAATTATAAGGATGATGGTAGCTAGTAGGAAAGGAGGTAATTATTAACAAAGAAATGAAGTAGTTAGACTTGGAAATGAGGTAGTTGTTTTTCAAATGGTCTTTGAAATGTTTAGGGTCAACCATATGATAGGAAATGTCTTTGGAATTGTCAAAGGAGGACCATATGATAGATTCCAAAAAATCACCCATATATTAGTTCTTTGAACTTTCTTATCATTGCACTAGTGAAGGCGCATTGTTCTATTTGTCCATATCTGAGATCTTAAATGAAATCTTGAAACCTAAAATTCCATTGTGAAATCAACTTTGATAAACAAATGCATTTGCCAAGGTGCACAAATAAAATGTTTTGCAAATGCCACAAAATTTGGCTTACAAGTTTTTAAGCCATCAAGCCTAGTTTGAAGAGTGTCTTAGATTGCGAATAACTCAAATAACAATGATCCAAAAGATGTAAGACAAAAAATAAATAAAATCTACAACTTGGGTACTAGTGGGAATAATTTGACATGATTCTTATATGTTCTCTTTATTTTGGTTCAAACTACCAACATTAAAAAGTAACCTTTGAATTTCAAGTTTTTATTTTGGAGCTAACAACAATTATATTTTATATTCAATTTCTTATTTCCCCTTTTTCATTTTCAAATTTATGCCCTCTACCTCCAATATTTGTTGATGGTGATGCTTTGGCTTATGCAAATCTCAATATTGATTTAAAAAAATTTCATCATAATCTATTTATTAAGGAAATCAAATTAGTATTGCAGAAACAACATTGTGGTTGGGTTTTAGGTGCAAATTGACCACATTCATTACTAAAATGGTCAAAAGTTGTGAGACCTCAAGTACCCATTTCTACCAAAACAAGAAGGTCTCCCCCTTCTCCCCCCTCCCCTCCCCTCCCCTCCCCCCACCCCACGCGAGTGCAATGTTTGTTTAACACCTTCTCCAATTGCCTATTCTTCTTCCTGGTTTGAAATTTTTTCTTGACCTTTGTGGGCATGAACATTCAATAACAGATTACAAAGAACAACATAAAATGACTTTTCACATTTAAGCCTTGAGGATCCATATTATTGTCATGAACCCACATTAGGAATTTGTGTTTCTTTAAAAAAAATAGAAATACATAAAATATCACATTTATTTGTCATTTTCTTTTGGGATTTAAATACTTGTTTTGGCACCCACAAAAAAGGCTTGTTTTATGGATCTACAACTTAATACAAGAAGATTTTTTCGAGAACTAAGGGCTTTTCCTCATGGCTACAAAGTACAAGTTTTAAAATCCACAACTTGAAGGCATGTTGCAATTTGACAAGAACTTATTTGAATGCTCTCCTACTTACCTTTTTTTTGGGATGGTTGGGTGCATATGATAGAAGTGTGATATTACAAATTATGTTATTTACAAAATTAAAAGCAATCTATGCATATATGTTGAATTGGGAATGAACACTGAATGTGAATGTTTGCATTAAATCTTTCAAACATTTGTATTACATTAGTCTTTATTATTCAAGTAAATGTAAGCAATGTTTTACAAGTGTTGTACCTTAGAGGGTAACATAGAATATTATCAAAGCCAACATAGAATATTCAATGGTGAGGTGTTTCAAATATGTATGCCAAGTGGAGTAATATTTGACAACTTATTGGAAATCTTGGATGCAATTAATGGGTGTTTCCACAATTATAGAAGTCACATGAAGGTCCATTCACAATTAGGGTACAAAAAAGGAGTGTCTAACTGAAAAAGGACTACAAAAAACAACTTTGGATTTTTTGTTTATCTTACATTATTATAATTGTAATGTATTGTTGTATGCCAATAGATAAAATGATGTCTTCTTAAATTAATAAAAATAACTAGAAATAATTTGAATACTATGTAAATGTCATTTGAATCCTATAAATTAAAATAATCAAGTGTTTAAAATACATTTTTAAAAAAGGAATCAAAAGGAATGCATATAGTCATACGATTGATTTCAAACTTTTTGTACAACAAAAACATGCCCCCTTCTATGAAAGTACATGTTCATTGGATGAACTTGATGAAAAACCAAATTAAACAAAAATTTTAGAGGAAAGGGTTGCAAGGCAAAGGGCTCAATTTTTAAACAATTTCATAAAAAAATTGTGTTTGATGAGTTCAAAATGTCTAGCTTTAGATGTAGGTCACATGTGCATGAAACAATCTTGCCAAAAAACATGTTTGGTTCTCCATTGAAACTCACTTGGGATTTTTTCATTTCTAGCATTAAACCAAAATATTCATACACAATTATGTTTGAATGTGAAAATTCACCATTAACACATGGACTATTCAATTTTTTTCACTTAAGTTTGTTTAATGTAAATGTTATTTGTAAAAAATAGTTCTAAAAAGTCCTTAAATCATTTTTTCCCTTTTTGGTACCCAAACTGTGAATGGACCCATGAAATAACAAATGTTTAATTTTTCATTAATGTCAAAAATAATATTAATGTTGCAAGTTTTTAAGGTATTTAGATCACAAGGTTTCTAATATATTATGCAAACATGTGGTATCATATGATTTAAATTTAATAATAATAGAATATTGAAAAATATTCATTAAGCACTATAACTAGTGTTAAAATAACTATAAAAACTCCTATAGTTGAGAATTTTTTTTTAAGATGACATCTTTAGAGGAATATTTTTAAAATATTTATTTACGCAATAATATAATGCAACATCTTTTTAGGTCATTAATTTTTTCTCAATTTACAAAAAATGTATTCCCTAAATATTTCAAGAAAAATAGTCCCTTGAACATGCAAGGTTAGTTCTTATTAATGTGATTTATTTATTTATTATTATTGTTTTGGTGTGTTTGGGAAACCAAATAGAAGGAAATAAATCTTTGGATGCCAACAAATGACAACTACAATATGAATTAATTGGAGAAAAAAATCAATTGCATCAATATAGGTTGGATGGTAGCAACTTTGGCTTTAAAAAATGCTAAAATCTCTAACATATCCAATTTTGTTGAGAGTTGTAGGATGCAAACTTTTATGGCAAAAGGCAAGGTGGCAGCCTTGCAAGCATGACTTTGATTTGCATCCCCTAATTGCATCCTATTTATTCATATGGACAATGGTATTTTCTCCCTTTATATAGTTATTTAATGTTCTCTCATTGTGTTCCATAGACAATCTTTCAAGAAAATTAATGTATTGTCATTACCTTGAAAAATTTTCAAGTTTTTCCAATTAAAAAAAAAAAAAGACTTTTTGCAAACAATTATGGAGGCCATGAGAAAAAATCAATACACGATAATGGCTAGGATGATGGAGGTATATTTCTTCCCTTTGCACTTGGAAAATCCCATGATGTTAATATTTACAAAGGTGAACAAAATTTTCCCATATAATTAATTTTCAATTGTAAATGTTGTTACTCAAGTTAAATTTGAGTGGCATGTTGGGATGGGCACTCTAATGGGTTGGCATCAATAGCAAATCATAGGGTGGAGGAGGAACACATGGTTCATAATGCCACCTACCATGTGACATTGCATTTATTTAACTTTGGAAGTTTCTCCTATTGGTAGTCAAAAGCTTTTGATATCTTCTTTGCTACTTTGTTGAAGAAAATATGCACTTATACAACTTTATTAATTATGTTTACATGTTCTTTATTTTTGATTTGGGCATGTTGAAATTCTTGTCACAATTGTCTCCAATTTGTTAATAGTTGTTGAAAGGGAAACAATGTTGCAAGAACACATGGAAGAGAACAATAGTGCATTGATACACATGTACATATCCTCATGAGCCACTTGCATTGCATTTTCTTTTATAGGGTAAATAGTTACAAATTGAATGTGACAAGATGTTTTATAACTTAGTTATACTAGTTTAGGTCACGATTAGGCTAAAAGATAGTCTCTACTTGACAACATCCATAAATGACCATATCCAATATGTATCCTATCTTTGAACACCACAATCCAAATGCTAACAACTTCAAGTGATCTAAATGAGTTGCTTGTATCATGATATTAAAATTATCATGTCTTTGATTCAATGGATGAACACAACTAAAAAGCAATGGACATGGCGCAGAAGTTAGCCATGCTTGAGGTGAGATTGTTGATCTTGTTTTTTTGGTTTTAAAAGTTTACACATGACTTAAAAACATGGATCGCAATGCTTCATGAACCATGTACATGTAAACTCTTTTAAGTTGCTCATGTGTGTTTGTAGGAGTGTTATTGGTTTGCCATTTGTATTTATGTTGTTGCCAACTTGCAATCCTTTCAAATTGAGTGTTGCACTATTTTGAGTAACAATGGGATGAGACATGCCCCCAATTAACATTATGGGGCTTGTAAGTGGAGTGTACTAGGACTCTCAAGCACATGAGCAAAAAACAGCCAAATTGCTCAAGTGATCGTGTTTGTGGTGATGTTGCATACAATAGCCAACCCCACTCAAGTGGGATCCAGCAGGTCAATTGACCATCATTTGGGTACCTAGGGGTCAAACCTTGAGGGATAGTTGGGCAATCATGTTGGACGTATTATAACAATTTGTAAGCTACCTCCTTTTTAGACACCTTTGAAAGGAAGCATGCAATTGCCCTTTAGGGTGAAGAATCATTTAATCAAGATAGTTGCCAATTAAGTGTCTTTATTTTTAGGTTGCTAATCATTTTCATTATGGTATCCCTCCAAAGAAAAGCTTGAGGCAACTTAGAGTCCATTGCACTCATTTCATATTTGAAAAGTACATGTCACCGTGCTATTAAGCAAGAAATAAGGACAAGGAAAACTTCTGATTTGTTCCAACTATGTGTCTCATTAATGGAACCTAAGGCATCATTGTTATTATTTCACAACTTGAATTCCACTATTACTAACATGGTTCTTGAGCCTCTTGACATGTTTGACAATTTGCAAGCACTAATGCAAAACTATTGTGACCATATTTATGACACAAGTATCATCTTGTTGGTAGGCAATACGCACCCCTTTAAATACTTGTTGTGCACATTCTCACCTTGCAGAGCTTCTTTCCATTTTCTCAACTTGCAAGAACACCTACATTTACAATCCTTACCTTAGTGCAATTAGGCCTAAATCCAACCAATTGGGAATAGCAAGGTACCTTGTGTTTTGTGTGTACAAAGATTTTAAAATGTAAGGTTCCTCTTTGGAAATGGAAGATGCTTCCCATGGACTGGAGTGAATATCACCTTTTTAAGGTAACCTCCAAATATGCTAAGAATTTTTTAGCAGTGCTGAATGTATGCAATTAATTGTAGCGTCCTTGGCTTCATTTAGAAAGCTTGACATACACATGCATTCCATGTTGCCGATGAATGTCAAATGAGCTTCATGGTTCACAAAACTAGGACGCATGCTTCAGTTGAATTCAAATGAGGCCTTGATGAATACAATTGCCAATGCCATATCTGAACATGTGTGTTTTATGATTACATTTCTAACTGTGACCTTCAAAAGGATAGTTCCAATCTTTTGACCCTTTAGCAAGAGGTTTAAGATGTGATTTTGAAGTAGATTCACTTGCAGATTTCTCACATCCTTGCTTACCGTCAGCATGGGAATTGATTGGTTCACATATTCTCAATTCAAGTTGGAAAAAAAATTGGGATCTTGATTCTTATATCTGAAGGTTGCTAACTTTTGCAGCCCACTTGGAGGTTTTCATCTACATGTGTTGAGATACCACATTTTGGGGCTTGTATCACTAGGAATTACAGGTGTTCAGACCTGGATAGCTGGACTTGCTGCTCCCATAACAACAGTTTCCTTTTGTTTACAGAATTTTGAACTTTTATGCTGATCCTTTCTTTCAATATTGTGAATGCAGCATGCTTCACCACATACACAACATACTACTGTAATTGTTTTCATACGATGAACACAGTATTTCTAGCCATGAACATTTGGGCTTTGTATCAAGAATATTATAATAACAAGCACGAGAGTTCTTGAGATATTGAGAATTGGGCTAAGATGGAAGACTGTTTTGGGGCTGCTTGGTGTCATTTGGGAATCTTTGAAAGTGGTGAAAACACCATCAGTTAGTGTTTCATCCTGCTGTTGTATTTTTTAGATGATTCTCTTTTGATGTCATGTTGATGTCATGTGGCGGTCCGAGATATTAGCCTATTGCCTCAGGCAGCTTCAAGCATTAAGTATTTTCACTGGTTTTGCAATAATTGTCTTGGCATGCAGGTGATGATGAGTGTCCTCCTTCACAGAGAGGGGATGGAGGAAAAGGAAGGAAGGAACTGTTCAAATCCTTTGGAATTTTTAGAATTAGAAAAATAAGATGGGAATTAATTGGACGAAGCAACAGTTTCTGTCAATTGTAGGTGAGAAAAGAGCAGGAAAATGTTATTCCAAGGAAAGGTGTGCTCACAAACTGACTAAGTACTTTAAAAGTCAATGGATTCTCAGTAAAGCCATAAATGGCAGCTCCTGTCATGGCTTGTTCTAAAGTGCGAAATGCATTGAAGGTACTTATTGCCCTTGCTTGTAATACCTACAGTGATGGTAGGTTCACCTTCTTGAGTGAGGCCTCTGAGTGGCTATATTTAACCTGAGCAGCTCACATGTGAACTCATTATCTGACTAATTGAATTTGAATTCCAAATTTTACTCAAAATTCATTTGTATCTCTTTCACCATCTGCCTAAAAATTAGGAAATCACCTCCATAAATCCTACTCATTGAGCATCCCAGTTTCCCTAAAGAATTTAGTTTTGATTTTATTGAGTTTTCAAGGACAATTGTTTGATATTCAATACTTCCCACACTGCAAAACCACAACAATGCACCCCTGCCCATGGAGGGCTGTCCACCAGTACCAAGTATTATATTAGGAGGGGTACCGTGGTTTAGG
>Ga0209611_10011364_pt1 | contig 12858 bp, 9 predicted proteins | sample S1TSphgellanicum_3_FD_187693 | JGI IMG/M metagenome (GOLD analysis project Ga0209611, IMG submission 187693) | Host-associated microbial communities from peat moss isolated from Minnesota, USA - S1T2_Fc - Sphagnum magellanicum MG (SPAdes) (version 2) | ecosystem: Host-associated > Plants > Peat...
CCCTGCATACTTCTGACTCGTCTGAGACAGAGAAAAAACGACTCGTGCATTCGGTTGCATACTTATTGCTGCTTGCATCATTTCCCGCAACAACGACCGAAAGCACAAAATCGAACAAATTCTTTTTTTCTCAGTTCGATTCCCGATACTCCGACCACACAAGGAGATAGGGATTAAGGAGCGAAGCAGTAGGGAGTTAATAATAACCGCCTACTAGAAACACAAACGCGCGGCACAGTCAAGAAGCAAACCTCTCCCTCTCCCGAGAAAACGAACTGCGAAAACCAAAACCAAAACACCGAAACTATGCAGAAGGAAAAGAGCTTGAGAGAAAGAATAAAGAATCGACCAGTTTCTACAAGACCGACCTCGATGAAGGACATACGTTTTTCCAATTGTTAAGTCTTAGCGATCTGCTTCTTCGCCAGAAGGGGCGCGTAGGAGCGCGACGGCGAACGCCGCGGGACGAAAGAGGGAGGGAAGCAAAGGCAAGCAGCGGCAGAAAGAGCTTTGTCATCGCTTCAACGCCAATTCTGCACATAATCACACGCGCTTTACTATCACGTTCCTGTTATAATTGTGCACCTTCAACCGCATTCCACTTAAAATTGTATCGTCATAATTGTGTTAGAATTCTAATATTCACAACCCTTATTTAAAATTTAACACCATTTATAAGACAATACTTGGTTTTTTTTTTTGTTTGAATATTTGAATATTCACAAGCATTAATTTTTTAAAAACATGACACTAATAGGAATTTTGGTTTAGAATTCTAACACAGTAATAATATCATTATTATTAATAATACAATTCTACAATAGGAATGTGGTTGAAATGTGCAGAATTGTAGCACAAGTATTAGAATTCTAAAACCCATGCAAGTTTTGCGCCCTTGTAACCTAGGAACCTTGAAGCAAGACATTTGCTCCCTCTTACAATGCCACCCAAGGTACACATATTTTCAGATTGGGTTGTATTACGAGCACAAAATGTATTTGCACAATCACCATCCTCAAACAAAGTATTTTCCATGTTAGCACTGTGCATAGCACATAGAAGAGCATCTCCTTATACTCGAGGAACTCTCATCATATGAAATGGGTTTTAAAGTCCAATTATGAAAAACTTGAAAAAAAGTATGAATCAGAAAATGACTGCTGCTACACTGAAGCTGGCCGTGAAAAACCAACCAGATTGACCAAGAGGACAAATCAGAAATACAGAAACAAAAACAGGAATTGAAGCAGAAAAAGCAATTGCATTATAAGGATGTAATTGTATAGATCAAGCAAGTTCAAATTAACACAACATGAAGCCTATCAGAGCAAAAGCTCTGTGAAGAGCACTGAAGGTCTATAAACCTCCTAATTCACACCAACGGGTAAAATTGCCTTGTGCTTCACTACCCCATAGAAGTAGCAAAAAATGTGCTAAACTATTAACAGGGGTCAAAACCACAATGGTTAGGAAGATCTGGCAATAATGTACACAAACAGAAGTGGTGACTGTTAGTTCAGTCCATATCCCTCCAAATCCAGCACCTACAAAGGGAGTCAAAAGTCATGCTGAGAGCAACACATAAGATATGAGCAATGAACCCTTAGCTCATCCCACTAGGTTCGAACTTGTTCAAAGTTTGGAAAGAGCAGAACCATGGGTTGACTCAAAGCTGACCTCTCCATCCCACCCCTCCATCAGTTCTAATAAAGCTGATATATGGTGGCAACAGAAGGCCTCCAACTCAGCATGCATCCTTGGCACTGATGCTCCTTCAGCTCTTAGCTGTTCAAATTGCCACAACCAGTCAACCTGTCAGTCCCAAATCTTCTTATGAAATCTTAGCATTGTTACAGAGCAGACAACAGTCTTTCCACACACCAGTCCTAATATATCCCATGCTTGACATATGATCAGAGCATGCAAATTCATGCAACTTGCAGCACGTTGCAGGTGAGTTATTGTGAGTTCATGAGTGCAGACTTCACAGAAGGAACTGTGTCTTGCTATCAAGAATTAGTGACCGATTTGAAACTAACTTCAAAGATTAGCAAACAGTCAAAAACAGGACTATCAAAGCCTTAAAAGCAGAACAGAGTCCAGATTTCCAGCAAAGAGGACATAAACAAAGCCAATAGACAGACAAAACAAACCTGAGTTGTGGCTCTGACATGACTCTTACAGGCACACTCTGGCTGAAAACTTATCCATAGTTGTACATCTAGAACACCCTTCCCTGTGCCACTCCACAAGTAGAATTGCTTGGCAATGAGTAAACAACAAGTGGGACTGAGTGACCTACATTCTCGAGCAAGGCCCCATTGACTCCAGTTCAACCAGCCCTGAAGACTATGGAGAAAGCACTTAATTGAGTACTTAACAGAACTCACATACCAGGTGGGCTGAATACAAGGAAAATTCTCCTTCTCTATGACGTAAATGCACTTTTAGTTGCTCATAGGTAGAAGCTGGGATCAGGTCCTTCCCAAGAGCTGAGGATGGAGATGGAGATACACAGTCTGGGGTTAAATCCAAGGATGCCTGTAATGAAAAGATCACCTCCACACTCCCTTGACTGCTCATGCTGGGCAACCTCTGCAAGGTTGCAGGACTCCTTGTTCCACCTGCCACTCTTTCACAATGGAGGATGTAAAACATTCTTTCACATCATTGACCATATGTGCTCCTTTATTTCTGGGCTTTACTATGGACTCCAAACTCTGCACAGCAAACTCACCTCAGGAAGTCCAAGGAGCTCCTAAACCCTAAATCCTGCTGGTTCAAAGCCTTGCAAGCTTGCAAGTGTTTATGTCACAGCTAGGTGCATTTATGTCACACCTAGTGCTCACCCAGCTGTGACAATGAAGCCTGACTGCATTCTGTTCAAGTGCACTCCATTGAGACAACAAGTTGCACTTGACCAAGCATGAATCCATTGAAAAGCAACTAAAAGATCAGGTTAGTGGAGCCAATACAGAATGATGCACTATTGATGTTATTGGTATGAGAAGCGGTCACTTCCTTGTCTGCAGCAGCCCAGCCCTATGTCCAGATTCGCTTCTTATACTCTGCCATTGTAATTCACCCTTGCTCTAACTCCTGTAAATAATGAGGGAGAAATGCAGCAAATCCCAATTTGCTCAAAAATAGAAGGTGAGGGAAAATAGTCAGGTGGTCCAACAGAGGCCAAAGGCTATCCATGTGGGACCAAAGCTATCACAGGAAAAGTGTATCTTGTATCCTCCCTGAACGGACTACAACAGAGCAAGGTCCAGAACCTGAACATGAACTCTTTCTGATTAAGGGCACACTTACATCTGCTGGAGAGTAATTTGATCTCCTCCTCCAACTGTTGGGCATGACCCTCTTGTGTGGAAGCTGTCTCTTAAACAGAACCAAAATGCCATTATAAGCAGCTCCCAGTGAGTAAAAATACATTATTTGAACAATGAAATCACCAAAGGGATTTGGAGGTGTCACCTTTTTAAACTTGGTTTCCCCTCAGATTTCAGCACAACAGCAAAAGTTTTCTAAACAGGCTGAAGCCCATGTTCATTTCACCTGCAAGTATGCCTTCAACAGATCCAGAGTTTTGGACCTCCACTGATTCTGGTGGTTCCATAGTTCTTTTGTTCAAGCTGTTCACATCACCAGTGATCATCACAAGGAAACTTGCAATACTGAGGTTAGACAAATATTATCAAGTAACTCTGCCAGGCATAACAGTTTGCATCCTGAAAGAAGTGAAATGCTTAATCACATCAAGTACAGGGAAAGATGAGATTGAAGAGCAAAACTGATACTTTCAGTAATCAGCAATCCAACTGTGCAGCACATGCAAGAATAATCTTCCAAAACTTCTCTCACAAAATAAGAGCTACAATGTTCTGACCCAATGGTCTAAATGTACACATTTAAGTATCCAGGCCCTCCCACAAAAACCCCTCCTGAAGACAGCACTAATTTTGGTAGCTGTATTTCCACATAGCTAATCAACAAACTCAACAGTCTCCTCATTCAATCTGCAGCCAGCTTCATTTCATTTCTGCTTGCCCCTGTACAAGGAAGCATCTAAGCCTAAGGCATAGAGAGGCTACACAGAGGCTAGGTGGACAGTGCAGTATAAACCTAACATAAGAGAAAGATATGAACTCCCTTATGGAAGCTGGATCATGCAAGATCAGAAATGCACTAGCAAGTCAGATTAATCCTGCCTGCTGGTTGAACTTATCAGTAACAATGTGAGCCATCTCTTGTAAACCACTCACGAGATAAGCATTCCCAACCTCATGAACAGGGCGTTGTGTGGGGTGTGATCTTTCACCCAACACCACCCCTAGCTTGTCTGGTCGCTGGAGCAAAAGCCGGAATGTGGATTGCAGCTCATAGCACTGCTCAAAAAGAGACCGTCTACAAAAAACATAAACTCCTAAACGTGCACGTGACATGGCCACTACTAATCTCCGAACATCTCGAAGATGACCAACCACCCTAGTTCGCACCAGTGAGAGCAAAATGTAGTCATTTTGTTGGCCTTGAAACCTATCAACTGTTGTCACCTGCAACCAACAATATGATCCTCTTTTAGTCCTTCTGCTCACTCAAAGGGCTAAAGCAGCACCTGGCACAATGAATCTGACTTCTTGCAGGCTAATGAGGATGAGTTCATGCACAAGCATAGCTCCCATCCCAGATAAAACATGAACAATGTAAGGGATTCCTTGATCATTTCTGATGCTCCTTTACCTTGCTTGGTCGCCCAAAGAGAGGATGATGTGCACACCGTCGCTCAATCACATCACGAATCAGATGCTTCTGCCCATTGTAGGTGCTTAAAATTGAGATTTTACTTGCTGGATAACCAAGCAACCGCATGTACTGAAACACACTGACCACATACTCAGCCTCCCCCAAGTTCTGGTAAAAGTACGGGTTAGGCTCTGACTCGCCCTTTCCTTCATAGTCTGGAACATCAATAAGCTGATATTCATGGGCAAAGCCTGCATTGGCAAGGTTGAAGGCCTGATCTTCACGAACATTTGGGAGATCTCCAAGCTCACGATAGCGCCAGTTATAGAGTTTAGAGATACTAGGCCTTGCCCTACCTTGAGCATTCAATTGCACATATGGAACTCCTAATCTCACAAACCTTGTGAACAGGCTCTGGTCCATGTGACTATACTTCTGAAAAGCTAGGTTTTTAACAACAGGAGGAAGCTGGTGGTGGTCACCAATCAAGATACAACGCTTTAACCGTGCACGTCCATCAGTCTGTCTCTGTAATAACATAGGAATAAAGGTCTCAATCTCCAATATCTGAGCACTCTCCTCCATCAAAAGATTGTCATACTTGAAGCCCAGTTTCAGGAAGTCTCTTCTCTTCAAGGCTGCATGGGTGCATGTCATGGCCACAATCTTTGCCTGCTTAGCCATCAGGTAGTTAGCACGATCAGCTGTTGATTTGAGTAACTCAAATGCTCGGCACTCTTCCAACTCTTGAAACATGGTCTTCAGGTGTCGAAAGCATCCAGCTGCAGATCTCATGTCGCGTGAGTAAGAGGACCCAGTGAAAAGTGGATGGGGAGTGTTCGTAAAATACTCTTTGAAGGGGAACTTTTCCTTCACAATACCAGGGTTGTCCTGCACACCTTCACATGCTGCCACAAACTCCTCCCACCGTGACAGGACATGAAGCAGCCAGAAATGGGCTGCTGTCTCACAAGTATATGCTGCATCTTCAGGCACCTGCAGGATAGAATGAGAGGTCATGCATATGTATGCCTAGTTATGATTTGAATACACAAACTCAAAATTCCTGACTACACAGAGGCTCTTATATGATTGTGCATGACAAGATCAGACAAGGGAAACCTGTTTGTCTTCTACTCTGATATACAGGTGCTTCTTTTGTGGCCAGTAGCCATACCAGCACTACTTTTTCACTTTACTACCAAAGGGTCAGTTGCTAAATGATCTTTCAGTATGCTCCTGAAAGCAACTAAGCCCATGAACTCTTTACACTCTTCAAAACCCATCAGGAGAATGCAATGGATCCCAGTTGTCTTTGTTGGTTATTTTTCTACAAATCACTTACCTGCAGTGTCCTTGCCAAACGTTCCACCTCTGCTAGAAGCTCTAGGCGGCGTGCCAGCATAGCATTAACACGTCCTTGTCGACTGAAGTCGAGTTCTGTCTCCAACTCTTGCTCTCCTTGACCCAACCGCAGAAGATACCGTGCTGGAACATCTCTCTGAAACAGAAAAGCACATTATGTTAGAAACTATCAAAAACCCAAATACAGAAACAACATTAACTGAAACTGAAACACGTCAAATTGATTGACATCATCACTCTAAGTGACAGCTTGCTTTACTTGCAAAACCACTTGTCTTACACAAGCTTTAAAACCACGTCAAATGAAATAACCAGGACTATTGACAACAGCATTTAAAATGGAGCACATGAATGGCGCATATGTGCTGTAAGATGGAACACTCCAGTCATACAAAATGGACAGTATCATGATGACAGACTAGTTGCCACAAACACATAATACAGAGGGGTGCCCACCTGCATGATTTTCTCAAAAAGATCATTCAGGGCCTGGTTGGAATGGGTGATGAGCAGTGTGCGTTGGGTAGGACAATTGTGGTAAAGTACATTCAGGACCTGGACAGCTGTATCTGTCTTGCCAGTACCAGGTGGACCCACCACCATGGTCAGCCCTGGTTGCACCCCTGATATAATTGCACCTACCTGCTCATAAACACAGACATGAAGTTAGCAAAAACATCCATCAATGAGATCTTGGAAGGATCAGCAAGACAGAACATTAAAATATACCAGGCATTTCCTCTAAAAAACCAGAGCTGATGCAAAGAGTACCTACACACCGGACTGAATGTGAAAGAAACATCCAATTACCTGAACAGGAGTGAACCTGACAGAATTTTGTTTTGGTTGATCTTGTGGATATGGCCCTGGATCTGATGGTACATAAGCTTCCACCAAGACCTCTTTCACAGTGTCTGCATCATTTGATTCTGCTTCCAGCACTTTTCTCTTATTGGTTGCAGGTTTAGCTTTCAGATTAGCCCTTTTCTGAACCTTGGGCAATGTCACACGAAAAGGGGGCTTTGGTGCCATGTCTTCATCACCATCAGGGGTCAGAAACTTAACCTGTACAATTGGAAGAAATAAAGAACACAAATTGAGTCCAGCAGCATCTTCCAACCATTATACAACAATAGTTTCAGACTTTTCCTCCACAAGGTTCCTGGAAACTCCACAACTATCTGAAGGTGACTGTTATGTCACTTCCAGCCAAACTGAAACAAATAAGACAAGAATGATGAAATCCAACCAAACCCAACAACAGTTCCATAATCAGTATGAACAAGCAACTTTACAAGCTTCAACTTCAAGTGACGTAAATACTATGTGAAAGGCTAGGCAACATACATCACATGAAGGGAAGCTCTCACGTAAATGCTGTGCATCCAAGAATGTATCCTTGAAGTCAACAATTTCCAACAAGTCTGGCATATTGTTCCACTGAGCTGCTGCAGGGTTGCCATAACCTAAGAAAATATCATGCAACCAGTCGGGCACTACACAGTCTTCATTCATAAGGTCCCGGATAGACTCTAAAATGGCTTTGAAGTTGTTTTCCTTTGGTTTCCGTCGCATCAACACATTGAAAGTCCGGTACACATCCTCAGCACCCTTCTCAGCAATAGCATTTACATCCAACTGATACTGTGCACTATCAAGAGCAACAACAGCAGTTCGTATTTCACCAGAAGGAGGTTTCCAATCCTCCCTCTTTATCCTCCCTGTGAAGTCATTCATTAGTGTACCTCCCTCATCACGCATTTCAATAACTTCACAGCCACGCACATACTGGAGTCCATAATGTTCTGGAACACTGATGCCAGCCATATCCTCCTTGCCCAAGGGAGTGAGACGAGGTGTAATTGAGAGCAAGAAAAGAACATCATGCTCCTTCAATTCATCCCACTCAGATCGATGTGCTCCCCTCAAGCCTCTAATGCTGAAAGCAACTTCAGCAGTTACTGCAGATGGTTTCACTTCCCCAATATTTGGCTGCTTCACTTCAGAAATTTTGAACTCCTGGATTGGAATTGCCATTCGTGCCCACCCAGAAAATCTTGTCTCACCTTCGTCACCAACACGTGCTCCCATGCGCTTCAACACATCATGAACATCTTCCCGAATTTCATATGTTGACTCCAGCCGGAAGAGATTGAAATTGCGAAGCAAGTAGTCATGAAGAGTGAGAAACTGCAAATTCAGTTTTGGCAGGGCCAGGCAACCCTCCCCTGTGTAATTGATGCTGGGAACCAAGCTTTCATCCCACATTACCTCCTCATTTGGGTACAGAGGCAGGGCATTTATTGACTCTCGTTGTGACTGACGTTTCTCAAATGATGATACCATCACCTCAACCAGAAAATCCCACCTGTCTGCCCATGGATCTTTGGAAGACACCAGCTTCAACTGCTCATCACATGTTCAAGCAAAGAAATAAGTGCTTGACCATTAAAAAAGCAAAAGAAACCATAGATTCTGCACAAAGATAGATATTGGCTTATGAGTGGTAGCCAGAGCAAATCCAACACTAAGATGGGCAGAAGTGACTTGCATGAGATGGATCAGCAGTTGTCAGCCAAGAATATCCTAACAGGGTTGCCTTCAAAATACACAGAATTTGTAGCTTAGCACCAACACATTAGACAGAAAGAAAAAGAGGACAAACCTTTTCACAAACTAAATCCTTCAATTCTTCAGGAGTTAGTATTTTCAGCCGCTTTTCAAGATCACTCCTCCTTTCTATAGAGCCCACATTTGCCAGTGCCAAATCTCGCAACTGCAAGAAACAGACACATAAACCAAATGTCAAAAGCAAGCTTCATCACCTCTCTTGTTGGAACCCACAATAAACCAAGTTCAGTAACAGGCTCAGCCTAGACACAGTATTACCCTCAGAATTCCTGTGACAAGGATACAGCAGTAACCCTAGTTCTGTCATACAGCTCAAGAGTTGTTAATATAATTCCAAGCCAAGTCCAAGACATGAGCTAATTCAACAATGCAAGAGTTAATTTGTCACAACCAGCTACATCTTCCTAACAGCAGCAGCTGATCTTCAGTCCATTTTAGTTGGCCAAACTTAATATGCAAAGACTCAATCATATATATTAAAAGACCTGAGAATTTCCCTATATTAACAATTCATGGCAGCCTGAATATTAAGGTTATAGCTATTTCACATGTGACATCTTAACAGCAACTCCTCAGCAAGCATGAAAAGATGAAACCTAGAACCATACAGAAAAGAGAAAAAAGAACCGAAACTGATGAGTGGTTTGAATGATAGTGACAAATGCCAAGACCTAAATCCCTGCATCTTCAGCCACCATATTGTTCACCTGGTAGAGACCGCTAACTAACAGTAACAAACATGCGACACAAACTCTTATCCAACCTTTGGCACTTGCTTGAAGACAAGACGTTGAAGAGCTTGAAGGCGTGAGCTGTGAGCAAGAAGGACTTCATCATCACTTAATTGTGTTCCAGTCTGGTCATTGATCTCATAGCCTTGATAAAAGCGCAGCAGATCTATCAGTTGGCTAAACAAATGCCCCCTTGGGTGGGCGTACAAAGCACTCATTCTACTCTTCACTACTACTGCTGCATCCTCCACCAAGGCTCGTACAAATCTGCAAATCACAGATAAAACCTCAGAACAACATCTGAAACAATAGATAAGAAAAAGAAGAGTTATTTCACATGCACTCAAACAAACATATCCCCTTCAACAATATTTTACTACAGCATGGCCAAATTGGTCTAGTACAAAAGTTGGGGTATTTGGTTCCAAAGCTACAAAGATCAAAAGCAGATAGATCACATCCTTCTGACCAAATACATAATGCAACATGGGAACATTCCTGATCATGGTAAGGAAGTCACGAGGTAAAAAGTCTGCAGGGTACCTTCGTGTAGGCAACTGACTGAGCAGATCGATCAGGAACTCTGCAAATCGTTCACAGTATAGTAGGGATGTAGGGTCAACTGATGGCCCAGTGTCCTCTGCACCATTTTCCATTGCCTCACTGCCATTGTCCACTATCTCCTTATCCTCATTGGAGAAGATAACTGTGGACTCCAAAACCTTCCCAATCAGGTGCAAAATGGTTTTAGGCAAAAAGTGGATCATTGCAACTTGTTGCTAGTAACAGAAACAAGTTTAAACAAGGTTTAAAGAGAATCAATTTTCAGAAACCAGGGACTCTGCAAATCACTCATGGTATAGTAGTGACATGGGGTAGTTCTCAAATCAAATCCTGTGAAGTGGTGTACAGGGAGACCAACTTAAGAATCTGATGTGCAGAGATGTACTGACCTCCAGAAATTCTTGCACCAAAGATGGCAAAAAACGAACTTCCAATTTATCCCTTGTTGCAGTGCCGCTTGAAGCCTTCGCCAAACGCACTTCCTTTTTCAGCAACTTTTTCCAGTGATCCAAAAGCTGGGAATGCTGCACCAATTCCATCTACATGCCCTACCCCATACATACTTAACAACTTTCTGAAGTTATAAAGTTTTGATGCAAACTTGACAGCAATTTCCAAAATCCTACAACTAATATCCAGGCTCTTTCCTAGGTGCCCTTGTTCTAGAATCACATACTGAAGAGAATAAGTGACACCAGACACGAATACAGCATGTGCACACACCAGAGCTTTTAAGATCAGCCAGACCCGGACCTCTACATGGCACATCTGCTTTGTGATAGCCACACAGCCATAATAGACTTTGTGTAGCAGTATTCATACCTGAAGACGACCAGGGGAAAGGGCATGCCAAAGCTGCAGCGAGACCAACTTCAGGACAGCTACTCGCACTTTCTCATCCTCAAGGCTCTGGCCCAATACACAAACTTGGCTAAGCAACAACTTTCTTAAAAGGATCTACTTCATCTAAATCATAGCATAGCTCATGCACATGCTGTCAAACTAGAGAAAAGTATCTCCTAGCAGTAAATAATCCTGCATTCAACCCCTATGGAAAAGGATGCAGTAGTGAAAGGCCCCCCAGGTCACAATAGACAATATATGTAGAAGATTGCACAGAAATCTCCACAACAACAGTTTGAAGGAAACACAACAATTGCTGCGGTCATAACCTTGCAAGAGTTACTCACAACGTGTCAGACCATCATCTTCATCATGAATAGCAATGATGAGCTGTCATGACTATCCACTGATTTCATCAACTCCAGAAGATTGGTGCAGATAGGTATATAATAGTCAGCTAAAAATTTTGAGCAAACTTTTATACAGAATCTCCATGCTAAGTTTCTGTCACATTTACAGAAATGCAGCAGGAACACTTAGTCATAATGTTGGCTAGCACTCAAGAAACACATTAGACAATATTGCTCGTAGTTGATACACAGCAGCATGCTCACCTGGAAACAGTGAATCATGAAAAGTAGGTAATTTGTCTTTTCTCGTATGCTCATCGCATGCTCCTCCTGAAACAGTACAGTAACACCTTGAGTTCATCTGCTCTTAAGGTGTAAGTTCCTCTGCAATGCTGTACTGTCTTCAAAGTGCATTTCATAAAACCTCAAGCACAATGAACAACAATAGGCTCAAGTTGTAACCTTCTAGCAGCTCAACAAAAACACCAGATTTATCATTTATAGATGCCAGGTCACATCAATAGTTGCACAGTTTTCCTGAGAACTGCACAACACCCTAAATGAATCTGCAAGGACACTCATCAATATGTAGAACCAACATTTGTACTATCATCTTTCAAATCAGGGACATATTTTCATTGTCCATATTCCACAGAGATTTGTAGACAAATGCTTAAGATCATTTTTGCACTGACCAACAAATACATGAGAAAATCGATTCACAAAGTTTCAGGTTTTCACTGGATCATGTTCCAAAGAAAACTCGAACCAGGCAAAGCAACTCAAATAACCGATTCAGAGTCCTAGACACAGAAAATCTAATGCTATGAAGTGCCAAAATACCAGAGAATGACTGCAGGTTCATCAGAAGTTGAGGAGCAAACCTGGTCTTTGAGAGTAAGCACTCGGTTGAAGAAGAGAGGGAAGACATCCTCCCTTTCATGAAAACATGCCCATGCAGGTACGTTCTCCCGGAACTGCATACTCCCCAACCAGGTGGAAAAGATACATCAGCAAAGCTCTAAGGAATCCAACTGGAGGCCACTTGGAACTCTTTTTCAACATGATCCACAAGAGTAAACTGCAACACTAGAACCAGATCAATGATTCACTTCCAGAGCTTTCAAAAGAGATACATACATCAAGCTTCTCAAACACTCTGGAAAACTCCTGCAAATGGTCTAACAACCTCTCTCAAGATGAAGATTAATGAGAGATCATCGAGCTCAAATAACACCATATAATGCCAAAGGACTTTCAACATTAAGGTTTAAAGATTTCACACAGACTACTGAAGAAGTCAATCAGGTCCTGGGGCAGGCAAATAAGGATGCTAAACCCATCTTTGCTTTAGATGACAAAATCTTGCATTTGATGAAGCTCTTTAAATCCTGGCACATTGAGAAGCCATGATCTATGATGGCCACTATCTAGCATGATTTCCAGAAACCCTAATTTCAACATGGACAACAAAGGAGCTCAGCAGCCAAGGAAAAGGTCAACTATCTAGCATGATTTCCAGAAACCCTAATTTCAACATGGGCAACAAAGGAGCTGAACAGCCAAGGAAAAGGGCAACCATCTAGCATGATTTCCAGAAACCCTAATTTCAGCATTGGCAACAA
>Ga0209611_10011365_pt1 | contig 12858 bp, 7 predicted proteins | sample S1TSphgellanicum_3_FD_187693 | JGI IMG/M metagenome (GOLD analysis project Ga0209611, IMG submission 187693) | Host-associated microbial communities from peat moss isolated from Minnesota, USA - S1T2_Fc - Sphagnum magellanicum MG (SPAdes) (version 2) | ecosystem: Host-associated > Plants > Peat...
TTTTGGGGGTTTTTTTTCCTTTGAACCTTTGAGAAAACATTAGGCCTAATGTATGTCTTTTCACATTTGTAAAAAGATCGCCTTTTTAACTGCATCACAATATTTGAAAATAAACATTATTCCTTTTGAAGTCAATTAACTCAATCAAAGTCCATTTAACTTGAGTCCATATAATGAAAACAATTACATTGCATCTTCTAGTAGGATTTCATTGTACATCATTATTCTAGGATGGAGCCTCTCGTGGCAAAGCCACTTGTTTCATTTGTTTTGTTTGATCACCTTGAGATCTCCCAACCTAGAACACCTTTCACGATGCTCTTGGTATCCTAGAAATCATTCAATGAGTAAGGGCGCACTAAGGTAGTTTTGTAATGTTTAGAATTATAAGAGTTATTGAATTTCGAAAAAAATTGGCATTGAAATTTTAATAAAATTAAAATTATAAATTATAAGGAAACTTGGGCATACTCTTGGTAGTGTTAGAAACCCCTTGATGAGTAGGGTTTTGCATGGAGGTTATTTCATAAAGATTAGACCCTAAGTTGCAAGAGATATGGAATGGCAACTAAAAAAGGGGGGCACATATGAATCATCCAAAGATTGTTTTTTGGAAAAATTGGACCAAAGTTGCCATATTTTGAGGGGAAAAAAGGTTTGAAATGGCGGGACTAAAACCATAGGTTTTAGCACGTCGCCAAAATGTAGCCAAATTCCTAAAATTTTCTATTTTCCTCTTTGACTTGAAGTGAAATTTGTCTAAGTCCTCTTGTGGGCGATCGCCAATCCACCTATTACATCACAAATTTGATCGGAAATCTAAGCGATTCTAACCCAAGGAAACCTTGAACATAATCGAACTTAAATCAATTTTGATGGATTTCTGAGTTTCACCCTGTCTTTCTTTTTTCCTGAGTGCCTCCACCGCTGCTACATATGTTTTCACTGCTCCTACCTGTACAGCCAGCCTACCTGGTACAGCTACTTATAATTCCTTTTGAACCTTGTGCATTAAATGCTGAGTTTTAGCAATTTCATACTGAGATTTAATAAACTTTCGTTACTTTACTGATACCACAGAAAGAAGGGTTAAGTAAGGGGGGTGAATGGAGGCCCAAAGACAGGGTGAAGACATGGTGAATTTACGCATGTCTTTCTTTATTAGTTTACCAATGAATTGACCTTTGACCCCCGTATAGGGCACCTTTTGAAGGTGGCCACTTTCTAATAATTTTATAACACATGTACCATCAGAGCTTGACCCTTCCTTCACCCAAGGCTTAACCTAGCATTGGCCAATAATCTCTTTTCCAAAGAAAGAACCGACAAGTATTGGTTTGGTATATGGAAGCTTGATTAATGGTTGTCAAAACATCAAAGAACTAGCTTGGACCCATGACCGCCTATTCTCTAACATCATAGAACTTGTTTTGATTTTTAATTAGGGTTTTTTTTTTCTTTTTTTTGTTGAAGAACTAGGTCGAAGAAACTAATGTTGGGAGGGTATTCAATTTCTAACGTAAAACATAGAGGTTTAGGTTCTTATGCCCAAGTTGACCCCCTTTTGTTGGAATTGGCACAAGAACTAGACCATTTGAGCTAGCTAGTCCTTCATTAGGTTTGGAACCATGAAGCAAAACTCTTAAAAAAAGAAGGTCAAGATCTTTAAGAAGGTAATCTAGTTTTTTTTAAAATGTTAATAAGTAGGTTGAACTTTATATCATAGCCTAGGGTCAGTCTCCACATTGACAAAACGAATAATTATTTATTTTCAAAAAATGAATTTGTTTTTTGGTTTTGAATTTTTTTTTTTCCCCATCATCTATTATAATATTGTGATATTAGTAGTGAAATTATTCAGAGTGTAGTCCATGATTATGATGATTTTCAACATGTCAAACTTCATATTTTCACAAATTTTCATTTCACTATTTTGAGGATTATTTAATGACAAAATTGACCTTAGGTGGTTAAGCATTAAGTTTTATTATTTGTTAAACTCCATACTTACATAGATCTTATTTTAATTTTTTTGTAAAACTTTATACCCAGCAGTCAGGAATGTGTGGTTTGTACCTAAACCAAACCTGGTTTTTGAACTAGGCCTAGAGGTCCTTAATTTTGAAAAAGTGTGCTAGAATCGGAATCAAAGGGTTTAGAAATTGGAAGAATTGAGTTCATATTGTATCTAAATTTTTAAAAAATAAAATTTACAATATTAAAACCAGGATTAGAGGTTTTTTTTTAAAAAAAAAACTTGCACAAAATTGAAAGAAACTACTTTAAATCATGAGATCTTTGCTAGGTCTTTCATGAAAAATGTTAGTTTAAAATTTAAAAAACGCAAAATCCCAAGTTTTGTGATATTGAAAATTTTCATAAAACTGAACATGATATTTTTTTTTAGTTTCTAACATTTCAGAAATATGGATTCAATGGTTATCAACAAAATCAAAGAATCACACAATGCTTGTTTAACTCATGGTATGTGTTAAATAAGGGTATGGCAATGAAGTTGTGCTCAATTCTTATCTTTTAACAAGGTATCATCCCTTTCTTTCCCTCCAAACCTACTCAATATTTTTTTTTGTAAAGTGTAAATTCAAAAATATTCACTAAATTTTTGGAAAATTTTGTCTAATTCTCAAAACTGCAAAAATTGGGTGAAAAAACCCTTAATCCTTGTACAATTTTGATATAATTACTTTTGAAAAACAATTTTTCCATTATCATATTATTATATGGTACACCATATACTTACACAATAATGGTTCTTACTAATGTTGTTTGGTTCTTGATTTTGAAAGGAACCTTTACATTCAATTCCAACTCTCTTTTTGTTTTTGAAGGAACTTTAGGTTTGGTCTTGAAATTGATTTTTTGAAAATTTAAAACCTTTGATTTCAATCATTTTCACAAAGAATTTTAAGTTGGTATGGTTTAAAACTAGGCCTAATTCCATCTCTATTACACACAATTAAACAATTTTTTTATAATATTAGTTTATTCAACTAGTACACATGGTTCAAAATAAAAATTATGTAATATTAATTATGTACAACCAATCAATTGTAATAACTTGCTTAAATTGTAGGGTCAAACTTTTATATATATCTAAAAGGTTGTACTTCTAAACTTAGAGAACTTGAAAATATTTAAATTAATGATGTAAGATAGAATAGCCCTTTGCCATTCATGGGCTGATGGGTGAACACTCAGAGAGGGGACAACTGATATTTGTCCATTGTTCATCAATGTATTTATTATCAAACGTTTGGCTAAATTTTTTTATTGTTTGGATTTTTTACCTCTATTGTTAAGGGGGGCTCTTCTATGATTAGTGTAGGGGGTAGTTCCAGAATGTTTTTTTATTTTTAAATGAGTGCTTTTAGGGATTATGGTCTGTGTTATAGGGTATCAAGATGAATAGTTGTGCATGCTTACTTGACCCAAAAAAGATACCCATGTGTGTGGTGATAGTTTGGTTGTTCAGAAATTGGTGTTTTTGTGCATGGGTTTATAATTTTTCTTTTGCAATTTGCCAATTTTGAGCACATTTTTCCATTTTGCAAATTTGTTAGGGTTCGGTAATGGGTCTTGTATGGAACATTTAAAAGGGTTTGAAGGTTTGGTTTAGGGGTGGGGGCCTACACAATTAATAGTAAATCTAAAAAACCTTAGTTAAGAACAAGTGGAAAAAGAACAAATTTCTTTGAACCTGATTCAAAATACCATGAGAATGCACCAAATTGTTGTTGTTCCTTCATCTACCTACAAAATATACTACAAAAAAGGAGCCATTAGTGGACTATTCGCAATCTCATGTTGTTTGCAATGTTAAAATTGGAGAATACCTATAATACCTATAATTATGCATAAAAAGGTTATGGAGAAGGCAATTACAAAGATAATTAGGGAAACACGTCACAAGGAAAGGGAGGAAAATAAAGTTAGAAAATTTGCAACTTGTTTCACTGTAGATGAACATGCACTCAATATGCAGCTACTAGAAGTGGAAGAACAAATTTTGAATACAATTGGTCTACAACAATTGTTAAGGAAATAGGGCAGCATCTACATGAACATATGAAAGCTTCTTGGGCTACACAAGGGCCATAGATCATTCCAATTACAAGATTTTCAGAGTTTACTCCAACATAATGGGAGGCAAGGTTATAAACAAGGGCTAGACTACTTGTTCGTAGTCACGTTAAAGTGCGCTTGCTTCATTTGATTGAGTAACCAAAACAAAGGGGGGGAATTAGGGTTTAGGAGGATCACCAACAGTTCTAACCAAGACCACAACCAAAAGGAACGCTAGCAGCTATAATCAAAGCCACAACTAAAAGGATCACAAACAATTGTAACCAAGACCACAAGTAGGAGGATCACTAGCAATTGAAGTAGGAGGATCACTAGTAATTGCAACCAAGACCATGAATATCAAGATCACAACTACAAAAATCAATGCAACTGTAAGCAAAAAAGATGCAAAACTTGAAACACCAATATCAAGATCACAACGACCAGGAGGGTCATTAATAGCTACAACCACGAAGGAGCAAAAAAAAACAACAATCAACATGAGGATCATGACTAAGAGGGTCGCAAGCAGCTAAAAACACAAGAGATGCAGTACTCAAACCACCAAATTCAAGATCACAATGATTAAGAAGGTTGTTGTAGCCAAGAGGGAAGAAAGAAAAGACAACGATCAACATGAGGATCACAAATAAGAAGGTCACGAGAAATTATAAGCACAAGAGATGCAAAACAAGGACCACCGAGATCAAGATCACAATGACTAAGAAGGTTGTTAACAGTTGCAACCAAGAGGGAGGAGAAGGGAAATGACGATCAACATGAAAAGTATGACCAAGAAAGTTATGAACAATTGTAAGCACATGAGATGTAATACTCAAACTACCAAGACCATGATCATGATGACCAAGAGGGTCTTTGATAGTTGCAACTAAGAAGGAAGAGAAACAAAATGACGATCAACATGAGGATTGCAACCAATAAGGTTCTAAGTAGTTGCAAGAAATGCAAGCACAACATATGTAATATTCAAACCACCGAGATCAAGATCAAGATCACAATGACCAAGAGGGTCACTAATAGGTGTAGCCAAGACGAAAGAGAAGGAAGATAACATTTAACATGAGGATTACGATTATGAGGGTTGTAAGCAGCTACAAGAGATGTAAGCACAAGATATGCAAGACTCAAACCACCAAGATCAATATCACAACGACCAAAAAGGTTGCTAATAACTACAACCAAGAAAGAGGAGAAAGAAAACGATAATCAACATGAGGACTATGACTAATAAGGTTGCGAACAACTATAAGAGATGCAAGCATAAAAGATGCAAAACTTAGACCACCAAGATCAAGATCATGACAACCATGAGGGTCACTAATAGTTGTAGCCAAAAGGGAGGAAAAGGAAGACAATGATCAACATGAGGACTGCAACCAAGAGGGTCACAAGCAATTATAAACATGAGATGCAAGATGAAGACCACCAAAACCAAGATAGCTAGCATCTATAGCTAAGAAGGAGCAAGCTTGAAGTGTTTGAATTTTAAGGGATGTAGCTCAAGAGTTGTACTAGTAGCATCACAATTGCTTGACCTCCATAGAGAGGAAATGCGTGCAAATTTTTGGTAGATGTAACCGAAGGAGGATATGGCGGTGGCCAAGAACAAAGGACAAAATTAGGGTTTCACTCTCTTTTGCCCTTGTCACCATTGATTTAAAACCTTTTTTTAAAAATCATGTTCATTGAAACCAAAGATGAACATTTTTGCGCCTTTTTTTGTCCGTCCTTATGATGCATTCAATATTTGTGAAGGTATTAACATTTGGTCATGGATCATCAAACATTTGCTCATGCATGAACATGTTAATGTTGATGTGTTGCTGAGTGATCAATGGATTTTCTTGTTGTGTTTTTGACCCCCAAACAATAAAATATGCATAACTTGTTCATTTTTTTAGCCTTTTTTATGATTCAAATGCCCTTGGATGCACAACTTTTAGCTTTACAACTTTTATTTGAATTCTTGTTGCAAGGGAACAACATTTGAGATGCATCAACTCTCTGAACCCTTAAGTGTTCGTTCATCATCTTCTTTAACCTAACACCTTAGGTTGAGGTTCTAATTCAATTTTGAAGGGAAGACGATTGCTAGGTTAAGTTCCAATGGCAACTCCAACAAACTTTCAACCTCTAATTAAAAATTGTAAATTTTGACCTATTATCTAGACTTGAACTTTTGCTAAATCCTAGAACCTTCCAACATTGGTTATTACATTAAAGTTCAGAGATCCATGCATAGCACTGAATAGAGAGGGAAACTAATGACCCTCCCTTCATTTATAGGATAAATAAGATACCCCCCAGAAAAATAAATTAATTTTTGATTTTGAACCTTTGATCTCCATATCACAAAACTTAACTGAGAACCTAAACATGGCCAATACCATGAACCTACCAACACTAATTGCAACCAATGTTATTTCCAATCCTAATTTCAAGGAAGAAAAGAACTTCCAATCTTCCAATCCTTGAAATTTCAATCCTAATTCCAATCCTTGAAATTCCAAGGAAGAACTTCCAATCCTAATTTCAATTTTTAAAAAAAAATGAAAATAATTCTTGATTTTAGTTTAAACATTTTCTAGAAAAAATTGAGACAACCTCTAGTTTGATTTGGACCTCCATTTTTCACATTTCAAAACTCCCATTCCTAATTGTTTAGAAAAATTCATAAGTAAATCCAATTCAGATCCAATTCTAGCTACCTACACATAGCCCAAAATCGAAATACTTTAAATTACTATAACTAATATAATGACCACCTATATCAACTACATATCTAAACCAAAAGAAAAACGACAAAAAACTTGACAAGTTTCAAAAGTAACAATTGCATTCTTAATGCCACCCCTACAACCTCATCCCACCCCACCTCAAAATTTATTCCTCCAAAAAAATGCATACTCGATTTCTTTTCTCAAATTAACAACATGTTTAAGCCCATTAGAATAATAATAACAACAACAACAATAATAATAATAAATGAAATTTTTAATTAAAATATTTTTGTAAGAAAATTAAAGAAAATACTTATGTAAAATGGTTGGGTTTTGGAGCTGGTTCCGGGGCTGGTTCCCAATTTTGGTTCCGATTTTGAATCGGGTTCTTTTTTTTAAAAATTAAAATGAGTGGTCCAGGTACCTAGGAACGGGCCCCCATTGACTCCCAAATCACCACCACCACCACCACCACCACCACCACCTTCTTTTCTTTCCAAATGTCTTCACATCCCACTATGCATTAAAAGGTTAACTATTTCACAACTTGGGTATTTTCCAAATGCAATAAATTTTCAATATCATGGCATGGTTGGGTTGTTATTTGGACCAATACCCTTTTTTTTCTTAAATTACAAATTTTAAAAAATAGAGAAACACTCAATGTACATTTAAAAAGGTGTGAATTGTGAACAACACATTTGATGCAAACCTTTTCAATTCTAAGTTGAGTACTCGTACTTGGGTTTGCTTTCTCTTTGCCCATTTGTGTGGACCTACCTTCCAATCTCACCTTCGATTTGTTCCTACTTGCTTTTCATGGTGAGAATGAATTAGGTTTATTAGGTTTCTTCTAATTGATTTATTTTTCTTTGGCAACTCATTTCCCATTCTCCCTTAACATTTTATCATACTTGCCATTGGTGGTATCTTCAAGACTTTTTTAATCCCTTCATTTTCCATTCCTTTTCATCCTTATTTATTATGTACTCTTGCAAATAAAGTGTTACGATAAAGCTCGAGGCCACAAGCTTTATTGAAATAAAGGTCCGTGCAAAGTGGAGTTGAGCATGGGTCTAATTCCCGTAAAGCCTTAAAAGTTAAGGGCTTCATGGAACATAAAGACTTGCTTCAAATTTTTTCTTTGTTTTTTCTCTCGTGATGAGAGATATCTAGTGGTTATCGGTTTTCAAAATGGCCCTCCAATAGTGGAGGAAAAAATACACTAGGTCACATGTCCTCCATTTACACTTCAAAAAAAACTCGGAGCAAGTACCATGAACACACCTCCCATTAAGATCTGTTTTGGTTTTATTAATTATATTTTTTATTTGCTAAAAATTTTAGAAAAAAAAAAAGGGCTAAAAATTTGGGCTTCAAACTAGAATTTTTAAAATTATATTAATTATCCAGCACACAAGTATCAAAACACCCATAGGTACTATTTTACTATTAATAATACGACAAATATATATACTACCTTATCTCCTTAGCTCCTCTCCCATCTTTCCTATAACCTTATTGGAAAGCTTGGGAAAAATCATTTTGGACATGAATACAAATATGGCAATTTAATTACAAACAACCTAACCCTAGCCATGTCCTCATTCCCAATCCTCATGTCCATATGTGTTTTAGGTAACCCAAAATGTGTGCATAAAAGGAGAAACAAACCATGGCAATCCAAAACTCAAATTTCTTTCCAAAATCAAATGTCCTCTTGTTTTTTTTCCCTTTGAGTTTTTTATGAAAGAACCACACAATTTGTGACCAAAAACAATTTCCACTTTTGTTTGTTTTGTGTGGCTTGTACACTTGGTCTCTCATCCAATCTCAAAAAATCCCCCAACCCCTCCTCCCTCCCCAAATTGATAGTGAATAGGGAGAATGGAGCTTCATGGTGCACTTGGATTGTAAGGGCTAGATTTTATTTTATTTTCTTTATATAAAAAAAGAGGAGATAATAATTCCTTGAAACATGCTTTTCCTCAATTGAAAGAAAAAGATCTATAAATATTTAACAAAAATATTTTGTCATTATTTGTAAACTTTAATTATATACACAATTTTTTCATGGTGACTCAATAGCCCAAAAAGGGTGAGGGATTCATGGGTTGCACTTTGCAAGGCCTACTAATTAGGTCCATGGAAAACCGAATGGCCAATTTAGCATGAGAATAATTAGTGAAGTAATAGAGAAGAATTAGACCTAATGGATGTTTAACTTGTGAAATACGATCCCGACTAAACACCGCAAATAATTTGATTAATAATAATAATAAGAAGAAAGAAGGACAAAGGAGTGGCATGCCTATTATGTTCATATTGTGCACCAAAAGGACCATATTCCCTTTCTTTGGCCACAATACCTAAAAAGGAGAGGAGGGAAGAGAAGGGACCACAAGTTTAGGGTTTAGGGTTTAGGGTTTTTTTTTCCCCTTTCTTGTCACCAGAAAGAAACCTAAAAAGCTCAGCTTGCACAGATGGGAAAGTCGCTGAAGCTCGAAGACTCCACATGCACAGAGCAAGCTTTCTTTTGCACTAAAGTATGTAGGCTCCCAACCCACCACCTACATGACCAAAAGAAACTCCCTAGTCCCTACCCTTAACCCAATTGGGGTTGAAGGGGGAAAGGGGATGGGGGTCAACTTTGAACTCTTGGTTATCTACTCTTATGAATTCTTGAAGAAGAAGAAGAAGTAGGTACATTACCCCCCCCACCCCTTCTACTCTTTAACCAACTTTGAAGCTTCTACTCTTGGATAGTTCTTTTAGTTACTCTTTCCTTTCTTTTGGTTTGTATTCTCTTTCTCCCCTTTCCTTTATAAGCAAGATAAGACACAAGAGGTGTGTGAAGTTGGTGCACATACATTTTTTTGCTTAGGGTTGTTTGTTTTAAGGATTGGAGGCATGATACACTATTATGCACCCAACAATTGGTTAATAAAATCTAGTTAGTACTCATCAATCAACTACTCTCTTCAACCATACCCCCCCCCAAAGGGATGGTTTATGGTTATATATTTATGTAAATATAAATATAAATATATATATATAGTGAAATATGACAATCAAGTCTATACTTCATATTTATGTTGGCTTTTAAAGATTTTTCCTTTCTTTTGATGAAAAATTAGTTATTTTCTTCCATAAGCTTCCTCCTTTGGTGAACTTTGTTCTTTTGTTTTTTTTCTCTCCAAGTTCTTTATCATTTGCAAGGGGGAGGGAGGAGGGAGAGACAAATTTTTTTTCTTGCCTTCACAACTTCTTTCTCTACCTCTTGGAATAGGTGAATTGTTTTTTTTCCCCTTTTCCTCAAAGCCAAAAAATTTAGTCAATTTTGTTGTGTTCCTAAAGTGATGATCATCCCTTTGGCTACAAACCACATATGGAATTTTAAAAATCTAATAATATTCTTATATTTTTAGCTATCTAGTAGAAACAAATGTAGAAAACTAGCAATTTAACAAAAAAATTGACAAATTTTTAATTTGCTTTTTTATGACTAAAATTCCCAATAATTATTTCATTTTTTGGTAAATTTTCACTAATAGAAAAAGCTTGTTCAAAGCTCCTTCTCCTTTGAAATGGATGGAAATTTTTATTTTATTTTTCCCCCTATTTAACCTCCCTCTTAATTAAAATGGGTAAAAAATTTATTTTATCTTTTCTATCCCAACCTTCCTTTACATTTTAATAAGTGATTTTTTCCCCTTTTCCTTTCTTCAATCACTTTCTCTTTTGAAATGGGTTGACATTTTTCTAAGTTTATCAAATTTTCTCTCCTTAATTCTCTCCAAGCAGATTCTCCAATGGACTTTGGTGCACAATTTTTTCTCATTTCTTTCAACATCTTTCTCCTTTTGAAAGGGTGAACATTTGTTCATGTTTCCAACTTCCCTCTCCTATAAAATGTGTGGACTATCATATTAGTCTAGCAATTTCAACAATTTATTGTTAATAATTAATTAATTATCTCCTAAGATTTCAGTTCAACTGTTAATTTTATTTCATTTTACTTCTTAAGAATCAACCAAATATATGTTAACAATTTTCTCAAAAGTCCAAAATTTTATTTCTTATAATTAATTAATACCAAACTTCTTAGAAGTATATTTCTTTTGCCACATCTCACCACCATCTCCTTTTGTTTCTCTCCTTTCAATCACCCTCTCTTTTGAAATTAATAAACAATTTTTTTCCCGTGTTTAAACATCTTTCTCTTTCTTAGAATTAGTGAACCTCCCACAAAAACTTCAACAATGCTCTTCTACAAAAACTATATAAAGCATGTTAATTCATGCATACTTGACATAATCCTATAATTCTTGTTTGCAAGTTCTTGATGAAGGGCCAAAGTGAACTAGCACCCACCAACACACCATGCAAGATGAATGGTGTGTGTGTGTGTGTGGACAAGAAACACACTTTTTTGTTGCGGTATATTCCCATCCAAGAGCTAACCACCTTGGTTGGTTATGTACTAACCAAAGTAGTTAGCTTTGCACTAAACCATCCACATGCATCTACCTACCTAGTAACCACCAAGTGCTTAAATGTGATGTTATCAAATCGTCATATATCGTTTGGTACAAAGCTTGTGTAGAATTGTGTGTGTGTGTGTGTGTGTGTGTGTGTTTATATATATAATTTAAAGACCGAGTATTGTGTTGTGGGTGGTCTACTACACCCTTTGTGCTCATCATGTTTGGAAAAACAAGTGTTGTCTATGTATTTAGAAATACATGAAATGCATGTTTTTATTCTCTTATATTTCATATTAGGTGAGCAAACTTCCAAGCCCTCCAATTGTTGAATCATCACTACCTCATCGGGCAACTTGTTGCACAATGTCTCTATACGAACATGCGCATGCAATGTTTTTAAATTTATATATTGGCATAATATAACCAAAAAGAGAAATTCAAAATCAGAAAATAAGAAAAACAAAGTGTTTTTTTTTTTTTTTTTTTCCCCTTAGGGTTTTAATAATAGCCAGAAGTGAAGAAGAAAAATAGTAAATTTTTTTTTTGCAGATTTTTACATCTGGTTCCAATATAGTAGCCAAAAATATAAAACAATGATAAAAGATTTAATCTTTTTATATTTGGTTTATAGCCAAAATTGACAAAATCTTCCAAATGATAATTGCAACTATGTCTACATTTTTCTATGGAGGATTGCCACTTTGGCTAAAAATCCTTGACTAGTTTTTGAAAAAACATTGGGTGCATGTGTAAAAAAGCCAACCCAAATCAATTTGCAGTTGAGATATCAATTTTTGTTTTTTTTAATTTTTTTGGCATGTTGCTCTTTTTTTTTACATCTTTTTTTAGCCCCTCAAAAAATATATATCTTCAGAATGGGTTGCAGTTGAGGGGCTAAAAAAGAGCACACATGCAAAAATAAATAAATAAATAAATAATAAATTTGATACCCTAATTTTGAGCATTAGGCTTGTCATACTTGTTTGCAAGTCCAAGTTGTTTTCCACAAGTTTGAACTTGAAAGGTGAAAGAAGGCCTCCTTTCTTCCTTTCATCAAAACACAAAGTTAACTCAAGTACACAAAGTTAACTCAAGTAAAGTAAAAGTTCTTGCACTCACATCACCAAACAATCTTGGGGTGGTTGGCTAGTAAACCCCAACTAAAATAAGAAAAACAAAAAGGCAAAAGAAACCCACCTATGTAAAAAAACAACTAAACAACAAGCCAACATTTTTTTTCATCATTCATTCATTCATAATGTTTTTTTCTTTTTTATTTAATTTTATATATTTTTAGAAAATTTATTTTAAAATTTAATTTTGGGGGTGAACTACTATGATGTTTATTATGTTAGGTAGATCTTATTTGTTGTTGAATTAAAATGCAAGAAATTTTGGCTATCCACCTTAAATTAAATCATGTTAGAGTTGTGGTGCACATATGACAACAACAACAACCCCCACCTCTTTGTTTTTGTACATGAACTTCACAAAGTGATGTTTTGCCATCTTACATGTAGATTTTGTATTCCTTTAATTTTTTTTCT
>Ga0209611_10011366_pt1 | contig 12858 bp, 11 predicted proteins | sample S1TSphgellanicum_3_FD_187693 | JGI IMG/M metagenome (GOLD analysis project Ga0209611, IMG submission 187693) | Host-associated microbial communities from peat moss isolated from Minnesota, USA - S1T2_Fc - Sphagnum magellanicum MG (SPAdes) (version 2) | ecosystem: Host-associated > Plants > Peat...
TTGTACAGTTATATGAATTTGAATTTAGGGATAGGATGTTCTCAAAAACTAGGTATTTAAGAAAAAAAAGTAAATTGAAGTTGGATTTTAAGTTCATGATATGGTGGTGCTTTTGAAAGTGTTTTCCAAAAAGAGTAAGTTGAACAGTTGGAAAATATTATAAGTTTTCGTCAAACATATTGTGAACTTCTCAAAAGGATTTAGAAAAATTTATCACTTTGAGATGATATGGCCCATACCATACCTTTTGTGCATTGCATTAATTAGATGAGGTGCCTCCCAATTTCAAATCTTTTTTTTTTTTTTTTTGTAGTGAGCCAATTTGATTGGCCCATCACTAAAAAAATTGAAACTATGGATGCTCCCCAAAATAGAAGGTTTTGTTTTGAATTATAGAGTTCTTCCCTTTTGACCCAACTATATAGTTGAAAGGAGGACAAAATTTGCAAAAGCATATGGAATAAAAGTGAGCTGCTATTGGGAACTCTTTGGTCAGATTTTGAGGGACTAATACAAACATCTGAATGGGTACATCCGAAGGGAGTGACCAAAAAATGCACTTCATGAACAACTCATGAACAATACAAGGGAAAAGCATGAGAAGAGCCCAACACAAAAGGGCACCCATCCATGATAGGGTTAAGTATCATGGCATTTTTTTTTTTGTATATTTTGGTCCCTCATTGGGTTGAAGAAATCTTGTTCATTAACGTCGTCCTAATGTCATTAGAAACAATAACGTTGTTCCCAATCCTCCGGAGAATGAGCAAGTATGGGAACGTCCCCTTAAGTAAAACAACTCTCTTTTTATTTCTTGTTGGCTTCTTTCTTGTTTGGTAGTGAAAAAAAATAAAAATTCCATGGGAACGTGGGAACATATAAAATTGGGGGAGCCCACCCCCCCTTCAGGCTTATCCCACACTTAAGTTGGAATTTTGTCTCCTCTCTTCCTTATCCCATTTAATTTTTTAATTTTTTTAATTGCCTATCCAACCAATGAAATTTACCCAAAAGTTGGAATCTATCACTTCTCTTCTCTGTCCTCTCGTTCTTTCTATGGAACAGAATGATTCTGCGATACCAGAGAACAGATTCTGCACGTAATTCCCAGGTTGCACACGTTTCTACTTCTTCGTCGCTTCGGAGGAAGCAATGTTTGTTTTTTTTGGGGGGTTCAATTTTGTGATATAGCCAAAAGTGGCGAAGATTTTGGCCAAATTTGGCTGCATGCCAGCCAAAAATGAGAGTAAATTTTTGGAAACATCCTATTATATATATATATTTTTTTTTTAAAAAAAAATTTCGGCTACCTAATTGAACCGTATAAAAAGTGTCTGGAAATTTTTTTATTAATTATTTTTCGAATTAAGGCTATTGAAAATCTCAAAAAGCACTCAATTTTTTAACACTTTTGATTTGGAATTTGTCATTTTTGCCTATATATCATGGCCAGCGAAAAAAAAGGCGAGTCCGAGGGGAGGGTGGGATTTCTTGCTTTCTCTTCGTGTTTGAGCGTGTGCGCGTCTTCGTTCGTTTTGTTTTCTGGTGGTTGTTTGTTTGTTTGTTTGATTTGATTTTTGCGGGAAAATTCTGTTGGTGTTGGAGTTGCGCATCGAAATGTAGTAGCTGACAAGAAAGAGAAGTGAAGAATTGTGGCGTCAATTTTTTCTCTTTTCATAAGTAGTATATTTTCTTGAGGGAGGGAGGGAGGGAGGGAGGGAGGGAGGGGAGGCAGACAGGCAGGAGGCATTGAAGGAGAAATGCGTTAGAATTTCATGTTCGGATGATGGGAAGGTTTGTTGGCTGATAGTTTGTCATAGATTTTGAAAGCCGGAGAGCAGCATGACACCAGATGGACAATGAGGCAGGCTTTCTTTCAAGGGAGCAACTATGGTTGTTCCATTGCTGACGATGGGTTGGAGAGGAGAAGAAGAAGAAGAGTAGTAGTAGTAGTAGAGAAGGGCTTTTTGAGGGCTTTTGCTTTGTTTCTTGCAGTAGTAATCTGAGCAGGAGGGAACAGATCATCAGCTTTCATGGATGTGGGGAACAAGCCTTCTTCACCTAGATGTTTTCTTGCCATGCTTCTCCAAACATCAAGATGCATTACTAGTACAAGCAATATTGTATTCCCCAGCTTCTTGTTGTTATTGTTCTTCTTGTTCTTGTTCTTCTGCTGCACAGGAGGAATATCTTCTTCACGTTAGTGGCATTCTTTTTTTTGGGTGGTTTCTTGGCATCGGCAGTCTTTGATAATAATAAATGGCGCCGAACTTCGATTTCGTGGAGTGGTGGAATAAGGAGCAGCAGCAGCAGTTCCGGGGAACTCCAGTGGTGGTGAAGATGGATAACCCGAACTATACTATGCTGGAGATTGAGAGCCCACAGCATTCTGCTGGATCGCCGCCATTCGCGGCAGCAGCAGAGAAAGACAAGGGGAGGAAGAATGCCAAGCAGTTGACGTGGGTACTGCTGCTCAGAGCTCACAGAGCAGCTGGATTCTTCGCATGGATGGCACTGGGCCTGTGGACAGTTGTGGTGGCCATCAACAAACGTCTCATTCTGGGACAGGGTGTGGCTCCTCCTCCTCCTTCCAGTACAACAGAAGATTCAAGGCCAGGAAAGGGAAGGTTTTTACTCAAGGCCATTACAGGATTCTTGATTTTCGCAATCTTCATGTTGTGTGTGGAAGTGGCAGCTCATATCATGGGCTGGCACTTTGTCCAGCGCCCGCAATTGCCCCCAGCATTTGGAGGAGTGCGGAATTTGCCACATTCTATATATGTCAGCTGGATCTATCTGCGAGCCACTTACGTCGCACCACCACTTCAATTCCTTATCAATTTTTGCATCTACCTCTTCCTCCTTCAGTCCGCCGATCGGATTCTTCTTTGCCTTGGATGTGTGTGGATCAAGTGGAAAAAGATCAAGCCATTTCCTGTAAACCCTTTGCTCAAGTCAGATGATGATGATGTGGAGCAGTCCAACATGGGCTATCCCATGGTTCTTGTTCAAATTCCTATGTGCAACGAACGAGAGGTTTGTTATTTTTATTTTTTAAAGTTCTTCCCACTCACTACCCTGGAGCTTTTTATCTGTTTGTGGCATGGAAGCATTTTGCACTCCTGGACAGGTTACTGTACAAATGACCCAGAGCTTACTTGAAGGGGATCTAAGAATGAGGGTTTAACAGTGACAGAATGATTCTGCTTGCTGCACAGGTATATGAGCAATCCATTGCAGCAGTCTGTCAGCTGGATTGGCCAAGGCATCGCATGCGGGTGCAAGTACTGGATGACTCAGATGATGTTGATATACAGCTCTTGATTAAGGCAGAGGTAGCAAAATGGAACCAGAAGGGCATCAACATCATCTACAGGCATCGCACCAACCGCACAGGTTACAAGGCAGGCAACCTCAAGTCTGCCATGAGCTGTGATTATGTGAAGGACTATGAGTTTGTCACAATCTTTGATGCTGATTTCCAGCCCAAGTCTGACTTCCTCAAACGCACAGTCCCCCACTTTAAGGTGTGTGCTTTCCGCAGTACTCCCCTGAATTCAACTCTCTTTCAGATCCTTTTCTCTCGGATTTTCCTCCTGCAAGGTCCAGATTGTCAATGTCTCAAAAGGAGATATGAAAAGGAGATGTGCAATCAGTGTAGTACAGCAGCAGTTCTCTGTGATCAAGGAAAGCTTCTTCATAGCTCATGGGCTTCAGTAAAAGTTTATTGAATACTAGCTAGTGAGAGAATACACTAATGTCTATTCAAATTTTTGTTCATTTTTTCTCGACTTCCTTACACATCAGAAAAGCTTGGAGAGTTTTAGTTGTTACCTAACCTAATATTGTGTATATGTCTTGTTATTATCCTGGGATTCAAAAGGGAGGGAATACATGTTCTTACAGCTGACTCAAAACCTTGGGGCTGTGTGACCAGGACAATCCAGAACTGGCTTTAGTGCAGGCACGGTGGTCATTTGTCAACAAGGATGAGAATTTGCTCACCCGTCTTCAGAACATAAATCTATCATTTCACTTTGAGGTGGAGCAGCAAGTGAATGGTGTGTTCATCAACTTCTTTGGATTCAATGGCACTGCGGGTGTATGGCGCATTACAGCACTTGAGGAGTGTGGTGGGTGGTTGGAACGCACTACAGTCGAAGATATGGATGTGGCTGTCCGAGCTCACCTTTATGGGTGGAAATTCATCTTCCTAAATGATGTTCGAGTAAACACTTTTTCCTCACACAACTGCATTCTTCTCATATATCTGTTGATGAAAATGCTCAATTCATACTTTCTCTGTGCAACCCTTTAATATGTCCTGTTGAGGATGTGGACCATGATTTCTGGCTCACAGTAGCAATTGACTCATCCTCTTAATCTATCATGCGGATTTGTGGACTAAACAGTTAACCTTCAGTTTAGTAGAACACATCTCAACCATCTGGGGTTACATTTGAGTTGAATCAAAACAATATAGCATCCCGTATGGATATGGTATGTGTTGGCCATATTAACAAGATTTGCTGCAGATGTTATGTCTCCACTTTGTTTGACATCAAGGGCTAATCAGGAAGCTGTGATTTGCAGGCTTTTTGTGAGTTGCCAGAATCATATGAAGCATACCACAAACAACAACATCGATGGCATTCTGGCCCCATGCAACTTTTCCGTCTGTGTCTTCCTGACATCATTGCATCTAAGGTGGAATCAATTTCCGAGCTGCCACAGCTATTGCAAGTCTCACTTCCTTTGTGCTGTTAACAATCCCTGAGTTGTACCGGCTTGATTTTCAACGTAGTAGTACCTCTAATGAATCAATGGCAAACTGATGATGATTCACAAAGTACCTGCGCTGTTGAGTCTTCCCAAAATTCAATGCTTTGAGTTATAAGGCGATAGTCTGTTCCTTCAACACAAAGGTGTAATCATTAGTCATAGGATTATCAATATGGCCATCCTATCATGGTGATTGGTCATGAGATAGTGAAGAAGATAGACTGGGAACCTGGTGGATGGAAAAGAAAATGATATGTTCCATGATTGCAACATGATTCATGCTGTGTCTTGATAGTAGCTTCCCTGATACCATATTGACCTGTCTCGGGTTTATATGCAACTTGCAGGTATCAATGTGGAAGAAAGCGAACCTGGTATTTCTCTTCTTCCTCTTGAGGAAACTGATCCTTCCTTTCTATTCCTTCACACTCTTCTGCATAATCCTGCCAGTGACAATGTTTGTCCCAGAGGCAGAGCTACCAGTATGGGTTGTGTGCTACATCCCTGCACTGATGTCCTTCTTGAACGTAATACCAGCACCACGCTCATTCCCATTCCTGATCCCGTACTTGCTCTTTGAAAACACCATGTCTGTGACAAAGTTCAATGCCATGTTATCAGGTCTCTTCCAGCTCAGCAGTGCACAAAGAAAACTGGGCGAGCATCAGAGGCAAATGTTCTTTCTTCTGTGCAGGAACTCAAGCCGCCTGTGAAGCTCAGTCAAGGGACCTCTGAATCAGGCTTAGATGCTTTGAAGCAAAGGCAGGAACAGATGCATCTGCTGCCTCCTGTATCAACACCAAGACCACTGACCACAAACAAGAAGTTGAACCGCCTGTATAGGAAAGAACTGTCTTTGGCATTTCTGCTGTTGACTGCAGCAGCACGGAGCTTACTGTCAGCAAAGGGTGTGCATTTCTACTTCCTTCTTTTTCAAGGGATTTCATTTCTAGTTGTTGGACTTGATCTTATTGGGGAGCAAGTAAGCTGAGATGTTTATCAGTGTGAATTATGAACCTGTACTAGGTAGTACCATGAGAGAAGCCCTGTTCAAATTTCTGTCTGCCAACTGGGAATAGCAAAGTTCACCTAATATCTGTAAATGAGATACAAAATGTGAGTTTAGCCACAAAGGTTATATAGCATTGGATGTCATCCAAGAGCGTAGGTTGCAGATGCAGATGGTTTCTCAGATTCATTATATTTGTTACAGAGGTGCTTCAAATTCCAGGTCTTGATGTCCTTCAATTACACATTGGTGTCCTGGACCAGCATGAAAGAACTAGGGAGCCAGAATGGTACATCTCAACATCAAGGATCCTCCTCAGTATACAGTAAGCTCATATCTGATGTCATCAACGCAATAAAAGTTGGCTTTCAATTCTTTCTCTGTCTAGTGGAATCCAAATGTCTGGCAATTTGAATAATTTGATTCCATTGCCACCTTGCAAGGCATGGATGGTTCCATGTTGCAGAAAAATTGCTTGAGAGAATGCACACCTGCATCCCTGCTGGACCATGTGGTGTTCCATTTGTTAGGATAAAGGTTAGAATGAGCAAGAGGACAGTGGATCTAGCTTAAGTCACACCATACTGTGATTGGACCTCATTGATCTCAGAAGCTTTCATTGTGGCCATCTCTGCAACTTCTGAGAAATTGCTTGCCTGCCTCAATGAACATCTTACAAAAGAAAGGATGTGATGTTAGAATATTCTCTGTTGTAATTTTCCTTCGAGTGAGTCCTTTGCAGTCATCTACCTTGCCAATGTACTGCAATGATATCTTATATCTTTGTAGGTTTTCTTTGTTTCTGAATGGGGTGTGAGATTCACATGATCATTTTGTGTCATCATTCCAAATCCATCCATAATGTCTTAATGCTCTTACTGGTTCATGGACTTGCTTGTTTCATTGGTGCTCATCTCTTTGGATGCACAATTGGCAACAACCTCCCTAAACAAGGAAAATGTCTACCACAATTCAAGTCATGCACCATGAATGCCAAACTAAAATGGCAAACATGATTGCATGAATTCATTACAAAAATGTTCAAGCTTCAAGCTTCGACGTGAGTGAAATTGATTTGAAAATTCACTGAGGCATGAAGGTAAAACTACAAAACATGTGAGGATATCAAAAAAATTGTGAAGATCAAAGAACAAACTAAAATGCACACCATGATTGTAACCAATAAAATGTAGTCACTACACATTTTCCCCAAAGTAGTCAAACTTGCCCAATTCATCCTCATGGGCATCAAGAAGGTCTATCTCCGAGTTGAAGAACCCCCCAATGTATATGTTTGCAAGGTGACACCCAACTTCAAAGTCATCTGGCCAATTCTTGTAGATCATGACAAGAGCATCAAGATTTGTGAACATGAGTCTATAATGGCACAAACTAGTTAAAACTTTGGTCACATGTAAGATCTTTTCTATCTTAATTTGGAAACCAAGAATTGCAAGTATCTATGTGGGAAGAAAAATAACATTGGGGTACAATCTAGCATGTTTTGCAAACCAAACCAAAGCTGACCCTACATCATTGACATTCACAACACAAAAAATGGAAGAGGAACAATTCAATTGTCAACAATCTTTCACTTGCCTCAAATTTTTTTTGCACAACTTAGCATTTTGAAAGCTCATTAGTGTCATGGGAAGAACATTGGGACCAACCAATTCTACATCCTACCCTTATTTGATGAGTTAAAGTTAAAGACACAAACCTCTTTCTTCAAATTGACAATCATGGTTAACTTTACAACAACAATGAAGCCTCCCCTAGATTGCAATCCATGTTCTAGGATGTGGGCATTGCTAACTACTAATTAGATCATTTGTCACAAGTTATTGAAGTGATTAAAGTTAATAAAGCTTTTAATGTTTATGGTTCTAGGAACATGAAGAATGAAAGGTGTTTTTTTATGTTATCTTTCATGAAGAACAAATTGATTAATCGAGTAACAATCCATTTGGATCTCATTGTGTGGATGTATGCATAAAGCTTTTATATGAAAAAAACTTTCCCATTTATTAGAACTATCAAATTGTCTAACCAATAGAAGAATTAGAGGGTTGTAGATGTGTAGTAGACATGAGAATTGCACAACAAATCTCCTTCATGCTCTACAACATAGGCCTAAACCCTAAACTTTTCTTTGGTGTATGCATTTGTTGTTGTCATAGCTTTGCGTTTTTGGGCTTTACAATTACTAGTGCAACTTTGCTTGTTTGTCTTTGTATTTTTTTTGTGTGTTTATGTACTAGACTTTTGAACTTGCTAATGTGGGTTTGTATGTAACTAACCTACTACATATATGTTTTTGTAAGCAATTTCTTCTTGTAGTGGGCAAGGATCATTGTAAGGTTCAAAATACCCCAAGAAATTTTATTTGTAGTTGAACTTTCACTTGTCAAAATTTATGGTGGCCTCATTGCTACTTCATTTTTCATTTGATTGTCAACAATCTTGTCACCAACAACTTTTTACAAATAAATTCATAGAGTAGTCAATGTTTAACCAAAAATTTTTGACACCTAACTTTAACAACATACACTTGAATTTGAGAGATTACCACTATTAGCCATGGGTTGGAAACTCTTAGCCATCTTTAACCTCCTATGAAAATACTTAAAAAAATAATGCCCCTTATTTATGTGTTGTGCATCTTGCATCATTTTTGCTTTTACTAAGTAGACATAGTTTAAAATTTTAAGTCACACCTTTTGACTTTTAAGCTTTGAATCAAGGCACCCCCGATGGATACATTGTTGCCATCGCATGAAAGTCAAATAAATTGCATGGTAGCATAGGGTATTTATTGTTAGTTTTAATAATTAGTTTGTGAGGTGCATATCTCAAAGTTTTATTTATTTATTTTTGTATGAATCGCTTTTATTGGGCCATCCCCCCAAAAAATTGTTACCTTGAATACTCTCCCAAATAATAGTGTGCACTTCCAAAATATAATTACATAAGCACTTCCCTTTGCTCACCTACATAGGTTTATGAAAATTCAACTTAGGACAAAGTTTAGGGGGGTAAAATGTGATGATATTGGGAACATCTTGGGGAACACATTGGGAACTTGGGCAATGAAATGAAAACTCATTTGGAAACATAATGGGACTACATTGGGAATTGAAAATGAACACATTGAAAACTTGATAGGAACATAAAAATCCAAAATATTCCAAACCCCCATGGGGGTTGATACCTATTGTTAGTTGTGGGGATGTGTTTCAAATGATTTTCATTTTATTGGTGATGGGCTTCTTTGATTTATTTGAAATATTTGAATTCACCAAATATCATAGTGCATGGGTAGATTCAACAAATTTATATTGAATAATTAATTGATCGTGAAAACTTCATGTCAAAAAATTTCAAACTATTCCCAAAAAAATTCTAGTTTCCTTCACAAAACAAAATTCTTTGAAAAATATATATTTGAAAATTTTAACATTTTTACAAATAAGGCATCTGTGCCTATAACTAAACCCACTCCTATCACTAAATGGCCAAATAGTTCGCATGCCTACCTATGTCCAAACAACAAACCATCCATTGGTAATCATCATAGACCTTGTGACTAAATGTTTGGTGGAGAAAATGGTTTTTTTTCAGAAACACACCCGTGGATATTGTATTTGTGTTTAATTGTGTCTAGTCACAAATGTAGTGCATGACACTTTTTAAAAGTATGTATTCAAAAATCTAAAAAAAATGTTTGGTGATACGGCCCAAGTTATCACATTAAAATGCACACAACTGCACATAAACCAAGAAATATTTCTTGGGAGGGGATTTGTAATTGTTTGGTAAAAGGGGTGGTTAAAAGTGGATTTGCAAATTTTTCGTCTCAATATGTGAAAGAAGTGTTTCGTGATGGGTTATAACTTGTCACAATTATATGCACACAATATGACTCAAATAAAACAAAATCAATTTAATTGGGTGTTTTAAGTGTTTGGTTTAATGTGTGATATAATGTAGATTTACAAAAGATGTTATTATGGCATCTAGATTGTTTGGTGATGGGAGTGATTTTGTACATTGAAAGGAATACAACAACACATTAAAGGAGTATACCCCTAACTAAATTGTATGACAAAAGTAAATTTTGGCTTGGAGGGTGCATTTATGTTCCATGTAACAATCTAACTTCAAAATCAAAGCACACATTGTGGCCTCAAGACACCATGCAACATTCAAGAAAAGCATAAGGATGAACAAATAAGACCTTATACCTACTTCCTCCATTTCCTTCCAAAACATCAACATCATAGTTTGAATTCCAAAATGCATGAACACATTTGTCTAACAAGTTCTACGATCTCACAAGGGGAAAAACATGCCCAAATTATTAAAAAGCTACAAAGTTGAACTCTAGAACTTTTTAGAACTTATAGTTATAGGTGCAATAGTGTTAAGAATAGAAGTAGGATAAGAACAACCAACAAGATAAGAACCACCAAATTTAAAGAGAGAAGATGAATTTATGAGTGCAATTTTTTCACATAAACAAAGTGTATAAGGAAAAGACACAACAAATTCTTACGCTATCACCAAGTATCTAAGTCTATTGTCCCTGGTGTAAGAAAGATTGCAAAACAAGTGGGTTATCATAGATTTTAACATGCTTTAGTGCATCATAGTATGAGATTCACACCTATAGCTAGCACAACAATAACAAGCAAGAATTTAGATTGGGTAGATTTTTTAAATTTCTTTGACCTAATAGATGAAACTAGGTTTATAAAATGGCATGCAATTCAAAATACCCAAACTTAACTTATTTCTTATATTCATGGTCTAATTTCAAGAAGGATAAAAACAACATACCTCTTATGAGCACCAATTGCTTACCCCCCACACCTTGGAGGTTAGGGGTAGGAGGAACAAAATTATAATAATGTTCAATGTCCTTTGCAAGAAAAGGAACAACATGCTAGATGAACCAACATCAGACAAGGAAAACACCCACTTCAACTTGCACCATGCATAAAATAGAAATTAACAAGAGCAAAGAAGGGGCTTACTACATATTCAAAAGGCAAATGGATAAATGAATAGTCGGAAGAGGTCATAGATGTTGTGGAAAAATGGGTAACATCCATGAGGAAGGCCAACAAGCATTAGAACATTTCACTGTTATCACTTTTGGACCATTTCAATGGTATGACCATGTGTAGGAAAGTTAACACACCAAGGATCCTAACAAAAGAAGAGGATGTCATTATAGTTACATGGGTTCTAAGTATGTAAACATGTGGACCATCCATAACCTTGATGCAATTGAAATTGAAGGTGGTAAAACTTATTCAAATTCGAACTACATCCTTTTGAAATGGTGTATTTGGAAATTTTTGGTGGCGTGTTGGTTTAAAAAAAAAGATATATTTGAACATTTGTCTTGTAAAAGGATTAGAAATTTGAAAAACATAAGGTATGACAAGCCAATCTTATAATTCATTGTATCAAAACTTATAAGTGTTTTCATTCAGCATGGTTATAATGCACATCACTTATGGAATTCAAATGAAATTGGAATCTAAGCAAGGAGACAATCAAGTACATGTGTTTTAACTAAACATGGATCACACCAAGTTTATAACATCATCCCAAAATCCAAGGAATGGTGGATTGTGAACTATGCAGTTAACACAAATAACATATATAGTGGGATACTACATTTTGAAGGCTAAGAAACTACATGATGACTCCATCAAGCTATGCAAGACAAAACCTTGCATGGCAATGCAAAATAGAATGTGGATAACAACATTTTTTTTCAAAAATATCCTTAATTTCTTCAAGAAATCTATACCAATGGAATTTCTAAAACAAATTGACATATTTTAACATTAGAAGAAATCTTGTCTTTTGTAACCAAATTTTGCAACTAGTTTTTTGGCTCATGCAACTACTTGTTAATTGCATAAGTCAAAGACTAGTTGCAAAAGACAAGATTTTTTTTGATGTAATTATTGACATGCACAATTCACATGTTTCTTTAAAAGTAATAAAACGGGCCCATCAATATGGATTATACATGGTTACACTTCTAAACCATACATCACATGCATTATAACACCTAGACATGTCTTATTTTAGACTTTTCAAAACAACATTTAGAAAAGAAATATATAATGCAATGACTAAAAACAATTACAAATAATTAGGTAAACTCATGTTGGTTTGGTAGGTAAACAAAACTTAAATATGTCAATATCATACATAATATCAAATCAAGTTTAAGGTTACATGAATTTGGCCTATAAACCCTATGCAATGGTGGACAAGATCCTACCTATTGAATTGTATATAATATTCAAAAACAATAAACCCTATGCAATGGTGGACAAGATCCTACCTAGTGAATTGTATATAATATTCAAATAATATAGAAAATATTGAAAAAGATTATAAGTATGATGTTGAAGCTAATGGTATTCCTAAATGGGGGGAAAGGTCCACTTCCACATGCCTAATGAATATTTTAGGAACAATTCTTACAATGATTGAGGAGGATTTTGATTACTTTACTCCCCTTGAATAAAGATACAATGTGGAGATGCCTCCTAGTCTTATTGTGATAAAAGAAAGGGACTAAAAATCCCAAAAGCTAGTGGTTGACTTCAACCAAGAACATGAACATACCTTGCAATGATTTCAAACAAGGCAAAATCAATTTCAAGCTTGGCCTTTTTTAATTTGCCATTATTTTGCATTTGCCTGCAAGAAAAATCAAGGTTGAGAACCTTTAGTAGATTGTTCATAATCTCATGTGGTGACCTTTATTGAATATCTAACAATCATGTGATAAAATGTCATTGAAAAAAAAAAACAACATAAGAAATTAGAGAGAGTAAGAGAAATGAAAAAAAGAAAAAAAGAAATAAAAATGTTGCAAATTCCCAAACTATGGTTGAATGTGTAGCCTAAAGGAACATAGGGTGGCAAATAACATCAATGAGGGAATATGAAAATCAATTACATTAGAATATTCAAGCAAATTTACATGTTCAACCACAAGGGTATGCTTAATCACAAGGATATTAGGAAACCAA
>Ga0209611_10011367_pt1 | contig 12857 bp, 15 predicted proteins | sample S1TSphgellanicum_3_FD_187693 | JGI IMG/M metagenome (GOLD analysis project Ga0209611, IMG submission 187693) | Host-associated microbial communities from peat moss isolated from Minnesota, USA - S1T2_Fc - Sphagnum magellanicum MG (SPAdes) (version 2) | ecosystem: Host-associated > Plants > Peat...
CTAGTCCCTCTTCCTAATCTAATCCCTGGGCTCCCAACTCGACCCTCTACCCCTTTTTAGAGTTGGAAGCCGGGAGCGTGCCTCCAAGTTTCAACTTTTCGCAACTTGACTTTGTGAAACCCTCAAATGGGTTTCACCCCGTGACTTGGGAGTGCGTCATGTTCAATAAAGTTAAACAATTGAGAATTTACTAACCCCATCTTCGTTAACACATCTAATGACAACATTTGATAAACACAAGCAGATTTTGAACAAATGGAAAATAACATTTTCATTCTTTCAAAATAACACTTTCAATTTTCTTTTCATTTGATTTGTGCAATTCAAGATTTGTGTACTTTAGCTTATGTGAACATTTTCACATAATATTTTTCTTTTTACCACATACTTCCATCATCTTTCATTGATACTAATGTAGCCATTGTCATTGGCCCAAGTGTGAATACATTCTTTATTTTTCACATTTTTAGAATTGAAAAATTCAAATTTTAACAATGTGAACACATTGAAGGCTCAATTGATTTTTTCTTCCAAACCAAATTTTTGCAATTTATTTGAATTTCTAGTAACAAAATCCACATTAACTTTGAAAACTATCAAATAAACATTATTAAACTAACTTACTAAAGGCTTTCCAACAACACCAAGAACACCTTGAAATTTCAATATGGTTTTAATTTTTTATTTTATTTTATTTTCATTGAAAAAATGGTTCAATAATCAATAGTTTCCACACTATAACTCCAAAAAATTTCAAACCAAGTTAGTGCAACATTACTAATCAAAAGCTTTCTAAAGATATCATGAATGCAGCATGAAATGTTGTGATTTGAGATATCTCAACATGACAAACATGACAAAAAAATTACCTTGCTTCATAGATAGATACCAAAAATGAACTTACTAACAAACCATGTTTGCAAGTTATGCACACAACCCCCCTCCCTTTGTGATTTTATATATCTAGATCTATGAAGGACGGTGTTTTTGTTTATCACATTGAAATCTCTTAAACTACAATGATCTTTGCCATGTTATTTATATTGTTGGAAAGTTTTTGACGAGTAAAGGTGCAATAAATTGGTTTCATAATGTTTTGATCAATGTTGGACAAGGACTTGGTTGATCAATTAAAAATCAATAATTTTGATTCCAATTCCAATTAACTTAACTATAATTGAATCTTGATTTTGGAACCATGTGGCCCGGGAATCATATTTGTGGGGTTTAGTTTTTGGAACCAAATGGGAACCACCACTAAGTTGTAACATTGAAAATAATCAGAATCGAACCCAAGGTTTGGTTCCAAATGTGTTAATTAAGAATTGAAATTGGATTTAAAGTTTGGTTATAAAGGTGTTTGAAAATCCAAATCAAACCAATTTTATCAAAAAGATCTAATTTCAAATCTACTTTTAAAGGTTTTGGATTTTTTTGGGGTTTTGTGATTTTTTTGTTGGTTTTTAAATTCAAATTCTGATGGGTTTTTGGATTATTTAATTTTTCATGTTTTTTTCAAGCTCCTTGCATCAATTTCAAGCAAACATCAAGTTATAAGCAAGGTAAGTTGTGTGCTCAACACTCATGGTCTTCATGTTCATCACCTTGTTCATCATCTTTTTACTCGTTGCCTTGTTCATCCTAGCATTTTTTTCTTTCTTGTTTTTGTTGTGATAATTATTTTTGTGGGTTAAACAATGGCAATGGTAAGGGCAACAATGGTGGCCTTCTTTTGTTCAGTCTTTTTCTTGCACATCACCTTGCTCATCATCTCTTTGTTTGTTGTCTTGTTCATCATCTTCCTAATTGTCATGTTGTTAAGATGACCAAAAAGATGATGAAATTATTTTTTTTGACAACTTGTTCATCATTTTCCTAATTATCATGTTTTACGATTCTCGAAATTGACCAAAAAGATGATGAGTTTTTTTTCCTTTTTTGTTCAACACCTTGTTCATCATCTTCCTATTTGTCACCTTGTTCATCAACTTCTTGTTTATCACCTTGCTCATCATCTTCCTAATCATCATGTTTTACGATTCTCCAATAGAAAATTATTTTTTTCCATTTTTTGTTTGTCACTTTATTCATTTATTTTTTATTGTTGTTTATTCATTGTATTTTTTTATCATCCATCTTCCTAGTCATGACAACAACATGAGGACCAAAAAGACGATGAACATTTTCTTTTCATTTTTTGTTCATTGCCTTATTCATTGTCTTCCTATTCATCACCTTATTCATTATCTTCTTACATGTTGTTTTATTCATTGTCTTTTTGGTCATCGTTATTATGATAATTAAGAAAATGATGAACTTTTTTTCAATTTTCCATGACATTTTTGTAGTCATTTTCTTGGTTTTTTTGGTTTTTAAAAATTTAAAGGCATAGACAATTTTGTGCCTGCTTTGGAAGAGGTGATCTTTCCTATAGAATCTCCATTGGAGATTGATTGATGTGGGTATGCTTTTATTGAGGGTGTTCATGTTACAACAATAACACATTGAAAAATCTTTTTAACCACAAATGCTACAATATAATGAGATTTGTTGGTGAAAAATCAAGATTTCTGGAAACCCAAAAACCACATTACCACAACTAGGGCATTCTATGCATTTACATCTTTATCTTCCTTAGAATTAAGTTCAAGCTTGAACCAATTTAAATAACTTAAATTTATTTTTTGTTACCTACTTGCATTGATTACAAGAATTAAAAGGGGCATCATAACCTATAAAAGTTCAAATAAATTTTTTGTATTACGATTTTTTTGAAACCAATCATTGACAAGCTTGGAAAGAATGGGTTGAACTAGAAAAAGATGGGGATGAAAAAGATAGGTGAGTTGCAAAAAAAAGTGTGGCCCCAACCCATGTATTATTTTTAAATTTTTTGGTAGTGTAATTCCTTGTAATAAGGATGATCTTCATCACAAGTAATTTGAAAAGGATCTTTTCATTTTTATTACTAAGGAATTGATGCCATTATCATTTGTTGATGTGTCTTTTTTTAAAAGATTGGTTCTAGAGCAAAATCCTTGATTACATTTTTCATCAAGGAATTTTTTTAAACATGATCTTTTGTTTAAGATTGTTGAAAGGACCAAAGAAAGGTTTGTATCTACATCCCTTTAATCATGTAATACATGCACCATATCTTTTGATCTTTGGATGTCAATGAAAGGTGTTGATACATTTGTTTTTATCATTCATTTTTTAAATAGCAAGTGAGATTTTTGCCACATAATTATTGGATTTCATGAAACTACATACACATTTGGAATTGCCATGGCTTTATAGGTGAATAACGTGCCTACAAAACATGGGCTTAATGCTTGTGTTCTTGCATATGTCAAAGATGAAAGGGGTTCTTTTTCCACCATAACTTTTGCATTAACCTATATTGTGCTTTGTGAAGTTTTTGGGTTATCAACACCTTTTGTATGGACTTGTTGTTGTCCACGTGTTACCAATATGTTACAAATTGAATGGCTTCAAGATATGGCTTGATTTCAACTTCAATTTTTTAAAAACAAGCAATATTGTGAAAAAACCATCACTTAGACCAAGAAAAGTGATAGGGATGGCAATAATGGCACAAAACGTGTGAACTTGTGGGGGTGCTTTCACACAAATTCATGATTCCTATACATATTCACTTCACTTCAAAAGTCATATTATTCCAAGAATTTTTTGAATTCAAACATATAATTATTTTTATTACAAAAGGCACTTATTACTAGCACTACAAGGTTGTGTGCCAAGTCCTCAAAATTGGGCAATAACCTAAGTTGTTGCTAATATTCTAAGGCCTATGGTTCAGCAATACATGTTGAGCCAAAATTGAAGATATTGGTTGTTTTCATATGCCCTTGTTGCGTTATAAGGGTTGTATGTTAAATTTGACAAGAATTGTTTAACACATAATTATAGTGAAACCCAAGATTTTGATGAAAAGCTTAAAGTCTTTTGCCAACAAATGCAAAAAAAGTGGTGATAGTCATAAACCTTTTCCTTGCATTTATAGTTTATTTCCAAAATGTTAAAGGTTAAAACATGTTGACCATGATGTTAGACCTTTAACCACAAGGGCTTAAGGTTAACATTCAATTTGTTGGCAAAAATAAAACATTGTAAATTGCTAATGAATATGATTGCTAGGTATTGTTTCCATTCCTTGTTTTTGCATACAAGTTTTGAAATCCAAGTGGTACAAGTGTTGAAGTTCCTAGTTTTGCATCCCAAAGTATTAAAACCATAGTTATGTATGATTTCATAGAGATTGTTGAAAATGTAACATCATCAATGGTGAAAAAATAGTTGAATATTTTTAAGGTCAAAAAAGTCATAAAGAGGCCCAAAATCCATTAGAATGGTGAACACATGAGGTATAATTTTTTTATGTTGGGTTGTAGCCCAACAACTTTTGGAGATTATTGGCTCACATATTGAGGTGGAGAATCTTTAATATTGTAAGCATTTGACCTTTGACATTTTTAGTTGGACATAGAAAATCTTGATATGCTTATAAACATATACAAAAATTGCCTAAATGATGTTCATGTTAGTACCTTGGAATTCATGAAACAATTCATGGAAATGAAAGAAGCTATAATGGATGAAAATGAGAATGTGATTGATAAAATTGAGCTTTTTGAATTGGAGGAAAATGGCAATAGACTTTATGCAATATTTTATTTTGCATTTTGTCAATTTTCTTTTCTTTTTGTTGTCCATTATCTTTAGTTTAAATTGTAGTGTTAAAATTCTTGTTGTATGTTGTAGATATTGGATCAATGGAACCCATGGAGTTAGATTTTCACTTTTAAATTTTAACCTTGGGATATGATGAACCTTACAAATTTGATAGGATTTATGTTTATAGTTTTTTTTGTTATGACACCTTGATTTAGGTTTTTTTGGTGTCTAAAATAGGGTTTTTTAGAGTTAAAATAAAGGTTTTGTGGGGGGTCTAAAATAGGGTGTGTTGGGGGCCTAAACATGGTTTTTTTAGGGTTTGAAATATGTTTGCTTAGAGGTTTGATATAGGGTTTTTTTAGTTTGAACATAATGTTTTGGAGGTTTTTGGGGGGCTGAAATATAATTTTTGGAGATGTTTGCATCAGGGTTTTTTGGGAATCTATTTATGGGTTTAAATTTGATATAGGTTTGTTTAGGGTTTTGAAATAGTGTTTTTGAGGTATAAAACAAGGTGTTTAAGGGTTTTGAGGGGCTTGAAATAGGGTTTTTATGGGGTTCGAAATAAGGAAAATCAATGGGCCTTCAAATGATGAATTCATGGGTAAGAAACAAACATTCAAGGTGGTAACTACAATTGCAAAAACCCTAAACATGAAACCACGTGGTAATGAAAAAAATGGTTTTGATCCTTTAGAAACATGTAATGTAGATTATGATTTTAAAACATGTCAATTTGTATTAATTTGACATTTAAAAATCTTTGTAATATTTTATTTTTCTAGGAATGAAAGTTTGAGTCTTTTGTTTTTTTGCATTATTCATTTTGATGTTTTGGATATTGGTACCAAAATTCGAGGTTATGGGATTGGGAACTCAAATTGGGTCCAATTTGTATTAAATGTTTTTGAAACCATTTTGAAAATAACTTTTCAAAAATGTTGAGAATTGGAACTTGGGGTTCCTCCTAAAACCAATGAATTTGCCAACACTAGTTTCAACCTATGGTGGAAAAGTTTTTGAACATTGAACAAAAAATTCACCAAATTCTATTTAAACCAAAACTAAAATTACAAGAGAAATTTGGCACACTTTTGGTATTGTTGGAAATCTTTCAATAAGTAGGATTTCATGAAGGTGATTTGGACATTTGTAAACTTAAAAGTGTAAAAGATATGGAATTTTGAATACTTATTGTCATTGAAAATTTAATTAAATTCCAAAAAATGGTTTTGAAAGGAAAATTGGTTACTTGGGTAACCAATTTATACTTGAACTAATGGCACAAGCTACATAATTTAGAATGAATGTTTGACAATATTGTTATTGTTTTCTCTTAATTCTACAACACAAGATTCACAATAAACTAACCTTAAATCATGATAAACTTACTTAATAGTCATATTTCAAAGTCACTTTCACAAATTTCAAAATTACATCATTTGGGCATATAATGTTCCCTTTCATAATCGAGTACCATAGTATCTTTACCATTTCGGCATTAATTAAATTATTTTTTGTTTTGCCAAAATTTTGAAAAAATATTTATTATTTGTGCCAAATTTTTAATAAAATCAAAATTTTGACATTGAAGTTTGAATTGCAAACCTTCCAAGATAATGATTTTAAATTGAGTCAATCTAGACACATTAGATTATTCCATAACTTCAACAACAACTTTTAAAATTTTTATAACCATTATATGTTGAAAATTGCAAAATTAAAAAACCAAATGCTGAAGTTAAGATTTAAATTTAAATTTATTATTCGATAACAAACTGTTGAAATGGTAAAGGTAGTATGATAATGCATTTTTATTTGAAGAAAAGGTGTTCCTCTTTTGTGATGAATGTTTTTTGCCTTTCTTTTGGAAAGCCTCCACCATGAATAACCTTCATTAATGTCCTTGGAGGTTTCCATCAATATTTAATCCTTTGTTTATGAAAGGGAAGGCTTGGGTTAATAAACCATCCACATAGGTTTTTTCCAAGATTAAGAGCATGATAAAATGTCTTTTATTTTTCAAGTTCAAAAGACTTTACACAATTGGACTATGCATGACTCAACAACAAATGTAAAAGGTGGAGCTTTCAAGCAATGATTTATTGAAAATTTAAACTTACAATTGAAAATTGATAGGGTTGAAATTTTATTTATTTTTCATGAATTTATGTTCATTCAAAAAAATGATATATGCAATTGATGGCAAAGGATTACAAAGCAACTACAAACTCACAAATTGTTACCTTTACTTATCAAATCCATCTTCTACGATTAACGTCAATATGTACTCATCAACATTGATGTTGCATCTATAAGTTGAATCAATAACATGTTGACATATAATGAGTACAAATTACATTTTTCCACCCAACACAAATTCACCATGTCAAATTTATCTTGGTGTTTTAAATTCCAATTTGATAGCTTGTTTATTAATTAAAAAATTCATATTCAAATGTAAATGTTCCCACCATGGATAATGAAATCCCATCTCATCTTTTGAAGAACTTGGGTTTGAAAATTTATTAAAAATGAAAAAAAACTCAAATGATTTGCTAAACACGAAGACCAATGCCGCAACTACATAAAAGAGCCAACCTTCTTTTCTAAAAGGCTAGAAATGTCCTATTTACAAACCATAGGGAAGTGGTTCATTTTTCCAACATGGGTCAAAATACAACAATATTCAAATGGATGTGAAAACATTTTACACTTGTAAATTGGTTTTTGTTTGCTTTTCTTAATAATCCAAAAGTGATAAGTTGTTAAATACTAAGTAAGGGTGGTGTCAACTTTTCAGTTGCTAATCATGTCAATCAATGGAAAGGGAAGCTACTCAAACATGTACTCTAATGTGCTTGATCTTCAAGCAATGCTCATAGTTGAGTCATGATGGGTTTGCTACTATCTTTTGAATTGTAGGGAGAGGTACAAAATGTTGTTGAACTATCTTCCACCAAGTAACAAGAGGACAACCTCTTGTCTTTGCTTGAATGGGGACTTGGTTAGCAATGTGTCCAATTGCATTAAGTTGTGTTGTGTGAGGTGTAGTTTGAAAAATATAAGCACAACAAAGCACAAAAGGGTGTTGTTGTGTACCCTTTTTGGTTAGGTTGTAGGGTTTTGGAAAACACTTCTTAAGGTGCATTCCAAGGGTTTACTAGAAGCCGGAATTGTCGTTAGCTAGCCATGGTCTCTCTAGTACATTCAATGTACATAAGGTAAAGCTCCAAGGTGAGGGCATTCCAAGAATAAGGGGCCTACTAGGCCAAGCCGGTAGCCAAGCCCAAGCCCACATTTTGGAAATGTCCTTGCCTGTGGGCTTTACCCATTGTAGTACCGCACAAGGAGCAGAACCTTATCATGAACTTAAACATATGTAGATTAGGAGCCCGAGGAAGGAGAGGGTTCCTAAGCCTACTCCTTAAGCGTGGGATAGATCTTACACCTATATGTAGGTATAATTTCTCTTGCATTCAAAGAATAGGCCTAAGAGAGTCCCTCCTCTTTTCTAAGAGGGGACAGTCATGGATATACCGTGCCCTCCAAGTAGATTATGAAAAAAATTCCAAGTCTCCCAAGTGTGTAAAACGTTGGCAATTTCTTTTTTGCCATGTACCTAGATGGCACATTATGGAGCAGAATCTGTCCTCCCTAAATGGCGAGGCATTACAAAAACTGAAATGTCCACTCCAACAAGCATTCCACTTTACGAAATGCCCTGCCTCTTTTTTTTCCCCATGGTATCTGTTGGGTTCCAAGGGGAAAAAAAAAGAGCAAATTATGCCAGTGTTTTACATAAGATAATGCCCCTCGGAGTGGGCCGTTCCCGAAATAATCGCCACTTGATTCTGCATGGGCCAAGTGCTTATTTCCGGAACGTCCCACTACTCGAGCGTTACAGGACACTTTTGGCATTGGGCAGGGGGGCTGGTCCGACACCAAACGAGGTAACTTATTACCTAGTGGTCAATCAGTCATCACCTAACCGTAGTGTAAAATAATTGTTGGGGGGAGAGGGGAGAGTGGAGAGTGGTTTTTTTTCCTCCTTAAAATTTTTAAATTTTTTTTTTTCAATGGGTCGAAAAATGCGTAGGTAAACGTGTGGACCAGTGTTTTTATTATTATTGGCGAATTTTCGCCAAATTTCGAACTGGAAAATATTATTTCGAGGTATAGAAAGGGTTTTTTCGTTGGAACAAAAATGGCCCAAATTCGCAAGATTTTGAAGAAAAAAGGTTCAAATCGCCAGTTTTTTAATGATAAGTTCCAGGACGTAGCCAATAATATAGAGGGATGTTTTTAAAAAATTTACATTGCATATCTGGTATGTAGCCATGTTTGGTTAAATTATTTTCTGGATGATCGCCACTTTGGCGATATAACAAAATCCTTAAAACAGACACTGGTGGATGGTGGTGGCCAATGCTTTTTCATTTTATTTTATTCAATTTTGTGATGTAGCTCAAGTGGCAATCATCCAGACGACTGTTTAGCCAGATTTGGCGATCAAAATGAAAGTAAATGTTTTTTAGCATCATTTTATATTTTTGGCTATCCATTAGAACTTAGGATAAAATCTGTTCTTTTCTTAAATAAACAATTGGCGACTAGAAACCCCCAAAAACACTAAATTTCACCATTTTGAAAAGAAAAAAAAAAACAATCTGCCAGAAAAAAACGTGACTGGTCACTGTGATGGAGCGCCTCGCCCCCCCAAAGCAACTGTTTATTATGAAATTTAATAACAAATATTGAACGGATGAAAAGAAAGAAATCAGCAGAGCCTCACTGTTAGCTGACGTACGTAAAATAGATGAAAAAGACGCTAATGGCTTGGGGGTGCGGATGAAATCTCAAGTTGGTTCTGTGTTCTGTCCACCCAACAGCAGCAGCAGAAGCAGCAGCCGCGGCTGCTGCTGCATCGAAGGGAAAGGTCGGTCCCCCTAAAGAGCTTCAGCGTAAGGGACGAGAGAGCGGCCGGGCGAGACGACATCGCCGCGAGGTTGAAGGGGAAGAGAGGAGAGAGGGGCGCCTGCCCGCGTGGAGAACGTTCTCTTCTTCTACTTCTCGTGGTGAAGCTAGATCTGTGTTTTTTGGCAAAGGATCTGAAGGCAACAGGTCAGTTTGTGTTTTTTCGGGGTGTTTTTCTCATCCGGAGCAGGAGTGGGGAAGGAAGGAAGTGCTGTTGTTGATAATTTGTTTGTTTTTCCTTTGATGTTGGTTGCTGATCAATGTCGCAGCGGTCTGGTAATGCTTTTTTTGTCTACTTGATGAGCCTCGGTTTGCTGCCGTAATTTCTTCCATAACATTTTCCAAGATGTGGCTGGCGCACACATACAATCGGAACCGAGATGTCTGTTTTTTGCTTGTGAGATCTCGAGTATTTTGAGACTATCGATAGCAATAAAGGGGAAAACATATTTCTATCGGAAGTTGTCTCAGTTTTTTGCTTCTTTTCAAATGGTGTGAATGTGGAGGAAGCGCGGTTGTGTCGCCAGCCACCAGTAGTGCATTATTGTAGATTCATTTTGCTGCGCGTGCAAAACGGGGGGAGAGAAGGAACGTTTCTTTCTTTCTTTCTTGCATTGTTGCACTTTTCTTTTGTGGAGCTTTTTTTGGCGACTGAATAATAATAATAGGTGTGACGGATGTGTTGGAGAACGTGATAGTTGTAATGCACAATGGATTGTTGTTTCTGAGCAGAGGAGCTTTCTTTGCATGTGAACACTACTGTGCGTGACAAACAAAATTGGGAGTAATGAAGTCTTTCCAATGGAAGTTTGAATGTGTTTGTGCATGTGCCCCTGCAGTTTTTGCACGGGCCAAAAGAGATAACTTTAGTTGGACTTCTCTTTTCAGATCCTTTACAGTGCTGGGATGTCATAAGGCAAATCAGATTCTAGGACCAAAATCCACTCTCAAGTCTATGATCCTAGGGGTTAATCTCAAATCATGGTAGAGCAGATGAGAGAATGTAGGAATGACATGATGGACAAGGCTGGGAACTTCTTCTCTCCTGTGAAATGAGGTCAATATATGCGACTTTCAAGCTTAATGAGAAGCTTCAAATGACATTGTGTTTTGAGCAGAGCAGCAGCAGCAAGGATTATGAACCCTGACTTGTGCACATTCAAGGTCATGTTGTTTATTGGGGGTGGGAGGGAATAAACCTGTCGATTTGTCCCCCGGTAAATCACAACAAAGTTGATCCTCCACTGAGACAAAATTTTATGCCTTGTTCTTAGAATGCTGGATGGTTTTCGTGCTTACCCATTTCTACAAACTGATGATGGCATCAGTCTCAACTGAGTCCTTGGCAACTTCAGGAATGGTCTTTGTCATCCTCTGTATGTGAACACACTCTTTGGCATGGGTAGCATGTGAAATTTCGTGTTTGTCAGTTTTGTGTCAGTTTGTGGAAGCCCAATGTTGATGACTCCTTCTGTGAATTGCAACTACTCCTATCATCTGTTTTTGACTGGAATTGTGATAGTCACAGGTCTGGTGGTAAGGTTAAATATCATCTAAACATAAGGGCTTCCAAGCTATTTGGGTTTATTGTACAACAGCCAGTATTGGCCATTTTTGACCTCCAAGATGGGAACAATGTTATGTGATGATTCTTACCTGGGATCAAATGGTATGTGAGTGTTTATATACCCTCCTATCAGGTGAAACTCAAGCGGACTTGGTGATTGGGCCAATTCTTTGAGGTGTGGCTAATTCACCAAATCTTTGGCTTGATGGAGAGTTCAATTGTCAGTTTTGTGGTTGATCATGTGTATGGTTCCCATGTATGGGAGAATCTGTGGGACAAGTGTAGGGAGTCTTTTGTTTTGAATTATTATGGAAAAGAATGGTGATGAAGGCTTGATTATTTCAGAGGGTGCAGGTTCAATGATTGGTTCATTGCGTGGCATCAGGGCAGTTGTGTGGCAGAGTTTGAAGCAAGAATAGGATGTGCAATGCATGGGGCAAAAAAAGAAGAGGGAAGAATTGCCACAAAATATTGAGATTTTACCCATATTGAGACCACAGAGTTTGCAATGATACTGGAAGAATCTTTTCCTCTCCGGCAGAGATGCATTTCAGCAAGTCACTCTGAACCAGACACCATCTGGAATTGTCTAAAACACATTGGGGATCAGGCCAAAAGGTAGTTCAGTAGATCAGATTCATTGGAGAAGATCATGTCACAAAATATGGTGGCAAATGGACAGCCACATCTGGAACAATGTATTCTCGTGACTGGTGGAGCTGGTTACATTGGCAGCCATACTGCATTGCAATTGTTGTTGGATGGGTACAAGGTTGTGATAGTTGATAACTTTGACAATTCATGTGAAGAGGCCCTTCAAAGAGTTGTGGAGCTGGCAGGCAAGAATGGAAAAAATCTTATTTTCTACCAGGTGTGGTTCCAAACAAGTTCCATGTGCACTTTCATACTGACCACAATTGATGAGATACCATTCTGTGTCTTGCTTTTATCTCTTTCAGCACAAAGGGTGGACCTTGAAAATTTACTTTACATTTCTTTCTCACTCTCAATCGGTCAGTGACCTGGCCATGTGCTATACACATATTTCTCCTTGCATCAAGTCAAGTAATTGTGTCATAGGCAACAATTTCTTGTCTTGTTTACTTTCTTGTTTTTCAAATGCTCACAGGCAAAGACTCAGCAAAGTTGTAAATTTCTGACATGTGCTCTTGGACACTGTTGTTCCAAATTCCATTCTGAAAATGGGGTGTGAAATAGCATGACTCAGCAGACTATATATATATTGTGTTTTCCATTGAGGATCTGAATGCCTTAGTTGTTGAGATGCCTGCAAAATGTGGCACATGCATGAAGGAAAATTTCTTGCTTATGGTAGCTCCCCTTTATTACTTATCAAATCTCTCAATGCACTAAGTTGTACAGATTGATGGATTCCAGGTTTGCAAGAATAATTGAATCACTGTCTTCAAACTAACTGAGTGTTTATGTTCATACATTTGAGGAGAGAAGTAATTTGACTCTTGTTTGATAAATCTCTGTGGATTTTTCAGGTTGATCTTTGCAATAAGGATGCAGTGGAAAACGTCTTTGCATCCCACCAGTAAGCTTTGATCTACTCCTTGTTGTATGCATTTGGATCAGGGGGATATGGTCA
>Ga0209611_10011369_pt1 | contig 12853 bp, 6 predicted proteins | sample S1TSphgellanicum_3_FD_187693 | JGI IMG/M metagenome (GOLD analysis project Ga0209611, IMG submission 187693) | Host-associated microbial communities from peat moss isolated from Minnesota, USA - S1T2_Fc - Sphagnum magellanicum MG (SPAdes) (version 2) | ecosystem: Host-associated > Plants > Peat...
ACTGTTATTGTTATTGATCAAGCATCTATTCATACTAGTAATATCATTTTTGAAAGACAAGAAGAATGGAGAGAGCGTAATATTACTATTTTTGAATTGCCCACTTACTCTCCTCAGTTGAATTTAATTGAAATTTTATGGCGGTTTATTAAATATGAATGGATTCCTTTAGATGCATACAAAGATTGGACAACTTTTGTTGCATCGGTTGAAAGAATCCTAAAAGAATTTGGAGAAAAGTATATAATTAATTTTGTCTAATTACTTATTTACCATAGTCTTGCACCTATCTGGAATAAAAACGATTGAAACTCTTATTTAGAATAGGTTCTAGCTTTTTTCAGCATAGTCTTGCACTTGTTTGGGCTAAAAGTGATTGAAACCCTTACCATAAACAGGTTTTATCCTTATTCAGCAAGCCCTAAATAATCTGAGATTAATTGTCCAACCACTGATACTATTTTGGTCGGTTTATCCTTGTTGTCAAAATTTCAATCCTGTTACTTGCTGCCCTTTATTGTTTCTGCAATACAAGTATTATTAATCACTCTTCAAAGGTGACATGCTCCCGAAACTAACTAATTCCAAAACTACTATTACGGCATCTATTACATCTTGATAACGTTTCACCCTGCCCAGTACAAGCTCCACAGTGAGGGCAAATTATACGAATCCTCCCCGACTCTGGTGTTTCATCAGAACTGCACAATGCCGAAAGTAAGTCACGTCCTAGCAGTTGCTCTCTAGCCATCGCTTTCACAGCATAAGAACATTTACTTTCTGTTTTAGTTTGTCGCTTTATCTTAATAGGTTCCAGCTTTGCTGTCTTACCACCACAATTCTTACAGGTTCGCCAACTCCATTTGGCTTGACAGTTAGGACAATCGCCCTCATTTTCCTTAAACTGCAAACACACATCACTCAGGTCAAAACTGCACACTGGACAACATGAAGGATGGATGCCATAAACCAAATCGACTCCTAAGGTATGAAAGCGAAATAATCTCTGGAAACGTTCAAGAGTGCTTAAATCAAGTGGACTAGCTGGCATCATACCAACGCTACGAACAAAAGCATTACCATCAAAAGTGGAAACAAAGCGTTTATAATCATCCGGACTCATAAAGTTTTCGCCGATATTCAGCATTTTTTGAATTAACTCTGGCGTAACATCTTCACTTATTTCTCTATCTCGTGGATCTGTGGGATGTACTAAGACGACAAAAGTCTGCACTTGGTTGTTGCGATTTTGACGCTTGGAAGTATTGCCAATTGATGAACCTTGGGTCAAACCTGCAACATAGAGAGTGTCCAAAGTCCTTTTAATTTCATCTTGATCGCCAAAAAACGCTCGCGCTAATGGAATCAGTACCAGTCTAATGCGGGTTGGATGAGAAAATTTATGAGTATTAGTGTTAACTATCTCCCAGATCAACTCAATATTTATTTTGAAATTGCCTGGTTCAGGAGACTGCACAACTGCTGTCCATGCTTCCCACTGGAGTGCTTGTTGAAAATCTAATTCTTCTGGAAAATTCTCCGGCTTCACTTTTGCAGTTTCAAACCTAATCCAGTGCAAAGCCAAAAGTACGCAGCCATGAATGTAATTAGCGTAATCTGATAACAAATCTCGCTCTTTTTCTATATTTTGCTGGTCGGGATTGCTAAAAAATCTGTTCAGCATCTCCCACAACTGGCGCAAACGCCGATAGTCTGCATCCATTTGCAAAATGTTAGTTGGTTTTAAAGGAGATATCACATCTGGTTTGCTAGATAAACTCTTATAAAGTACTGAGTCTAAACAACTACTGGTGTCAGAATATAGACTGCTAATTTTATCTTTTAGTGCTTGTGCTTGCTCGTATTGCTGCAAATAGTCTTGTACGGTATCTAGATTTTGCCAAAGTGCTTTCAATCGCTCTTCCCGAAAGCGATTATATTGGTATTCTGTAAATAAGTTTTCATGCAGCATTTGTGTTTGGTAGTAGGCGCGGTCTATTTCCCGGAGTCTTTGTTCCATCCACCGCAGCAACCTTCGTACTAGAGTAGCAACCACGCGATTTTCATAGAGGTCAAGAGTTTCTTCTGGCACTTCGCTTCTAATTTGTGCCGGAGTAATGCGCGTTGCTGTGCGAGATTGCCATAATTCCGGTCGAGATGCTAAATGCTCAATTGCATCAGGCGGAATACGTCTTGCTCTGTCTATGGGCATAACTCGACGCTCTACTATTAAAGTACGTCGGGGTTTGCTACATACCCTGAGTAAAGATGGTAAAACTTCTGCGATCGCCTCATCTAGTTCCAGGGCATTTTTGTTGGTAAGGGAATCACGAATAGTACCAGGAGAGAAAAACGGCAACTTGAGTAATTGCTCTGTTGATATACTTGGATCTAGCCCTTTTGCTTGGTCGGCGAAAAGTGCCAAAGCCACTCGCATTGTCTCATCCAATTGTGTTCGCAATGGCACTTCAAATTTATACCACCCGATACTTCCAGAATCTCTACAGGCGATACGTAACGAACAGCACCCAAAAGCATCAACTGTTATGGGGAAATTACAGCTTGTTTCATTTGTGCGGATGTAAGTATTATCGTTATTATCATTGAGGGTAATTTCAGTTTGGCCATCAGTAGGGGTGAAATTAATCTGAATACGGTAGTCATCTATACTCTCTAAACGACGGCGTTCTCCCGATTGCAGTGGTTCTAGGTTGCCTATCCAACGATTGAGTAAAAAAAGATGTGCCATAATCTACCGTTTAAATTTGTTAATCTCGCGTTCCAAAAGTTTTAAGGAAATTGCAGCACTTCCTAGTCGCGGGTTATCTGTAAAACTTACCTCAAGAATGTCTCGTACTTCCTGTAAACCAGAACGGACATTTGGATCAGTACGGTTTTGTACCTGCCAAAGCAGCTTTCTGGCTATAAAGTGGTCTAAACCTTCCCCAAGTTTTCCACCCGTCGCAGTGTATGTGGGAAGGAAGATAGAAAGTTGGTCTAGCAGGCGTTGTCCGTACCCTACTTGAAAGTACTCGTGCAATGCCGAACTAATGAGTTTAAGACAACCCTCTACAGCTTCTCGATCTGTATCTCTGAAATTGGTGATCGCCTTTTGTACAGCTTGGTGAAAATCTGGGATTTTTAGATTTGCTGGTTGTCTGGTATCAAAACTTTCTTGCGGGAAAGGTTCATCTATTTGCAAAACTTGAGCGCGATCGTAAACTTTACGGGTAATCTCATATGTAGATTCGTCTGTATTTGCGGTGCCAACAAACCAGACATTATCAGGGATTGGTAGCTGGACTGCACCGTTTTTCAATCTAATTCCTTTGGGAAGTTGACCTCCAGTAGGGTCGTGGTTTAGTAGTTCAATTTCTCTATCCTCTGGGCGACCTTCCATAATTGAAAGTAAATCGGCAAAATAGTATTCCACCCGTGACAGGTTCATTTCATCCAAAACTATGAAATAAGGATGATTACAGTAACGAGTTGTGCCTGCCTCATAGATTGCCCTAGAAAACTGAGACTCATTAAAAACGCGGAAGAAAGAGTTATAAGAACCGAGCAAATCAAGCTTATCTCGCCAGCTAGATTGAACTTCAATTCGGGCAAATTTACCACCAATCGCATAAGCAAAATATTCTGGCAGACTGGTTTTACCCGTACCACTGTGACCTTGAATAATAATTAGTCTGGAAGCTGCCATTGAGGCAATAAAAGCGCGAATCGTATGTTCATCATAATAATGAGCAAAATGTGAGGTTTCAGCTTTTCCCATTTCTAACTCTTGGCGGCTTGGTAAACTACCCATCCAGGTACGACTTATAGTAGCTAATTCATTTAGATTATTAACAGGAACACCATAAGGTTTGTCAGAAATATTTTCATTTTCTCTATCCATAGAAGCAAAATTACCAAACGCTTGTATTTGACTGGTTTGCAATTGACCAAGCATCCGTTTAAGTTCTTCTATTTGTTCACTCAAATACTGATTTAGTAACTTGAGAGTATCTCTCTCTTTGCGAAGTTGTTCTGTCTCCATCCTCTCCGAATGCTGCTGGCGGCGGATACGTTCTAAGTCATCAACCCTGGCTTGCAAATCTAGATACTTAGCTTCAAAATCAATTGCAGCTTCGGCACGTCTGCGAAGTTCTGCTAACTCTATTTCTGATGGATATTGCTCAAATAATTTCTCATATTCTCTAAGTTTATTCTCCAGCAGCTTGTTATCTTGTAAAATTTTTGCTGGTGAACCTGATATATTTAAAAGCATATTTTTATTGCTCTCTAATTCTGCTCTATGACGATGGTTTTCATCCAGTATGACTTGAAGTTGCCGTTCAATCTCTCCCTTTTCTCTTATCAGCTTACTAATTGCCTCTTCTGAACAAGCATTTTCACGTTGAGTTAGTTCTTGTTCCTTATGTTGCAGTTTTTTCTTTTGCAAAGCTAACCAATTATTTTCCTCTTCTAAGTCTTTTTCTCGGCGTTCAATTTGCTTAATTTGCCTTGACAGCTTTTTATCTTCTTCTTCAAGATACCTTTCTTTATCGTCAAGTACCTTACGGAAAGTTACTAATTCTTCTTCCTTCGTCTGAATTTCCTTAATTGTTTGCTCTCTTGCTCTTTGTCTATGTTCGTTGGCTAGAGTTTCTGCCTGTTCAATAATACTATCTGCTTGATTTTGGACATCAAGCTTTAACTTTTGAGCTTCCTTGATAATTTTTTGTGCTTCCGTTTGTGCGGCACTCAAATTTCTGTTAACTTCCGTTTGTGCTGCTTCTATAATTTGTTGACGTTCTACTATAATTTCCTGTTCTTTTTCTGTTAGCCATTCCTGACGAGCCATAGCTTCCAATTCTTTAAAGCCATTAATAGCTTGCACTTTCTGTTGGGCTAATTCCTGTTCTCTTGTGGCAATCTCAGCTTCTTTTGCTGCTGTTATTTCTTTTTCTTCCTCTAACTGAAATTCCAGTTCATTGATTTTATCTTGGAGTTTATGAATATCCTGGGGCTGTGCATTAACTGTTGACACATTTTGAGGAGTCACTGCAACATCAGCAATATTTTGAGTATTAGTTTGAGTATTAGTTGGTTGCTGACGGTTCTGATTTGTATTTAAATTTCTAGTTCTTCTACCCATTTATACCTCCTTTGATAATTGGCTATTTGTTAATCGCCATGCTTGAATAACTAACCGGACAATTTGATATGTTTTTGTTACTAAATCCTCAACTAAAATGATTGGTTCATTGTAGCTGCTACCAGCATGAGCGCCAATTGTGTTGCGGATGTGGGCAATTTTTTCTATGTCGGCTAAAAAATATAAATGTTTTTTAAGTAAATATTCCAAAATACTCCGATGTAAGCTGTTACGCCGACTTGCTGATAGTAAAAATGTTACAACATAGGGTCGTAAAGAGTCTTTACCACCATCAATAACATTACGGATCGCTCCTAACTTGGTAAATAAAATCCGCTCTGGTATTTCGCTTCCACCACAGGCAATAACTGTGTCTTTTAAACATTGTTGCAATGTATCCCTACTTTTATATGGTTCCCAGATATTTGCAGGAATTGTATCTAGTTGCAGTAAAGTAAACATTAACTGCTCTAAAACCCTTTGCGATCGCGTAATACTTGTGTCTGTCTCATCGAAACCACGTCCTAGAAGGGTACGCGATTGTTCTAAGCGTTCCAATTCTTTCCAAACTTGCTGCCAAACTTTGTCTGGCACAGAGCCGACTTCAAATATTATTTTGTCGTAAGCTTCCCTTGCTAAACTGATCAGATCAATTTCTCCGGGTTGCTTGCGTTTCCACGCTTCACGGCTCTTGGACTGCAAATGGTCTACAATTTTCTTGCCTTCTTCACACTCGAATGTGGCAAAGTTCAATAGGCGTACCCAACGAAAACCATCTGGAAGCCCAAAAGGACAGCGTAGAGAAAATTGACCATCGGATGTTCCCTCAATAATGCAAGAAACTAGCAAATAAAACTGTTGCGGTCGTTTACTTAACAGACGCACACCAAAATTTTCTGTTTGCTCTACTTTTGTGTTATTGCTTTGCGTCAGAGTATCTGCTTTGCTGATTTCAGTAAAACCATAAGCATCAGAAACAGCATTATCAGCCTGAATTCGTTTTAACAGGCGACGCTGAGTTTTGATTGCCGATGTCACATCAGCAGCGTTGGGTGTAGGTAGTGTTTGCCGTATCCACGGAAGTTGAAAAGCTTGGGAGACATCTGAACGACTAGAGTCAGCATAGCGTAAGCTTTTAGTGTAAAACCAACTTAGAAGTTCACCGGCTGTTGCGTCCTGAAAAATCCAGCCATATTCTGTGTTCTCTTGATCCTCTTTTCCATCTTGCTGAAGAATTTTCTCTCCTTTATCAGTCAAGCGAGCTTTTCTGTCAATATAGCCCTGATTTTCTAGCTGTAACATGACATTAAAAAGAAAATCTTTGTGCTGTCCCAGCATTTGCGCTTGATCCTGGTGGCGCGTTACCCCAGCATGGATTAGCCGTAGTGAAGTTAGCTGCAAAAAGTCTAATTTGCGCTCTGTTACTTGTAGGGCAGCGATTCTCCAACCATAAACAGGCCATAATATGTTTTGCTGTTGGTCAGTGTGCGCCTGCTGTTGGGCAAACAAAAGAATATTTATAGGTTTTGCATCTGATACTTGATTGCTTGGTAACAGTATCAGTTCGTCAGGTAAAGATTCATCATCATCAAACAGCAACTCATCATCAAAATCAGACATCTGCATAGCCCTGCTCACTTCGACACAAATCAACAAAAGCTTTTAAGCTGTTAGAGTAGGGTGAGCCATCAGGACGCAAAGACGCAACACAAGCAGAGTCTCCTACTCCAATTAGTACGCAACGGGCGCGGCTAAATGCAACACATAGCCGATTTGGAAGTGCTGTGAAACCAAGACGCTTTTCAATAGATACCTCCTGATTGCTGCGAACGGTGGAAAGATAAACTACATCATATTCCCGTCCTTGGAAAGCATCGACCGTTCCCACCCGCACCCGACGCTGTAAATGTTCTGGCAACCCGTAGCGAAGGTCTGCGGTCGCCTCTTTAATTGCTTCTTCCTGGGCTGAGTAAAATGCAATTACCCCAACCATTCCCGTTGGTTTACTTGGGTCGAAATTAGGGTATTTTTCCGCTATCGGGGGAAGTACACGACGCAGTTCGCACATAATCCGGTCAACTTCCGCAGCACGCTGCCAGCTACGATTGCCAGCACGAGTTTCACTCCCAATACTTTTAGGCACATCTAACCAAGCAATGGGTTTTAGATTATACTCACCTGTATAATTCGGTCGTAATTCTGGCTTGACAAAACTAGAGTTAAGGGGGCTTTCAGGATAAAAGCGATCGCTAACAAATTGCCCAATCGTCGGATGCATTCGGAACTGATCCGTTAGCTGGGCAGTCCGCTCAATACCATCGATAGCAGTTTGTTTGGGCAGTGATTCCCAAAGTCTTTCAAATAGACTTTTACCATATATATCCTTTAGCTTTTCATCCCCCTCCTTAGCCAAACTCTGCTCAATTTCCCTTTCTAAAACGTGAGGAAGTTGTTTGTGGTCGCCAACGAGGATAACCCGCCGTCCTTTTACCATTGGTATTAATAAATCAAGGGGATTTGCCCTTGCGGCTTCATCCACCACAACTAAGTTAAAAGTCCGGTTAGCCATTCCCAAATACTTTGAGTCTGCTTGTCCGCAACTGGTAGCTTGAATTGGTGAATATTTTCCAATTACTTCTCTGACATGGGCTGGATCTTCTTCTAAATAACGCACAAATAGCTCCAGGGCTTCTTGCTGTCCTTCTACACTTTGGTCGCGGGCTACTTCAACTTCCTCAATCGCAGCTAGCAGGCATTGCTCAATTTCCCGATCAGACACATCTTGTTCGGCAATTGGGGCGGTAAAGGGAATCTCCAGTAGTTGTTGGCGAATACCAATACAAGCATTCTGTAAGGATATCCAGGGTTCCCGATAAGCTGTATTTTCTTCTGTCCAAGCAGCAGCAACTTCCACAGCTTCAATAATATCAGGTGAAAGATTATCAAGATAAGGCTCCAAAAAGCGTCTCAATCTCCGAGCCTGTCGATTGCCATCATCTTTAAAATTTTCTTCTGCTGTACACTGCTGATTTAATCTGCGTTCTAGTTCCTCCCTATCTTCGGCATCTTCAATCACTGGCTTGGGCTGAGTCTGCACTGTTGGAACAGTAGCCGCAAGGCGGTCTAATTCGGCTATTCGCTGGGCAGATAAAAACTGTTCTGCCGCATTGCGAAAATCTAAAATAATTTCACGGGTTCCTTCCCTTCCTCCTGCTGAAGTGCGCCAATGGGAGAGGCTACCTTTGAGTTGGTCGATGAGGGTGCGAGTTGCAGCAGGTTCGTTCTTTAAATGCGATCGCACAACCTTAATAACTTGATCGCCCCACGCTTGAATTACCTCGGCTCCTCGATCTTCCCCTTTTTTGCCTCCAAGTCGGTCAACAGGAAGTCCTGAAAGGCTCATGCCTGCGATCGCATTATCCACTGCCTCATGCTGCAAACTCGTGACCAAAACTGTTTCCAACCCATCATTAGTATTACGCCCTTCATTAAGCATGGTCAGTAATGCCTGAATCACCCTTGTCTTCCCTGTTCCTGGCGGCCCCTGAATAACGGCAATATCTGGTGTGGACAGTGCAATGCGTAAGGCCTTTTCCTGATCTGGCGTTGGCCCGGTTTCGCCAAACATCTTGCGTGCTGGTTTTGTAATTATCTTTTTTTGGCGAGGAATTGCCCGTTCAAAGGTTTTTCCCTCAAAAATTAAGCCTAAATAAGGCAAGCCAGCGCGTGCAGATTCCAAGGTCTTAAGCGCATTATCACGTTTTTTGAGTTTCGACTCCTCCAAAGCCATAGAGGGAGAAATTATTCCATTACTGGGTGGCTCGTTATCGCTTTCCCAAACAACTGTGAGGCGCTTATTTTTCTGGTCACAATCCACTGCTAATCCTTCTGGTTTACCTCCATCACTTTGCATTATTACTGGCAGTCCATCACCAGAAATATGCTCAACCCAAGGCTTAAGGTTGGCTGATGGTTCTAAGTTAAAAATTAGTAAAGTTTTACTACTGTCATCAGATTTTAGTTTTGGTCTGCCTTGATAGCGTAAAGGTGGCAAAGATCCAAAACGCTCTTCTAAAATTCTTCCTTCTTCTGAGTTGTAATGCTTCCAACTGGCAATCCAACTATTATTTTCTCTAACAGCTTTGTCAAGGGCTGCAATTGCTGCCGAATATATAGTACTAGCGGCTGTTTTGTCGCAGAACTCTAACGATTGGCGCATTAAATATATAGGGCGGCGATCAAGATTTTGCCCGCGATGTTTAACAATTCGTTTTGCTAGCAGTTGTTGCTTATCATCAGTAAAAGTCAAATCAAGAGCGAGATCAGCCCCAACCACAGTAAATCCCCGTTCCAAGTCTGGATCGCTAGCACCGGAATTAACAAACCAATAGCCAAATTTATCAAGCAAAAACTCCCGTTCCAAACAGCGTTTCGCATCTTGAAACGTCTTTACTTTAGACCACTGGCGCATCACAACTGTCTCGATAAATTCGTCAGTCAGCGCCACTTGCAACTGTACAGGAATTTCAGCTTCTGGGAGAGTAAAAGCTTGTCCTTTAATTTCAACTTCCTGGGCTGCTGCTTTCATAATGCAAGCAAGTATACTAACCTGCCCTGATTGCAATTCCCACATTAATACCTTGGCATCAGCAGAGTTTGGCTCAACTTCGATTACCAAATCGGAATCATTACTGTTGGGAACTTCAAAGCCAAGAATACCTTCATCAATTCGTTGTAATTCAACTATTTTATCTTCCCAATCTGACTGTGCCGCACTTCTTTGCAGCAAAAAACGTCCGCTTACCTCTTTGCCAAATTTTAAGTCAAATAATTTCATGCTTGACCTCCCATGTTTGGGTAAGGATTACGCACCTTTGCTCTAATACCAGATGGAAAGTGAATTACCGTTTGATTGAATAGCCACACATAATCACCAGGAGGACAGGTATGTTTGTTTCCGGCAGCATCTTTAGTTGCCCAAGTATTTTGACTCCAATTTTTGATCCCAAAAATTGACTCATTATTACTATTCCGCTTTGTCCCAAATTGTCCGGCATCGCCAGTTGCTTCTGGGTCGCCATTCACCAAGCGGTTAGGAAGTATCCTCTGTTCTTTATCTAAAACTAGCCGATGGGCTTTTTTATTTCTGATCAATTCTTTGCGCTCGTCTTCGTCTAAGTTATCAATAGCTGGATCGACATCAAAGAAACCAAGTTCAATTGGGCGATCGCTTGTTTCTCCGCACCAGTCACAAACGAAGGGAGTACCTCGCATTTCTGGTAAATAGGTAGTAGCACCACATTTGGGGCAAAGTGCGGTTTGATCCGCAGCTTCCAACAAAGCAATTAGCCATTCTTCTGGCGATGGTCGCGCCCAAGGGTCTGCTACACCGTTTTCAAAAGCTCGCCGGCTTAAGTCTCTGAGTTTCCTAGTTAATACGCGACCTGGTGGTAAACCCTTGGTTGAGCGATTTTGTTTGTTGTCTCTGGAGTCTATAAAAGGCAGTTCTCCCCGGTAAGCCATTTCCTCTAATTCCGGCTCACCTTCGAGGACTTCATCTCCAAAAAAGGGATGATTTAGCACTAACAGATGAAAAATTGCCACCGCCAAAGACCAGCGATCGCAGGCATGATCAGGAAAACGAGACTCTTTCAAAATTTCTGGGGCAATAAACCCAGGACTGCCCATAACTTCAGCAAATGATGTGCCCGGAACAATCAAGTTGTCCGCATCGATAAGTTTAATAAAAGTTTGCTTGGGGTCTGATGATACTAGGACGTTTTGCCAAGATAAATCCACGTAACAAAGACCATTGCGGTGGATTTGCTGTATGGTTCTGGCTAATTGAGCAGCAATCCTCAAGCGACGACGCAATCCTCCTGTAGCAACGTGCCAATTAGTAGTAAGTATTTTGGGGTACACTAATTCCACCAATGAAATGCTGTCATTAACCCGATCCATCACATAGCCCAAGTAAGGCTCATCCAAAACAGCACGAGGCAACACCAAGGCATCAACCTCTAAATTGCGGCGGATCAAAATACGCAGATGTTTGTGAAAATCTGCCGAACTAGAGTCAGGTGGTTTGCGGACTTTTACAAGGATACTTTCATCCTCACTGGTATATATTGCTCCTTGCATTCCTTGATTTAGTTGTGCAACTAATTTATAGCGTCGTCCTTCTGTGTCTCGAACAACTGCACCTGGTTTTGGAAAAGAGAATTTAGGCACTTTGATCCTTTCGGTTTAATCAAACGGCAAATCATCGTCATCATTCAACAAATGTAGTGGTGAATTGCTGGTGGAGTTTGGATTTTGAGCTACCGAACGCGCCATAACCGACATACTGACAACCCGGAAAAAGTCCATCAGCTTGCTAACCGCTGTTGCACGCACCACTGGAATTTCTGGATGATTTACGAAACGCTTGAGGACATCAAAGTCACAATCATCACCAATACCCACAGCTAAACGTACTGCACGTTTACCTCTATCGGAATCTAAAAGCTTTTGTAATGCTTCTTCCCAAGGGTCATTTGGTTGACCATCGCTAACTAATACGAGAGTGGGAAGATAAGAGCGTTTTGGCATTTGTTGCTCATCCTGCAACAGTTCTAAAGCAATATTGAAAGCGGCTCCCATCGCAGTTGTCCCACCAGCAGCCAGAGTAGGTATTTTAACATTCTCTACAGGGGTTAAGCTAAGAATTTGTTGGGCATTGCTGGCGAATGTAATTATGGCAGTATGAATCTCAGAACGGGTATCATGCACAGTCTGGAACTTTTGGTGCATTTCTGCCAGTGCAGCATTCAAAGTAATAATTTTTTCGCCTTCCATACTAGTACTGACATCAGCAAGCACAATTACTGGTAGTGGTCGCCTCAGTGGTAGAAATTGATTAGGGTTGATTTGCATTTTGTGCTGATGGCAATAAGAATCTGTGACACTTTGTTTTAGTATTCCCATGCCTTGTCACAACTCCCAGTTCGCGTAAAATTTTTTCGATTATGACGAATTATCTTTCAGTCTTGTAAAGAGTGTCGCTGGCAGTTGCAGCTATCTTAGCAGAGTTGTCAAGAAAACAGAAGCGTCCGAAAATCTGCTATACCTAGCTGATCGGAAAAATCAGCAATCTGGACAACATAATTGTCGCGTTCCGGACAAGATAGTTGACATTTGACACCTCGACCCCGACCTTTGTATGGCTCCCTTGCGATAGGATATAAGTACTTGAGCAGAATTAATTACACAAACTCTGGGCTGGAATCCTTTATCCAGTCTAGATAAGACTACATATTAGTTTGTAAATATTTCTGTTCGGTTACTTACCTCCCCCTGAAAGGGCTACCAAGCAAGCAGTATGTGTATTTGGCGCATTGTCGAGTATCAGGAGAAATCGGTTCTTCCCAAATTTTGGTGATCTATGATATCGAGTGACAAGGGAGAAGGGAAGTGAGACTTAAACCTGTTTACGGGCTTTCGCGCAAGGCTAAATAGACTTTTTACAGACAAAAGTCAACATATACCTAGTTATTGAATCAATTCCCACTATTCCTGATAACTGGATACAGGCTTTGACAAAACCATTGGTGCATTTTGGCCAGGCTTCCCTGGGACATCGGAATCCCCAAAATTGAATCAATCCTCCTGGGGACATTCATTCCACAGAGTTGTTGTCTCCCGTAAACTTTGATGGGTGCCATTGCCCAA
>Ga0209611_10011370_pt1 | contig 12851 bp, 11 predicted proteins | sample S1TSphgellanicum_3_FD_187693 | JGI IMG/M metagenome (GOLD analysis project Ga0209611, IMG submission 187693) | Host-associated microbial communities from peat moss isolated from Minnesota, USA - S1T2_Fc - Sphagnum magellanicum MG (SPAdes) (version 2) | ecosystem: Host-associated > Plants > Peat...
AATTTTGTGTTATTTTTGTCATTGGAAATTAACTTTATATAAATTTTTCACAATTGGGCTCCATCATTAGAGTCCTTTTCACATTTGGAGCGTTACATAGTCCTGTCCCAGTGACACATGCTACGCTGGTAATCTTTTTAAAAACTAGTTTTAAATAACACCAAAGGTGATGCTGCTTTTGTTTGCAACACAATCTCTTCACTGACCTAGACACAGTGGCTCTAACTTTCTAGTGGATGGGAAAAATAAGTTTTGACTTTTTCTCAGGCTATTTCAATCAGAAGCTTCATCCACAAATTGGTTACAATGAGTTCCATCCATTAGTGCACTGGTCAACTTGCACCCACCAATGCATTATTATTCAGTAAGGATTGATGTGTGGATATGAAACACTTTTTGGCGCTGCCTTTGGTAGGCAGAGATATATTACTATAGTTGATTAAAGAGTATAGTATGGGGCAAGGGACTTTGGCCCCTACTTCATAGTGGAGGAAACAGAAGGGGGTTAGATGCAGGTGTGAGTAGACTCATGTTTTGGGATCCCCCAGCTCTATTGTTGGCTCTCCTTATAACGATGGTGTGGGTAGATTCATATTTTGGGATCCCAGTTGTGTTGTTGACTCTCCTTCTTATCATGATCAATGTGATGTCATTATTCCACTCACAAAAGTCCAACAAGGTAGGAGAAAAAAAGTTTCTTAGGTTGCAGTGCGTGGCAATGGAGGAGCAAGCCAAGCCAAAGGCAAAGTGGGAAGAGGAATCCAAAATGTTGAAGCATTCAGATGTTTCCAGAGTTGAACAGAAATGTTGAGGAACAATAAGAGCAAGTGGAATTTGCACCATGTTGTTTCAACATCATAGGTATGTAACCATCTTTTTAGGGTTTTGTTTTGCGGCAGATCTTTTGTTTCTTCTGAAGGTACATTGGTGGCAAAGTGTTTTTTTTTCTTGGTTTAAAACGATATTCTATGTTGTGTGCAAATGTCCAGTTGTTTTAAGACTTTTGGTTGTTTCTATTCTAGGTTGTTTTCTATGGGGTTTTGTTGTTGGGGTTTCGTTCAATGATAATTCTTTCATGGCAGTGACCAGCAAAAACATGATTGACTGAATACAAGTTATGTTGTGCACCACTACTAGTGTCTTTAGAAGAGGGCAGTAGTAGTGTGGGATGACGGAGGTGGTTGATGGTAATCAAATAACATTACAGGCTCAGCAATAGCCATTGTTCGCACTTGAGAATGGAAGATCTGAAAAAAGACCTGAAAGAAAACCTAAAAACATGAAACCTACAATGTACACTCTGTCAAACTTTGTTGTCACAGTCAGGTACAATGTTTTGAAATAATTTTGTACCTTATACCCAATTAGACAAGTTTGAAGGGTTAAAGGTTGGGTCTTGCACCAGACCATGGTCTTAGTGATTTTATGGGTCTTTTTGATAGCTCAAACATTAACTTGTTTGCTTAATTCTGATTTTGAAAGCATTATAAGATGCCTTCTAAATGATGTTTTTCACATAACAACAATTTGTCCAAGTTAAACAATTCTTTGAAAGAGAAATTCTAAATTCTTTTGTTAGATGTTTGATGCCAATCATAACTTATATGACCAATTCACATTCTTAAAGTTGATCTTGACATGATGTTCTCTCAATCAAAAGTTAAAACATTGTAACAATCTATGACAAAACGAATTGTGGCCAAATTGCACTTTGATACCATATTGAAATTACACATAATAATGATTTTGTATATATTATGTCATCAAAAAATGTTTCATATATATATATATAGCCAAATGTCTTTGGTGATCATAGCCTTGACAAGCCACTGAAATTAGTTATATGACTATGATCTAATAGTTTAATGGGTTATTCAATATATCCAACCCAATTCCATTGGCACCTAGGGTTACCATGACCATCCAAGATCAAGCAATGCCTATTTGGTAAAAATATGACATTTAGTACTTAATATTAAAATAAGTATTGTTTGTACAATGGAATGGGCTTGGCACAACCCATTTCACCTAGGAAAGGTTGAGGAAAATGTCATTTTGTCCAATAGTATTTTCCTCCTATTAGGGCATGTTCCAAGGCATAACCATTGTTTTTTTTTTTTGAAATTGCAAAAAGAATTCTGAGGTTTCAGTGCATGCTACTATGTGAAGACTTGAAAAAATATTGAAAAAAAGTTCAATTGAAAAAAAAAAAATTTATGAAAGAAATTTTTTTAAAAAATTTATCATACATCATGATGTGAATAGGCATGTCACAACATGCAAAAAAATTTGAAAAAAAAAAAATGTTAAAAAACATGTGATGTCATGTGATGCCATTCATGTTGCAATGTGAATACACACAATGTGACGTGAATAAGCCCATTGTGATGTTAGAACAAAAGAATTTTGAAAAAAAAATTGAAAAAGAAATTTAATTTTTTTTTTTTTTTTAAAGAAAAATTTGACATCACGTGACATCATTCAAATTCATATGTCGCCCCATAAAGGCATGACATCATGCAATGCAATAATGTAAAATAAAGTTTATAGGATGTTTTGAAAATTTATAGGGTCTCATTATACAATGTTGGTTTGGCATGATTTTTGTGTTGTTGGGTTTCTAGAAAGAAGGCCTATGCCTATAAAACTTTTGAAAGCTTTAGAGAAAAAATAAATTGAAGGCCAAAAACTAATATTTCATTATGGATTCATCATGAATTTAATTTTTGTTTTAATGAAGCAAATGAATCACCTAATTGTGTCAAAGTTGTAAAATTTAGTGAATGCCCTAGATGTTAATATTTATAAACAATGTTGTTTATTCTTCATATGTAGGAGCTCAAAATAGGTTTAATGTGGTGAGAACTGCAATAAATGGGGAGGTTATGAACTTACCTAAATAACCAATTCTCAAATACATGTACAATGTGTATATGAATGACATAGAAAAAATATTTAAGATATTTAATAATAGTGACATAAATATCATATTTAAGATATTTATAAACATTGAGATTTAAAATGTTCATTGATATTAAATATCTTAAATATTTTACTTATATGATTGTCCTTAAAAGTATCTAAAATGTCATGTGGTTCATTTTGCCATGTTTTCTTTTTCTTTTATGCATCATACTTCATGAAACTTTGAACATATCTTTTTAGTGTTGTTAATGTGTTTTGAGACCTCATGCTCATATTTTGATTTCATGCCTTTACAACACCAATTTGGGTCTTTCATTTTAACCTTAATCTTATGAGAGGTTTTTTTGTTTTGTTTTCATGGCTGCCAAAGGGAATATTGCAAAGAGGGGTGTTAATGAAGCAAGTTCTTCATATAATCCTACAAAAAAATGAAAGGGAAGAAATTTTTTATCATGTTGAATATTGATGATGTTGAGATTAAAATGCAAGGTGTTTGTTTCAAGGGTAAGGTGATGAATAGGTATGGTAATTGGAACCATGGGAAATTTACATATAAGTGTCTTTAGGCAAATGTAATGGATCACAAGGGATTTGAATTTCAGACAATTACTTTGGTGATTTCAGAAGCATTTATACCTCATCACTTTGACAAAATTCATGTCACAAAATGCATAAAGGTCATTAACTTCAATTGTGGTGCTAAGTCAAAATACAAGCATGGGAATAATTTTCATGTAATTAAAGTTAATTCATCTAGGATTGAGATTATGGAAATTCGTTTTTCCTTGTTCAATTCATGTTTATGCATCACCATTTTATTACATATTTTGTATTTTGTAAAGTTCAACATGATGTTGTTTATATTGATGTCGTGGTCATGCAAGTTCATGGTTCAATGAACAAAAAAATATCAACTTCTTATTGTTGATGGGACAAGACCATTAGATATTTTTTTAAAATCCCTTTGGAAAGAATTTTCCTCTACTTACAAATAGTTGGTAGACATGTTTATAATAGGTGTACCAACCACAATTTTTTTGAAAATTGTTTCATTTATTTTTACGATGAAATGAAATTTATATCAACCTCAAGTTCCATCATCCTCATTCCAATTCTACAGATAGAAGCTCATGAACAACTTGAATTAGTCTAGAAAGATTTGACTAATGGAACAAGTTTTCAAATTAATTTGGAGGTAATTTTGAATGTTTCTTTTACCTTTTTTCTTTTTATATGCAATTTTTTTTGCAAGGTGTGTTGGATTATTGTTTTATTTTAGTTTAAAAGTTTGTAAAAACATATGATACATTCCAAAATTGTTTGTGTAGATGCTAGGTGTGTTCATTATGACATTTCCAAGTGTGGCACCTTTTTAAATGGTTTGAAAAAACTATAATTTTACAAATTTGAGATTGTTGTTAAATTCATTAGATCATTATTGTAGCACTTGCAAAGGAATTTGACAGGTGTCCCAAGATATATCCATCAAGTGCACAATCATAAAAATAAACAACATTACCCATACTCGTTTTTTTAAAGGTCCTTGGATTAAAGCAATTACAAATATATCTTTATTCACTATACATGAGTACAAGAAAAATTGTGTAGGTTATTTCCAAAAGTTTAAGAACTGATCACATTGTACTTTTCTTTAAGTCCCACATAAGGGGTCATTAGATATAACATTCTTCAAGATTTATGAGAATTTGATTTCTACAAATGAACAACTTCCTACAAATTTGATGAACATTCAAATTTCTTAAAATGTAAATTGGTGAACATTCAAGTTTATTTATTGAAAACAATGCAAATTACAAGTCTTGTCATTGGGATTTTTGATTCTACTATCATGAACCAACATAATGCCAACCTCATACTCATCATTTTTTGGTATCTTCATTATAAGTTTTTGCTTACATAATAATTGATAGATTATATCTTGTAAATTTATATAAGTATTTCTTTTGAAATAAAACAAGTAGTATTAGGTTTTAAACATTATATTCCCATTATACAACATATATTAAAATTATCTTATATGTAAATTTTTGTCTCTTTGTACATATGTTTTTGTTTTCTTTGTTGATTCATGTAAAATGGATTGCTAGTTTTAGGTTTATGGGTTTTTAGGGTTAAAATTTTGAAGTTCTTTTGAAATTCTAAATTCAAGGATTTTATCTTTTAAAGTTTAAGATTTATTGTTGTTAAGGTTTATGATGGTTAAATAATCTATTGCTCTATCATTTTACAATTTTGAATCATTCTTACAAAACACATATTCCATTAAATATTCCAAGTCTATTGGTCATATTTTCTAGCATTCAATGTTTTAATCATAATTATGACATTTTATTTGTGGTCAAATTTTTGACATTACATTTCCAATTGAAACCTCAATGCATATACCAAATTCAAAATATATAAATTTCAATAATCAAATTATTCAAATTTTCATATTTTGACAATTGATATTAAAGTAATAAACATGGAATCATGTATAAATATTGATGATTTTTTACATTCATATCAATTGAGGTGTGTTTCTAATTATGTGTATAAGTTTGGTGATTGTATATTTGATTTTATATCATACATGTTAAAAAAGTTGAAGACCCCTTCTTCATTTCAGATTAATGTTGGGTGAAGGCATGATTAAATATACATTTTGTGATCTTTATTAAAAAAAGTGTAAAGTAGCCATTAATCAAGCCTTAACATATTAAAATTTGAAATATTATTTAATCTAATGATCAATATGAACATGTTTTTTAAATTAATATCAATGATATTGAAAAATCACATGTTTAAAATAGATTTAAATAGATTTTTAAAAAAATCAAGTAGATTTATTTTACTTTCTAGGTTGCCCAAAAAAACAAAATAGGTTTCAAGTAGATGAAACATTGAATTTTTTTTTAAAAATTGGTTAATTGCCATTTAAGATTTACTAATGCACTTTCAACTTCCAAGGTAAAAATAGTAATATATCAATCTTTTAATGTAAAATTATTTTTGAACACAATTCCACTAATCAATTTCAAAAATACTTTTGACCTACTTTTAATACACTAAAGTTTTCCAAACTTTGTATACAACATACTATAAATTTAATATTGTGCACCATGATGATTTGACAATGATTGAAAAGGTTTCAACTCTACTTTCTTGCATTTATGCGTAAAAATATGATTGTAACTACTCATAGTTATTTTTGTTGTATACCTGATCATGCTTTCACCCTGCTATGCATTATCTTAGAAATTTTTTGTTCATGCAAACACCACTTTCCATGCGTTGTGCACAATTATAATTGTATCTAGAATTTTTGCATGATCTACACAATGGCCAAGCTTCAATTGAAAAAACATATCTTAACAAAATGTTACAAAATGTAACCAATGGTGGCCTTTGGGGAGATTTCACAACAATATTTTGGATATCGCAATACATACAAAGACCAATACATGTGTGGTGCAAAACAAGTGCTCGAATAATGACGAAATGTGGAGAAGAATGTAAGTTAACATTTTTAATGCATTCGGTTTTTTGGAATCAACATTTTGAACCTTTTGAAACAATGATTTTATCCAATTTGCAAAGTGAAATTTCAAAAATAGAATGGGGACCAAATTTTTATAACAATATTCCAATACAAAAAACCCCATTCAATCCTTTTATGATTTAACTTTAGAAAAATAACAAAAAATTTACAACCAAATTTCATCAAATAGTTGCATATTGTCTAAAACAAATAGATCATCCAAACAACTTGAGCCTTCTCTCGAAACAAATTGGGAAAAAAACACAATGTTCCAACAAAAAGCAAATTATTTGGACTCAAATTATGGATAACATATTGACCAATATAAAACTTGAGAACCCACTATCAACTACTCAAAATACCATAATTGCATTTCAAAAACAACATCTAAACTTGAATTTAACACCTTGACAAATAAGTTGACATTGGACATAATTGAAAGATAAATTTAAAAAATAAAATAAAATTCAGAAATAAAAACCTTGGACACTTATTAAAATTGAATACTTACTTGAACTTGATAAAAACTTTCCTAACCTCATTATATCAAATATTACAAAACAATTTGTGAACAATATAATGATACAAATTTAAATCCAATTCAAGTACAACAACATTTGAAATATTTACGACAAAAGAGAAAACAATCAAAACTCGATATAAAATACATTATCCCAATACAATTCAAAACAAAGATTATAATTCAACAACAAAGGAAAAAAACCTTCATAATCAAAATGTGAATTTAAATTATGATGCAAGAGAAAACATAAACACAAACAAATTCCAAAATGATGAAAAATGATAAAACCAAATTTACAACATCAACAAAATATTAATATGAAAAATACCAAAAAGAAAAAGGAAATTAACAAAAAAAACAAATTTCAAAAATAAAACATTTCAAGTGTCACATTTATTAAACAAAAGAAAAATATTCAAGTGGAAAAATACAATGGATGTAACATTACAATCCATGTTATTCCACAACACAAACCAATCTATTCAAAACGTAATTAAATTTTTTTCCAACATTCACATTTTAATTCGAATCTTAATGATAACCAAATATTGCAATGCATCCAAACATTATGAAAAAAAACACAAATTATGGGGGTAAAAAAGAAAAAATCAATGTCACCAATCATTAAATATTTTAACGACATAAAAGATTGTACACCAAATACAATGGTTTAAACACCAAGTAAAACATATTACTATTTTTTTTAAAAATAGAATCAATCATTCCTATTGATAAAACATTACAACTTGATAATGTGTTAATTTGCAAAAGTTGCAAACAAGTATTGAATACTAACAAAATCAACAATGTCATTTTAATGTGTAAACACATCTATAATGAAAACAATTTTTTTTTTGTTATGGCATTGAATAGATTAGAAGAATGTCTTGTAGCACATCAAATGGCATTTGCTCAAATCTACCAATTAAATGGTTGGAGTCAATATGGCATCCAAACTAGTATTGTTAATGTTCTAGCAAATGTTGACAAAAAAATTCAAACTATTCTGCCTCAACTTGCAACTTGTGAATCATTAATTGTATTTGTAAAAAAAGAAAAATGGAATACAAATCTCCTTATTTGTCAAGTTATGTGCAACCTAAAGTCATAATGAAAACATTGCTTGATCTTTGTAATACCCCAATTTACAAAGAAGCAAAAGTATCAATAAAAAAAGATTGGGCAAACCTATTTGAATCAAATAAGATAATAGAAGAAAACAAACTTACACTTTTTTTCAATGTTATATTCAACAAGCATAATATGGATTAGTTTGAAGAGGTAGTAGAAAATACATCAACATATTCATTAGTACAATTTTTTTAAAAAATTGAACAAATATTTGATCAAGTATATGAAACTTTTATTTTTGTGGCTCCTAGTGAAGAATTCCAACCATTAGGGTTATTTCAAGATGTGGCGTGAAATATACAATTACCCTACTTTTATTTTTTGGAAAAGCATGATCATTTGAATTACAATTAAATCATTCCTACCAAAAAATTGCAAAAGCATAATAAACTAATGTAGATAGAAAATCTACATATCACATTGCAAATATTAATTTTTAAGTCATCAAAGTTTTATTTCATTTTGTTCTATCATCATCTTGGGTTCATGTTCATAAGGCACAATTATGAAGCCAACATCTTACTGTGAAAGATGTTATTGATAACCTAATTTAGATAAAATATTGAATTTAGAATTAGGATATAAGGAACTTAAAAGTATTTGTACCTCTCCAAATTATTAATACCACTTTAGAAAAAATGTTTTTGTAATGATTCGTGAACTTGGACCCCAAATGTTTTTTGTCACTTTCACAAGTGCTAAAAGTAAATGGATAGATTTAGTAGAAACACTTCATGAATATAAAAATTATAATAACATAAGTAGTAAAAACATTCAACATGAAGGTGGACATTTATGAACTTGTTAGGGGAGATTTAATAACTTGTGCATGATAGTATGACCATAAAATGAAATGCTTTCATAAGTTATTACAATCAATAAATACATTATTTGGACAAGTACAAGAATTTTTTTTGCAACAAAGTTTCTAGTTAGAGGAAGTGAACATGATCATGGACTCTTATGGATAAAAGATGCACCAATATATGGAATCAATAATAATGATGGAATACAATCATTTGTTGATAAATATATAACTTGTGACAAATCTTTATTGCTTGTAAATTCATGTGAAAGCCAACTTCACTGTCATAAACGACCTTGTTGTAAAAAACACCAACTTGTGCATAGATTTCATTTCCCATATCCACCACTTCATAACACACAAATATCAAGTCCATTATTACATCTAGACAAAAAATTACAACTCAAAGCACAATCTATTTTTAGCACATTAAATGAAATGGTCAAGGGACAAGACATATCATTTGATGAATTTCTAAAACTATTACAAATGGATGAACAAACTTACATATTAGCTTTGAAATCTAGGTTACAAAAACCATCAATTTTTTTGAAATGAAACCCAAAGATATATAGACAAATGCATATGGAAGATTTGTTGGTAAACTTTGTGAAGCAAATATTGATCTACACAATTCATATTAGATCCATATGTTGTAGCAAGTTATTGTACATCTTATTTAACCAAAGTAGATAAAAATGTTACACAAGAATTACACACCATGTTTAAAAAATGTAAAGCAAAAAAAACATGAGCTTTTCAATGCATTTGACAAATGGGTAATGTTTTTTTGAATGTTCAACAAATGTTTGCATAGTTAATTGTTTACTTAATACTTTCACTACCATTACACCATGCATCGATATCATTCCAATTAATACATCCCCAAAAGATGAAAGAACTTTTCATTTTGAAACCTCATCACATGTTGATGAAATTGCCATTGATTGCCACGTATATACAATGTTCGTCGATGATCAATTGAGTTGTGCTTCATTATCTCATATTCCATTTATTGAATTTGTTGCAACTTATGATATCATAATCTTTAAAATATACAAAAAAAAAAATGTCATTCGTTGGGTTAGTTTTAATAAGCACAAAGATCCTGAAAACCATTATAGAGAATTGCTATTGTTATTTCCACCTTTTATAATGAATGAAATGTCACAAAAACAAACATATTGAATTTGGCATGATGCCTATAAAACAAGGGAATTATCCATTCAAACAGTTCAAAATAAATTTGTAAATACATTTAGTGCTAACACTACAAACATTACAATAGTTGATTGGGATGAAATAGAGTTGACAATCAACAAATTGGTTGTTGAAAACAATGACACATTATGGATGGAGATTTTTCCAATTCATGAAAATCAAATCAAATCTTCAAAAAGAAACACAAATCTTGTATTAGATGTCATCAAACCAAATTTCCATGGCATGAAAAAAATGGCATATTTAAAAAATTTCAAATGAATCCAAAAGCAAATAACAACCAATTTTTAATTGATTCATTGTGATTACTTAAAGATAAAATTCATCCATATTCCACTTTTTCAAGCATGGTTCATTCATTAAATGAAAAACAACGTGTCCTCTTTGATGACATTTTTTATAAAAAATGAATGAATCCAAATTAACCTTTATCCATATTTTTTGATTGGAGGTGTGGGAAGAAGAAAAACATTTACTTTAATGGTGATTATTCAAGGTTTTCTTCAATATTACTTCAAACAAAAAAAGAATTTAGATCCATCAAAACAAACAATTAAAAAAATGGCATACACATGAAAAGTTGCATATAATATTAGTGGATCAACACTACACTCAGGATTATTAATTCCATTAAACAAATCAATCAATGACTTTAAACCATTAATTGATGAAAGATGTGATGATTTGGCAAAACAAAATACAATGTTTTGAATTACCACGTGTCATGTGACAACAAGATACACAATTAATTGAAATCCTTAATAAATTTAGAAAAATTCATCAAACACAACAAGATATTGATATAATTAACATTGCCCGACAATATTCACAGGTGGTTTTAATGTGGACATGTTGAAAACACAAAATCATCAAAACAATTAACAGATTATATGCATCTAGGTAGTAGCCATGGAGTGCCTGGCCTACTTAGGCCATTCAATACAAATGTCTGGCAAAAGGTTGTTATCAAGTGTATGAAGAGGAATACATGGTTCTCAATTTTTTGTCTTAGCAGAGTGCATGGTGCATATCTAGTTAAGAAACTCATAAGGGCATTTTGGCACGAAGTTGGAAATTTGTAACTGGACAAGCTACACAACAATGATTTTACCTTCTCCTGTGCGAGTCCATTGGTGCATTTCTTTGTTGCACCATGTCAGGATATACTAGGAGCAGGTCCAATGATAGCAGCAAAATGGCCTGGTCACTGTCTTTTGGGTGAGATATAGTCTTCAAATGGTGTGAAAAAGGCTTTGGACTTTGGACCTGTAAATTTGCTCAGGATATAGTGGTCTTGACAAGGCCAAGTCTTTAAATAATGACTACTAATTGGCTGGCCATATTGATTGGCCCAGTTGTGGGATTTAAATAGTTTCCACCTTATACTGTTGAATTTTTCATGTGTATGTTCCAGTGGTGTTCTTTTAGGAATATTTGTTTGTGAGCCAAAGTGATGATCATCCATAGGAAGATGTAGAAAATGTGACTGCTCATCACTAGGAAGTTTTAGCCAAATATGGCTATAAACCACATATGAAGTACAAATCAACAAGTAACCTAAACCTTCCATTCTGAATAATGTTGATCAACCATGTATTCCCCACTGTGTGCCAAACACAAATGTTGTCATAAGAACATAGAACACTATACTGACCTTCTATGGTAGTCGGGAAATTCTGTCACAACATTTTGCATTTACTTACCATCTGGTATCCCATCAGTATCCCACCAGTGCAAAGGATATTTTTCAAAGAGTCCAAAAACAGTTTACATGGGCAACAAAAATTTAGACCATGGCAGGATAGCAACCAAGAGAAAGCAATGAGATTGACACCAACAAGAGCTACGACTCCAACTGACATTAGAATTCTAACTGGATTGATATTCATTTACCTTCTCTAATTTGTGATCCCACCATTTGAAGGATCCAAACACAACTTCAGCTACAGTTTCTTGCTCTGACCTGCAGGAACTGCAACAGAACTCCCTATCAAAGCATTATTGCATCTTGAATAGATTGTGTCCAAATATTTTGATTTGCTTCAGAAGATATCACTGTAATCAGGTTTGCAAATACTCATACTCTGAGAGAAGGCAGTAGATAGACAGGGAGAGACGAACAATGCAAGAAAGCTTACAAGTGTTTTCATCTCTGAGTGCCCTCTTCAGGTGCCCTCTTCAGTTCTATACAATGGACTTGGGGAAGAAGCACACTGTGCTGCAAAGGTTTTTGATGGGTATAGTCCCATTGTGGGTACATTTTCAAAGCTCAGCCCACCTTCAAATTTTTGTTTAGATGAGTGCCCCTGCAGTGCTCCACTGGTTCTAGTAACAGAGCAGTGCAGCATACAATCATTACTTTGGCACACACACTCTTCCTTGCTGCCATGCTACATTGTTGTTTAATCATCATTATACCCAGGGAAGTGCATTATGGTTCAATAGATAGCCACTTTCTCTAGTCTACACCCCTATACACTTCACTTATCAGCATACACATTGAATGTTTAGGACAGCACAGTGCAACATTCTTGAAAAGGACATAATGCTCTGGCGAGGAACTTACATTCATCAAATATTCTTCCCTCTCAACCTTCATGAATGTGGCAATTCAATTGAAATTGTGAACCTAGAAACAAAGAATTTCCTTGCAACCACAGATTCAATCCTCAAGTGCACTCCTTGTGTGCACAAAACCAGCCTTG
>Ga0209611_10011372_pt1 | contig 12847 bp, 6 predicted proteins | sample S1TSphgellanicum_3_FD_187693 | JGI IMG/M metagenome (GOLD analysis project Ga0209611, IMG submission 187693) | Host-associated microbial communities from peat moss isolated from Minnesota, USA - S1T2_Fc - Sphagnum magellanicum MG (SPAdes) (version 2) | ecosystem: Host-associated > Plants > Peat...
ATGGGGCCCTCTCAGAAACCGCCAAATTTGGCCCTCTTTTTTTGGCCGCGGCCTCACTTTCCCCAACTTGGGTTTGGCTCCGCCTTGGGCGGTTATCAAAACCAGGGACAGACCCCCCGGAGGTCACCAATCAGGTTGTCACAGTTCATACCCGCAGTCCTGAAAGAAACCAAAGAACGGGAATGTTCCGTGGTATCATACCGACCGTTCTGCTGACTCAAATACCTCCCTTTATAACCTCCGGTTCTTTTTGGTTTCCAACAGATTGATCCGGCGGTTCTTTTAATCGACCATTTTGGGGGCGGGGGAAACCAGAATGGCCGGTTCTTTTGATTTTGGAACATTTTCAACACTGGAATGGGTGATTATAAGCAAAATCAAATACCCGCCCAATACTGGGGTTTAAGCTTTAGGGTTTGTAAATGTAGAACCCTAAACCCTTCATTTGCCATAGTGAAATGTAAGGGAGGGACATTAAGTCAGCTAATGAAGTACAAAAGCACTGCCTGCATTTTTCCCCCAGGTTGCCCGTCTGGGCAGCTCCAAGATGTGTCTGGTGGTGCCCATACACATCTTGGAGCTGCCCAGGACACACTTTGGGTTGTGTCATGCACAATTTAGGGTTTGGGATTGTAATGGGCATATAGCAAAAGACTTGCATCACATGGGCACAAAGTGTTTTTGGGCATCATCCATCTCTTTATTGAAAAAAAGACAGATCAGATCAAGGGCAGACAAGGAGAAAAAAGAAGCAGGCAGTAGTAACCTCCTTGGACATAAAAGTGGGTGAATATATTTTACCATTTTATGCAATATTTAACTTAGTAACATAAAAAGGTGAGAGCAGTATTTTTCTTTTCAATTTTATGATTTTTTCTCAAGTGGCAAATTATCCATAAGTGTATTTGGCCAAATTTGGCAATATTCAAAATATTAAAGTAAAAAATCTTAAGCACCTTTTCATATTGTATAGGCAATTATGGCAATTTTTTGTCATTTTTAATGAAAATAATTTTTGGGGAAATAATTTTTTTGAAAGAAAATTGTAACAGAATATTATATATTCAAAAAAAATTCCCAAAATGGAAAAATCTGCCATCAAAAAAATTACTGGGTCAGAGTGTATTTTAACATACCATATATTTAATAAGTGTAAATATTCACCATGTATGAAAACTGTTTCAGAATTGTATGCTGCCCAGTGATTTCGGGTAGATGATAAAGTTTTTTTAATTTTTCCTTTATGCTCAAAAAAATTTGGACATTCCGGAAAATTTTTGATGATCATAAAACCTCCGGGCAGTTTTGAGATTCTTATGTTGCTCAAAAATTTTGGGGGAGTTTATGAAGGTTTGAAAAAAGTTCCATTTCAGCTCAAAATCTCAGGCTACATGGAAAATTGTTTCCAAGGTACTTGAAATTTTTGGGCAGATGAGGAAAAAAAATTGTTCAAGTTGCCCAGAAAATCCTCAAATTAACATGTGTTTTTTCATATTTATATAGGTGGGTTGGTGAAAAGAGTGAGGTGTGTAAATAAATAATCATGAAATATTTTCATACTTTTCGAATGAACAACATCCAAAATTGTTTGGATGACGACCACTAATGGACTCTATAGATGTTTTGCCCAAACTAATTCCAATTATCATCATCATTGGAATTTATGTTACCTTTCTCCTAAAGATATAATGGATGAAAAGTAAAGGCAATAAAAAAATATGTTTAACATTTTTACAATTATGTCAAATTTGGTAGAACATCCTTAGGTGAATTTTTTTAATTATTTATATTTTTAAACCTTTTAAAAATTGCAATAATACATTTAGGAATCTTATAATGGAAGAATGGTGAAAAAAGGAAAAGGGTCTCAAAATATAAAATAAGAATATGTTGGCAGCAATTGATGGAAGATTTTTTTTTAAATATCTACTAATTAATCACAATAAATTGATCAAATCATAAGGGAAATGCACTACAAAATGTGAGAAAACATATAAGCTACATCAATGTAAATGACTTACCCACCCAAGAGTTAGGAGTGATCCTAACTCCTATATAAATTGTGATTTAAATATTAAGGTCTTGCATTATGAGATGACAATAGAGGCATTCTATTAATTAAGCCATTTTCAAATGGCTTTTATTTATCAATCAACCCGAAGGGGTTTTAATCATATTTGGGAAATTGTGGTTAATTGACCTACTTCCTCACTAATATAACCATAATCAATTCATTATGTAATGGCCTAATAATTATAATTTTTAGTCTTTGTGGAGGAGATGGGGAAGCAATTATATCTTTCCTCCAACAACACTCATAAAGGGTTTCTCCATTTTGATGTTCTTCTTTTTGTTTTTAAATCTATGAAGCTATTGGATTCCAATCCGGACAATAATTCGTTAGTGGAAATGGAGTTTGTGTGCAAAACAATGTTTGTTGTTGACACATGGAAGAATAAAAGCAAAAGTATACAACAAAGATGCAAAACAACGATACCTTGGATGGTTCAATTGGGTTTGTAGACAACAAGAAATGGACAAAATCAACCACAATGGACATAATGATCAAGAAGGGTAGCGTAAGCTATTTTCCTTTCCATTGGGTACATGTCCATGTGTTTTCACTTGGGACCCTAAAGAAGAAAAGGGGGGAATAAGGTGGTAGAGAATCATAGAGGTTCATTATTTGTTGGGGTCCTGAATATGCACCTAATGTGTTGGCCCTTTCACCATTTGATGCTACCATGCAACCTTTTTGAATTTTTATTCATTTTTGTTATTTGAGTGAGTGTTTGAAAAACTTGTGGTGAGAACTCAAAAGATGGACGAACATAATAATTTATAATGAGTTACAATATTACATATAATCGATTTGTATTATTTCACTTGATCTAATCAATGGGTCATAATATATTATTAATCTTGCGAATATGCTACTACCTAAGTAATTTCGTGAAAAATAGCCACTTACATCCAATAAAAGGTCATAGAGAACACAAAGTACATGAAACAAGCAACGAGATTAACCTAAGATGATCAAAAGGAGAATGTTACTACCATGTTTAACATAATTCAAAAAGAAGAAGAATTTTAGAACGAGAATATTTTCAATCTAAATCTATGAATGTGGGTGAATATGAAAACTAAAACAATCCTAACTAAATGAAAATACAAAGTACAAAATTAACCTTTTTTTCTTTCCATTTAAAACAAGTTGTAAATAATGCATAAGCATGTTGCATGAGAGTTGTTGCTTCAATCTCTTGATTCGGCATTCAATAACAAGCATAATAATACATGCTTCATGCATAATCATGAAAATTCAAATGCGCCGATGGTTAGTTAAACATTGATAAGTTTACCAACTCTTTTGATCATGGGGTGGTTTGTTGTGTGCCTATTGGCACACATATAGTCCAAAAGGAAATAGAGCTACCAAGTTGGAAAGAGAGGATGAATTATAGCTACCCTCTCATTATAGGAAGGTGGGTCAATATATGCTCCAATATCAATTGTTTAGGTATTGGTTTCATTCCTTTTCTTTGATACCTAAAGGGGACCTTAAAGCTCAACGAACACAGTTCAATCAAGATTCTATTTTCCAATCTGTGGTAGAACACTTGTCTTGGGAGTTGGTAACTGTAGTTCATTTTGGTTATGATTGAACTTGTCATTTTATGGTTTTTGGTGTTGCAAGTGGTTGTGGATTCAAATCATAACTGCACTGTTCATGACAATTAGTGTGCATGTAATATTACTATGAACATGGAATAATTTTTTATTATTAATTTATGTGCAATTAGAGGATTCCCTTCTTACATGCAGCCAGTTCTTTTTTTTCGTTTTTCTTTTTTTTTTTCTTTTTTTCAAAATAGGAGAAGGTAAGGAGCATCCCAAGCTAGATTAAGCAATTATTCACCATTTATGGGTTTTTTTTTATAGGAATCTATCTAAAGTTTCATCCAAAAAGGAACAAATTGACAATAGACTTTTGGAAAAGTGAGAATAATTCTTCAAAAACCAAATTTTCCCTTCTTTTCAGGTGATTTTTTGGGCGAAATAACTAGGCACTATGTGACTGAATGTTTGATGTTTTTTCTTTTTTGTCACCATGGTGCAGAAATTCACCACCTGAAAAAAATACTGCCTGTAGATACTAGTCATTTTTTTGAGTGAAAATTTGCGAAAAGCCAACACTTCTTAATACCTTTTTTTTCAAAAAGAAATGTCACCAAGTTTTGCCCTTAGTTTTCCTTTTTCCGACAACATGTCACCATAAGTTTGTTGATTGGCTACTATTCTAATGGTCACGTATAAAAGTGTTACCAATCAAATTGAAATTTGTCTAAGGATTTGGCAATTGTTTGCTATCTTACACTACAAAATTGAAAAACATAAACTAGGGTAAGCTGGCTGGTGTTCAAACACTGGTCGGTAACCAAATGTGCCAACTGTTCCAAATGTAGCTGGTCAACAATCACACGACAATCACATTAATGTTCATATGCATGCCTAAGATTGAATACCCAGATGAAAAATTGTATGTGTGAAAAATTTTAAGGTGTTGATCATTTTGTAATTTTTGTGTTCATCTATGGGTGTGTGTGAGACCCAAAATTATAAGATCTTGACCTACCTTGTGTATGGGTATGTACATGATGGCTTGTCAATTGTTATGTTTTAATGCAAACATTTGTGCTAAAATCCAGTGTTGCATAAGTGGATGGGGGCTTTTAGTGTTCAGTTATAGATGTCTTTTGAACCAATATTTTAAAAAAAAACTTTACCAAGAATATGGATGTAGTATTACGAATGACCTCTTTTTATTGGATTTTGTTTTGCCATTCAAATGATTTGAAAAAGAAATAAAATGTATGTTTCATTAGCTAGTAGCATTCCTCATTGAATCTGTCCTTTTCATGAAGAGGATGTAGCAATAGTTGGATGGATTCTAAATATGCAAAAATGCAAACTATCGATAAACCTAGTACAATTGAAAATGAAGGTTGCAAAACTTACACAAACCGAATTAATACCTTTCTAAAATGGAGTACCTCATAACAATTGGTGGTATTGGTTCAAAAGAAAACATTTGAAAATTAGTATCTGAAAAGTAGAAGGATTGAATGTTAGTGTAGCCACTACAACAAAAGGTGCCCTTATATGTCAAGTGATTTCTCTAGATTTTGAGTGAATTCATTGGTCTTAGTAAACGAGGACTAGTTGAAAAGTAATGAATTCACTGGTGTAGTGAACAAGGACTAGTGAACTGCACCCACATTTTGTGGTAATGAACACAAGGTTTAACTACTAATTCCTATGCCTCCTTTTACAACTTGCAAACATTGTACAACAAATGTGATTGACCATATATGGATTTTTAATGAAATATGGATCCAAACAAGTAAATAGTTTGGAGCAAAAGTTATAGCTAGAAGAGGATCCAACTAGGTATACAACACCATCCTTAATTCTTGAAAATGGTTGACAATAGACTATGCAATTAATGTAGTTGAGATAGTTCTACCAAGGTTTTACGTATTTAAAGGATAAAGGTTATGTGATGACTACATCAAACTTTACATATTAGAGACTTGTATGGCAATGTAAAAAAAAATTGATGACAATTTTTTTTATTCAAAAAGTTTACTTCATTCTTTAAGAGGTATGTTCCAAATGGGTTTTCACAAATTAATAAACATTTGACATTCATATGGATGGACATGGATCACATGTTACATTAGAAATAATAGAGAAAATGTAAGAATTTGGTTTAAATTGATCACTCTATCTTTTCACATGTCACATGCACTTCAACCATTAAATGTCTTTTGTTTCAAGCCTTTCAAAACAACACTTAGAAAGGAAAGGGATGCAATTATAATGGCTAAAGGGAAATACAACAAGTTCAACAAATTTACATTTATTAAATGGGTGCACAAAACCTTAAACCAATCCTTGACCAAACATAACATCAAAACAAGGTCTAAAGCAACAAGCATATGGCCTTTAAACCTTAGGGCCATGAGCAATAAAACACTTTTCAAACTATTACATAACAACAACACATGTAAACGTTGAAAAGGGGGAAAATGAATATCATTATAGTTCAAATGAACATGCTAATGATAGCCAACAACAAAGGGATCAATGTGCAACTATAAAACTCTTTAACATGTATTAGTTTTGGGTTTAAATATTAGTTGCAATCCTATAGTTGAATTATATTTACAACAATGTTATTATGTGGATATGCCTAATAGCCATATTATTATGGCATTTGAAAAAGGGGAACATGTCATCAACCTAGATGATCCTAATGCTAACCTAAAATAGAAAATTCACATTTCAAATGATCTAACCCAAGAGGTGATGAACTTTCACAACTTGTTGTCATTGCCCAATTTAACTACAAGACAAATTTGAGGAAAAAAACCCTTAATAAACTATTCAAAGTCACATACATGTTGTGACTTTTGTAAAATACTTATAGATCCTTTTTTTTTAAAAGGATAAAGTAGCAACAAATGAAATTTAAAAAGTCAAATGGAACGAGAGAAAAAAGAAGAGGGCCATAATAGCAATTGAAAGTTTATTTATGGCAAATGAATAGCTTGAAAAAAAATTGAAATACACCATAGGGCATAATTTCTATCAAATTAATTTGTAACAAATATAAAAAAGGCAAGTGATTTTTTTCACAACAATTTTCAAGCAGGCCTCCAAGCACATCCTTTTGAATACATGGATTGAAATTTGGGAAACACAACAATAGCTCAACGAGGGGTGAAACAACAAGTAAAAAAAATGAAAAGTTGAGAGCATGTTGTAACTAAACTACACCTTTCTAACCTATAACAAACAAAATAAAAATTTGGGGGGACTCCTAGAACAAGGATTGAACCATGAAAAAAAGCTTCATGAGTAGGATCACCAACACTAGGAAGAGAAAGATGATCATATTAACAACCAAGTTTGACCATGAACCAAAAAAAAGAATTCCATGACTAAGATCACTAACACCAAAAAGAGGAATGTTTTATAACAAGTTGTGATCAACATTCCTCCAAATGAGGAACTAAATGAAAAACTAATCAAACTAGGTAAAATTGAAAATATTTAATGAACTTTGAAGTTCCAGAAAATGTGTTCATAATTATGGTATTTCAAAATAAATAACACATGTCGACCATTCTTGAAAATTTGTGACCAAATGAAAACTACATCCTTTTAGGGTTTTTCCTAAGGTTGCTGCCATCCCTTTTTGTGGAACATCTTGAATAGGATTTCTTTAATGATTTTTTGGTTAATGGGCTGCCCAATCTTGGATTAGTTATGTTACAGATCATGGGGTGTGGGAAATGGTGGGGCATAATAAGGACATTTGGAGAATAACAAGGGATGTTAAGGGATGATGAAAGACAATGAGGTTTGGCAATAATGGGCCCATAGTGGGAAAAATGTTAACAATCACCAGCAAGACTCAATAATAATGGCCTTACATTAGGGCATGCTAAAAGGTTAACAACAATGATAAGGGACATTGTTTAATGTTGAATTTATATTAAGGAGATGACAAAGGATGTTGAAGAGAAGTAAGGCAAGTTGGGCAAATAATGGGTGTGTTGAAGATGTTGAGAAAAGTGGTGGAGACATTGGGGGACGTTAAAACAAGGTAAGGGATGTAGGGAAATGGTAGGGCACACCTTTAAAATGATTAGGAATCCAAGGAAATGATAGGAAATGGTTGGTCCACTAATTTTCCTACTATCCCTAACATATGGGTAAGTCCAAACCTATAAATAAATAAAAGGTCATTAAAAAAGGTGAATAATTTTTTTTATTGTAGGTAGAGAACTAGAAATTAAAGGCATTCTAAGATGTCCTTTCATGATAACCTAAATTTTCATTTAAAATATAACAAATTATTATTTTACATTTTCTTGCTCTTGAAATGTGTAGTTTGAATTGTATCAAATACTAAGGTAAATAGGTTAGTGATCAAACATTTAAAAACTTAAAGGAGAAGGGCATTTTGATGATGGCTTGTGTTGTTTTGAAGTTTAAAAACATTTTATGCCTTAATTTTGGTGCACCTATGGCCATTTAAATTATAACATTTGGTTAAGAAATGAAAAAGATATGACCATTTAACACATGGCAAATAAATCACCAAAGATCTTGCATAATGTGATCAAACTCAAGATTTTTGACAAATAGATAACATTTAACCTCTAACAAACTAAATGAAGATTAAAACAAATTTATTTTTGTGGCAAAAATGTTCATCATACATTAATGACTTAGATCAAAACAAAGAAAATGGCAAACACATCCATAATGATGACATAACTATTGTGTTCTATTGGTGAGGTCTATTATGTTGTGAAATTATTTATGCTCTTCATTGTTGATTACAAATGATTGTGTTCCAATGTTGTTGTGGTTTGTGATTTTTTTCATGGTTGTCATTGAGTTTTTGTCCCCCACTTGAAATGCTTGCCTTTTTTGTTTTTAATTGTACTTATTTTCATTATTGTGTTTTTTCAGTCTATTCTAACCCCTACCCTACTAATATTTTTCATTGTTTAGTGTGTGGTGTAAGTCATAAAACATGACAAATATTTGGTAATCAAAGTTTGCCAAGGTTTTTTAAATGTTGGTTATGGGTTGCAAATGTTTTTTTTCACCTTCTTCTCCCCTTCCCTACCCTTTTTTTGGTGTTCATCTTCATCTTCTTCTTGTTTCAAAAACCAACCCTTGTACTATTCAACTTCATTAACATCTTTTCTCAAGGAAACCCCTTGGGTTTTATATTCATCCTCATAATTTTCTTATGTCAAAAACCCTTGGTTTGATGTTCATCTTTATAGTTCTTTACTCTCAAGAACCCTTAATGTTGTTCATATTCATTTTCCTTTTCTATCAAAAACCTTCTCAAGAAATGCCCCCTTCTACTATTAATCTTTGTCACCCTATTATGTCAAAGCATGAGGCATTAAATATCCCTTAATGAGCTTTTGTTTGATGTTGTTTCAACATCCATGCCCCACCTCTTGACCCCACTTTCACGTCTTCCATGTCCAAAGCAAGCGTTGCCACCAGACCCCATTTTTTTTTGCATCCATGTCATCTAATGACCCCACCTTCACTTTCTCCATGTCATTAGACAAAAACCCACTAATTTCTATCCTTCATCAACATGTGCATTCATTTTGCATTCATTGTTGAACCTCGCTTTGTTGGTCGTTGTCAATTGCAACACCATCGACATGATCTACATCATGATTTGCGCTTTGCAACAATGTATATGTTCTACAAGAAATGGTGCTCACAGATTATGTTTGAAATTTCCCTATTTTTATATGTAGATGGATAAGCTCCATGTTTGCGTCTTGCAAACAACAAGCTTTGTAAGTGCTCAAGAAGACCCCTACATGATTCGTCTCCTTGGTCAACAAAGATACATTAATATTATAAAGTTGGCAACAACAAGATGACTAGAAGGGGTGAGTCTCCCATTTCATTTTTTCCCCTTTTCATTGTGTGGATGGGATGTAATCAATTGGAGTTGTTGTTTCATTGTTGTAGTAGTTGTTTGTAAAACCAACAAGGTAATAATAAGTTGGCAATCACATTATTGTCTATGTTGTTCTTCCCTACCAAACATCTCATGTTTCAATTCAACTCTAGATGTTTACTAAGACAATTGAACTTATATTGTTGGAAAAATGTCGTGTTTTGTTTTATGAAAACTTGTTTGTTCATGTTCACCTTAAAACTTCACAACTACAAAGAATAAATTACAACCACAAGCAAGGGAGAGGAAGATTTGAAAATCTTGTTTTTTGCATATACAAATAAACTTGCATATCTTCATTTTAGTTTATTTATTTAGGGTTTTGTGTTTGTTTCATGCATGTTTTGAAGCCATTGGCCATTCCCTACTGCCTTGATAACATAGTTTCTAGATGCATCACCTTGTTGGTGCATCATTGTAGTAGTTGTCATTTTGTTGTTATAACATTTTAGTTGTAGTCATTTAGTTGTTGCATTCACCTTTCCTTTGAAAAACAAACTTTCTATGGGGTAAGAAAGTTGTATTTTGATTGGATAGGTTACAAAGTTTGACAAATAGTCTAAGAAGAATTTTTTATAAATTGAAATTGCAAATGGCAATATAGGGTAACAATTAATATGCAAATTTTCATTTTAAAAATAATTTTGTTGTCGTCTTCATGAATCAAATTCCAAAATATGCTACCCCATTACATTTGTAGGTATTTGGAGGTCTGCAAGGGAAGAGTAGGATTTATAAGTCCACAATGCAACAAAGTAGACATCATTATGTCACCATGTACCTTAAAAACAAGTATGAGCAATTGGCCGTGGAAGCATATTTCAACATTTGACGTGTTGATGTGCTTATAATTAATAGGCCATTATTTGAATGCAAGTTCTATGGAAATCTTTTCAAAGACAAAAATATTTTGTCTCACCACATAATGATGAATTTATGCCCTAATTACATGGGCGTCAAGTAATGAATTGTTCAAAATGTATCCAACAATGACAAAGGCTGAACTTAAAGAGTTAGTAGGTTAAGGGAAAAGTTTGGGAGGACACTCTGAAATTGAAGTAAACGAACAATTGATGACGTGGCAGAACAGACCATAAAAAGGGTACACTACCAAAATTACAAAAACACCCATCTGGTATGCTACCTCCAAGGCCCATACATCCAAATGAGAAGGAGGTATATGAAGTAAATAGTGATGAAGACTTTTCTTCAGGTTGTAATACAAAAGTAAGTACAATTCTTCATTTCCTTTACATTTTATTTCTTCCTTGCAAGTTGACATTTGCAATGGCAACTATTGGCATGTTTTTTTTTTGAAAAATTCCATGTTGGAGCTTTCCATTTTCTATGGTAAACATTCAAGGAACAAAAAGTAATGTTCCACAAAAGGTGTCATTAGAGCAAAACCCAGTAGAAAAATCCAAAAATAATAATATTAAATCACAACATGTATTTTTGTCATGACATGCCATGAAAAGTTTACAATCCATGACCCAAAGAAAAAAAATAAAAATGTTACATGATGATGTGGCATGTTAATCCATGTCATATTACCTTGGGACTTCTTAATGTCCATGCCAATTTTTTAAAATTACAAATTACCTAGTGCAACATGTCATTACCCAAAACAACTAAAAAATATTTCACAAAATATGCCCTAATCAACTAGTTCATTTTTATCAAAACCATATAAGTTGCATATTAGTGAACTTATTCTTATTTCATTAAAAACATAATGGATTTGAGTAGTGGAAAAACCTAAGATATCATCTTGTGAATATGACAATATATGTGAAAAACAAATGTCGTTGCAAAACACATTGACCTTTTCTAGAGCTTAGATATGTCGACCCCAATTACATGAACTGTGAAGCAATACATGGAAATATGACAGCTTCGACCAAAATGTAATGAACCTTGGAAAAAAAATTGAACTTTTATAGGTACATGGCAATAAACAATTTCCAAAGAAAAGTGATGGACCTTCCAGACCACCTAAAACTTTTGCAGACCTCAAAAACATCTACCCATATTGTGTCTGAAATAAAAGAACACATTATAATTTTGCAATGTTAAAAAATATTGAATACAAATATGTCAAGAGTGAAGCTATTCATTGAAGAACAAAACTCAAATGCGTTGAAAAACATGAAAAAATTAGTGTGTAGGGGCTACCTAAATTTGTGGTTTTTGGTGTGTTATGAAGCTTATCCATCTACATCTAAAATTAGATAGATATCAAACATGACTTGCAAGCGCCATTTTTTGCGTAAGATTACAAAGGTTGTTGTTCGTGAAATGTAAAAATGAAACTCATCTATCTACATCTGAAAATAGGGAAATTTCAAACATGATTTGCAAGTGCCATTTCTTGTAGAACACATATCTTGTCACAAAGCGCAAATCATGATGTAGATCATGTCAATGGTGTTGTAATCAACAACAATTGACAAAATGAGATTTGATGACAAATGCGAAATGAGTGTTGACGATGGTTTGTAGGGGTTGATGAAGGACATAAATTGGTGGATCCGTTTAATGGCATGAAGAAGGTGAAAGTGGGGTCATTGGATGACATGGAGGTCAAAAGGGTGGGGTCTAGTGGTGGGGCTTGCTTTGGATGTGGAAGGTGTGAAAGTGGACTCGGCTCAAGTGGTGGGGCATAGATGTTGAAACAATGCCGGATAGAGCTTGTTAACCCTACCCCTTCAACTATTCATCTTGGCCATCTCCCCCCTCGTTTGTTGACCTATACTTTCAAGAATCCCCCTCCTTACTTCGGTGTTCATTGTCCTGCTCTTTTAAAAGACTTGAGCCCTTAAATATCCCCCATGGAGCTCTATCTAGCGCCCTTTCTGGGCTTGACAGTGCAACCCTGTGGAGAACCATGCGGTTCTGCTGCAGGTTTTGACTTTTTCACTGTGAGAGTTATTTGAATAAAAAAAAATCACACTTATCATATATATTAATTCTTTTGTCTGTCTGTGACATGCCATTCCGACCTGTTAATTTGCGAGGCTGATTCTGCAACCCCCCAGTTGACAAAAACGAAGTTCTAACCCGTTAATCTGCAAGGCCGATTCTGCAACCCCCTAGTTGATAAAAACAAAGTCCCGAAAACCAGATGCGGGTCGTGGTGGCGGAGAGAAACTGGAAACGAAGTCCCACTGTTTATTTTCAGATATTTTATATATTAATTCACTACGTCAGTCAGTCAATCAGTTAGTCAGTGACGGGGGTTTTGGGGGGTGGGGGAGGGAGAGGCCG
>Ga0209611_10011373_pt1 | contig 12847 bp, 8 predicted proteins | sample S1TSphgellanicum_3_FD_187693 | JGI IMG/M metagenome (GOLD analysis project Ga0209611, IMG submission 187693) | Host-associated microbial communities from peat moss isolated from Minnesota, USA - S1T2_Fc - Sphagnum magellanicum MG (SPAdes) (version 2) | ecosystem: Host-associated > Plants > Peat...
CTTCCTAGTCCCATCCTGGAGCTCCTGCACACCTCTTTACCCCTCAAAATGCTGCGAGCCAAGGAGCATGCCTTGACTCCTTGCTTTTCAGCTGTCTTCAGTTTGGATTCACATTTGAGTCCATTAAGGAGATTCGGGGTGCATCAAGATATGTGTATTTCATTAAACATTAAATCAGCTAAGCAAATGGGGATTAAGTCCTTGAATTAGGTATTTAAGGGAGAATTTTTTAATTGGAAAATAACTTAATCCAAAAGAAAAATAAAATTTTAATATCTTGAAATAATCTCAACATATTCAAATATAATAGCACATATTTACGTTTGTATGAAATTGGAAAGACACAAAGATTTTGTTCTTTTGAAAGGACACAAAGATTCCAAAAACGTTGAAAAAAATAAAGAGATTTGTTTTTTTCTTTTGACATCTTAGGATCCATAAGGTCATTTTGAAACATTACAACTTGTAAATGTTTATTTTTAAAAAATTCCAATTTGGAATTGACCTCTAATAAATGTGCAGTTTGGAATTTTTTATATATATATGATTCAAATTGTACAAAATATCGTTCAATGATCATCCAAGGAAAGATTTAATTAGTCATCCCTATTTTTAATTTTTGAGAATTTGGAAGCAATTAGGATGAATAAACATTAAATCAGCTAAGCAAGTGGAGATTAAGTCTTTTAAAAGAAAAGTTTTTATTGGAAGCTAGCTTAATGTCAAAGAAAAAAAAAAAAATGTTAATTTCTTGAAATAATTTCAACATATTCAAATGAAATAACACATATTTACATTTGTATGAAATTACATGTAAACATGTGTATGAAATTGGAAAGACACAAATATTCAATTTTTTATTTTTTTTTGGAAAGGACACAAAAATTTCAAAAGAAATTTTTAAAAAAAGAAAAAAAAAAGAGATTTGTTTATTTTTCGATATCTTAGGATCCACAAAGACATTTTGAAACATTACAACTTGTAAAATATTTATTAATTTTTTTCTTTTTGATTTGAAATCAACCTCTAATAGATTTGCAATTTGAAATTGTCTTCTTTTGTATGACCTACAACTATAACCCAAGTTCAAAAATTCTATATAATTTTAAAAATAAAATAAAATAAAATAAAATAATGCTAAATTTGCATGGAAAACTGCAGAGAGCAACATTTACTCTCTCTCTCCTTTACAAAAGCAACCAAAGACTGTGTGTGTAATGTCTTGTGCAGGTGAGTATTGTTGTGGAGAGCAGAGCGAAGTGTCTGGGCGGGAGCGGATATGCAAGTCCGCTCTCGCTTCGGCCTCTGAGCGGAGCGGAAGCCCGGGCTGTCAGAGCTCCTTTTCGTGGCTGAGCGGACGAATCCAAGCGCATCTGCGCTGTCCTTCAGTGTCAGGGTTTGTTGTCACGGAAAGGAAAGCAAAAGGAAAGGAAGGAGTGTTGGGGTTTTTTTTGAGTGTTAGGGTTTGGTATGCTTTGTGGAAGCGGTGAAGGATTTTTGTTTCCAAGGGAAGGGAAGGGAAGGGAAGAGGAAGGAAACAACAATGCGGATGGTAGGATTGACTGGAGGGATTGCATCAGGGAAAAGCACTGTATCAAGACAGCTTCAAGCTCAAGGAATCCCTGTCATCGATGCTGATAAAGTTGCACAGGTTCGTCTGTCATTCTTCCTTCCTTCCTTCCTTCCTTCCTTCCTACACTCTCTCTACCCTTGTAGGGGAAAAAAAACCTTCGATTCAAGCTACTGGCAGGAATTTGAGAAGCAAGTGCTTTTTGTCTTTGAGATTGAACAAACTACGGGATTGAGAGTCGGTCAGCAGGTGGACATATTCCTAGTTTTGAGTGAAGATTGAATTCGGTTTTTCTTATGTCTAGGAACGCAACAAAAGGTGGATGTGATGTGACTAAAGGAAATCTGATATTTTTTCTTGCTTGCTACCTATCTACCACAGGCTGCTTTAAGGAAAAATACTTGGGGCTGGAGACGAGTGGTGGCAGTTTTTGGAAATGGCATATTGCAAGAGAATGGAGAAGTGGATCGTGCAAAGCTTGGAGAGATTGTGTTCTCTGATGCTGCCAAACGAAAGCAGCTCAACAGGTTTGTTTTTTCTTTTTGCTATTTTTCTTTCCTTGAATTTTGAACCTTCAAAATACATCAGAGAATGTTCAAAATTCAAGGATCCTGTTTCCTTCAAAGCATCCTGTTTTGGACATGCTAAAGAGTTTCCCATTTTAATTAATGCCAATTTTGATTGATTGACAGCTAAATTGGAAGGCTTCTTGGACTCAGTTTTGTTGAAACTTTTTGTTTCTGCGATTTAAGAGACTTCAAATCGCTCATACAAAATGGATACAAGTGCGAGATCCCACTGTTGGGAAAGTTGCAAAACATGAAATTGCCATCCTCTTTCTGCAAGTGATGCTCACTATGTGCTTGTACAGGGAAGAAGCTCAAATGAATGAAGCCTATCCTTGCAAGTTAGTTGCAGCTTGAGCAAGGTTTAAGTTTTTGGATGACCTCTGTCTCTTGAGAGCTATCCAACATCATGGCTGAGTCTTTGCATTGCATCAGGAAATGTGACAGAAACTCAGGATGTAGATTCTGTATAATGGTTTGTCTGAAATTTTAGGTGGATTGTTATGTACGTATCCACACTCACCATTGTCAGGAGCTGATGAAGTCAGTGGGCAGTCATGGCAGCTTGCCACTGCTATTCATGATGGAGGTGACGATGGTCGGATAGTTAGTGAGTGACTCCCACAAAGTTTTATGACTCATCACTGCTATTTTTGGTGAAGATGATGTTGGTCTGATACTTAGTGAGTGACTCTCACAAAGTTTTCTGACTGCCCTTATTGTCACATACCTTCAAAGTGTTTGTTTTGGAGATTTCTCAGCAACTCTCATAGATGTGTGTCTGCTTCTGGTGGAATGATTTGTTTTGAGAGATCCTTATGAACCCATGGGCTGTGTGGGTGATGTGGTATTTTCAGAGCCATGGAACCATGCATTATGTTGGGGCTTTTCTATGAAATACTGAAGCATTGGATACTCGGGACTTCAGTGGTGGTATTGGATGTGCCGCTGTTGTTTGAGGCTAAGATCGATTGGCTCACACGACCCATAATCGTAGTATGGGTTGATGATCTCACCCAAGAAGCTCGCTTGATGGCTCGAGACAACAGCTCCAAGGAGCAAGCTCGCAACCGCATCACTTCACAGCTCCCACTGGATGTGAAACGTGCCCGTGCTGACATTGTGATAGACAACTCTGGTTCCTTGGAGCAAACTAAAGTACTTGTCAATGATCTGAAGAAGACAATCACTGCACCTCCTTCTTGGAAAGAGCTTCTCTTTTCACGGTTGGGTGTTGCTGCCATGGTGATAGGCGTCATCACCATTGCTGCTGCAAAATTGCAGCAAAATTGAAAAACAACAGGTGATCAGTAAATTACATTGATTATTAGGGAAATTTGGATTTTAGGAACTGATTTTGGGTTTTTTTATTTTAATGTTTAAAATTTCTGTGGAGATTTTAAAGCCATACTGATGCTAAGGTACAAGGTACACGTCGAAGCTGCCAAACTTGGGTTCACGAAATTGTTAAACCTTAGAGCAGATCCAGTCAGACTCAGTATGTGGGCCTGTTATCAGTGTGTACCACATACAAATAATTGTGCAAGTTATTCCTGCATCCTCATTGATAGACATGAAATCTCTGATAGTGTGCAGGTCAATCAAATGTCACCAGATGGGCCAATTACTGTAGTACCTTGGCCACTATCAACACTAATTATACTGTTTTCAGAAATGTTGAAATTTTCGCCAAAAACTTCTGAACGAAAGATACAGAATCTTTCACAAATCTTCTTGAATGTTCCATTTTTTATATGGAATCTTCAAAATAAAATAACTATTCAACAGTAAAATGTTGAACTTGCCATGGCATTACGGTATTGTTGTGTTCATATTTTTGCACTGGCTCTTTACGTTGTATCCTGTGCATATATAGGGTTCCAAACAACAGTTCTTGCCATGTAAAGTCTGAACATCATTCGATTATTATATATTACTGCTGGCAGGCTTGTTCTTAATGTTCAAAAATGATAACAAATTTCAAAATTTTATTTTTGAAAATCCACAATGGATTTGTAAATCGTTTATTTTGATGATTTGCCAATTATGAATCGAAACAAAATCTACAGAATTATGTTGGATATTTTGCAATTTTGCTATGGCATTCACAAAATTTGACACAAGCTTTTTTGGTGGATCTACAATGAATGTGATTATAATAACAAAATGCTAATTGTTATTAAACAATCATCAATGGTTGTGAAACATTGCCATTTTGCAAATAAAATCTTTGATTTGCAACGGATGAAATCCACGCACGTTGAAAATAAACTGTATTATCCTCAATTTGGAACCATAAAACTTATTTGAAATATATTTGTCTTCACCAAGATTTCACATAATTAGACAAACCTTAACAACTTTTAAGGCTTGAAAAGTCACAAACATGAAGAAAGGAAAAGAGAAAAAAAGAAAAAAGGTCTTGAAACCTTATGCAAAACCACAAACATTTCATGTTCTCAAGTGCCAACAAAAAGGCCCACTAAGTTAAATGAATTAACACATTATAAATGCACTTAAGATTTTTTTAATTAATAATCAATATGACAACACAATTTATGTTATGGATCCTAAATTTAGGATTTGACCTAATTCATTACATGTTACTATTTTCAATTAAATTTGGGCTTTGCACTACTATGCATTACCAATGACTATCAACTTTTTCTTTTCTTTTCTTATGTTGCCGAAATATGGTTTTCAATAATTCATCATTGTCTATGTCAATGTTAAATGTAATTTGAATTAAAATAAATATCATGAATATGAAAATGCACACATTAATTCATGTTTTCATATCCATGTTGATGGGTAGGGAAAAGGGTGAGGTAGTTAATCTTAGAAATGAGGTAGTTATTTTTAGAATTGTCTAAGGATGACAATATAAGGGATTATGCAAAACAATTCCATGTATTAGTTTTTTGAATTTTCTCATCACTAAAATGTTATATATATATTATCCTTCAAGTTTGAAATAGGTGAATCAAATTTTAGGAGCTTTTGAGGATCTTTATTGTTCTTCAATATTTTATGTAAATGGTTATGTAGATAATTTTGTGATTTCATGTTTCATTTATTAAAGCAACATACTTTCAACAAAATTACATTATGCATTTTCATTGAACATGTTCCTATCTACCATCATAAAATTTTGACCAATAAATATTTTACCCATTTTTTAAAGTAAGGTAAAAAATTAAGAAAAAAGTATGTTGTATTGAATTCCTCATAGGAACCAATGCTCGTTTATAACAAGAATTACATCTACATCATTTTTAGTGTTAGAAACAAATAAATAAGCAAATAAATGGAAAGGACTTGAGTGCATCATCCATGTATTAATAACAAAACATTAATGTTACTAACCCATCATGGGTTTGTATTGTATTGCATTTGTTTGATAACTTTCAATTTAATCTATTTTTTGCTTGACATGTACCACCTTCTAAATCCTAGATTGAGGGTTTATTGAAAAAATATATTCATTAGTTGTTTTTGTTAATGCCCAATTTTAATTGCATTTCTTCTTGTTGTTTGATACAATTTGAACCCACATGAATAATGTGGTATTGTAGAGGCAAAAAAAATTATGCCATGATTAAATATAATCCACATAATGGCGTGATGAAATATGTTAAAATGAATAAATTATGATTATGTAGGCTTGTCAAGTAGATCACCAAAAACTATTTTTAGATGTTATTTTAACTCCTTGCCATATGTAATTGAAGTTTATGATTTCAACATCATTTTTAGACATTATTTTGGCTCCTTGTTATTTATGGTTAAGGTTAGTAAGTGATCATGTTACATGATAGTTGTTTTGTGTTAAATTTGATGCAACCTAGATTGATTTTGGCATGAAATATTATCATGCCATGTTAATCTTTTCAAAGTTATGGACACGTTATACATATTAATAGTTTAATATTTGTAGGATGATGAGAAAATATATATAAGAGATTTTTGAAAAAGTCCGTGGGAAAAGAATGAAAATCCAAAACTTGTAATGAAATGAAAGTTCTTTGAGTCATAAGGAAATGTGTTAGGCTTGACTCTTGGTTTTAGAATGAAAAGATGCATGGGGTAAATTTGTATTGATGTTTCTCTTCTCTTTCTTTTTTGTTTATTTATTTATTCTACCAAAGTAGATAGATTTGTTGATGGACCTCAACTTTTCCCTAGACATTTTTGGTTCCATTGTTGGGACCTATCAACATTAGTAGGAGAAAGGGTAGAAGGACATAGAGGTCATATTTATGTATTTTAATCAAACACTTCCTTGAGCTTTTATTTCTTCCTTTCAAATTCAAGTTGTATGTCAAATAAAGGTTGAAATGATAATAATTCTATAAAAAAAATTTGGGAATGAATATGCACATATTTTGTATTGAAGTTCTCTAGACCTTTTATCATGTTTATAATTTGTTTTTGGTGAGTTTAGATCACAAGTCATGTTTGAATCATAATTAAATAAAATTTGAAAAAATTACAAACTAAAAAAAAGATCTATGAATAGGTTTTATTATGCAAACTAATTCAAGTTGAAGATCATTGAAAATGTTCAATTAATGTTCATGCTTTCAATGGCAAAGGTGATCTACATGGTTGACCATGCAACTAAAGAAAGGCAACTTATGAAAGTTGTTGATCCATAAGGAATTGAACCTTTTATTCAACCTATTTGATGATCAATAAAATAAATAAATCCAAAGAAATTGGATCTAGTTGATATATCCTAATTCCCACAATTTAGTCATTTTGCTTTTAGAGTTTTAAAACTAAAAGTTAGGAATGTGCAAACACACTACAAGGGATCAAGGGCACCAAGGTCAAGTTCCTTTTCAAAGATTGCATTCAACACATGGCATTCTTATATTGGTCTACTTTCTTAAGTTTTGCATATTTCATACCCAATTTATAACTATGTGCTAGATATAATTACTTTTTGACTACATCTTGATTTATATATTCATATTATGCATCCATGTTTTGAATAACATACAAATGAATAATATCAAAATTCAAAAACATGTTTGAAACAAAGTGCTCAAATGTGTTTTAAAATAAATTTCACCAATTTCAATTTTTTTTTTCAACCATTGATATTAATATCCTTTCCAATTTTGAGAAGAAAGGTTGCACATTTGATAACAAAAAAAGATGTTTGAGAAAAAGAACATTGTCCATGATTATTTTGAACATGCAAAAAAATTTTGAAAAATCATCAATTTGCATCAAGTATTGAACATTGAAATTTTGCAAGTAATGGAACCTAAAAAAGAAAAAAAAATGAGTATCCAATTTATTCTATTCCCCTTGTAATTTTTGAAATAGACAAAATTGCAATTTTATGCATTATCCACAAACCTTGTGGTTTCATTTTACTATGTTTGCCTCGAAAAAAAAAATGAAGGATGGTTTGTTAATGTTAAGCTCATTAAGCTCTTAAAATGTTTTTGTCATATTCTTGGTGAAAAAAATGAACATAATTTTTAAAAAATAATTTTAACAAAAGAAATTGTTTCATATAATGCAACATGAATAACAAAATATAAATGTTACAATTTTTTTCTAGTAATAATAGTAATAATAAAATCTAACTTCATGGTCACCCACACACCATAAGGTAGGAAAAAACATCCAAAAGTGTTGTTACATAAATGTTAATGAAATAACAACACCTTAATTATTCAACCGATTATCTATTTGTTTAATAGATTGGATCCATCCTCTCCAAACCCATTGGGATTCTAGAGGGTCTTTTGTAATGAATATTTATTCAAAATTACTATAAATTAAATTTCTTATAGATCTTGCATTGTTCAACCATGAAAATATGGTTTTCTTTTTGTTTGGTAGTCTAGTATTCATCCATAATTTAAATTTTTTTCCCTTGTAACTTATATTATGCTTTATTAAAAAATAATCAAAAACAACTTTCCCACAATGTAATTAAAAATAAACAAAAAAGACTTATACCAACAAATCTACTACTCTCAACACCAACAAGCAAACAAACATCCTATTCCTACAAATACACCACACTCCCACAACCTCCTTCTCCTTATGTTTATTTATTTTTCCAAATCTAAATGACTAGAACTTTCCATTTCCCTTGAAAGTTCCCTTTCTTCCTTTCGATTCCTCCACTCCCTCCCAACAATTTTTTTCCTCCCTCCTAATAATCCCTAGCTCCTTTGTCCATATGTTCTTACCCTTGATTCCTTATTGTTCATCCCATGCCCCACCAAAATATCATTCTATATCTTTTCATTTTTCTTTTCACATGATCCTATGCCTTTTTCCTTGTATGTTCCTTTCATACCTCCTCTATAGTTGTTGAACTACCTCTAGTTTTGTAGGTGTTGGCATATTAAGGTGTTCACTTTTTTGTGTCATATTACAATTTTCATAAGGGGTATGTTGAAATTTGAGTTTATGTAACTTTGATATTATGATCAAACATTAAAAAGGATTTCAATTTTTATAGTGTGATGCAATTTTTTTGGGTGGAATGGTATTATGAATGTAAGTTTAGAATGGACTATTCCATGGAAAATAGATTGTTTAAGTAGTTATGGAAAATATGTGACCAAATTCTTGAAAAAGTTTTTGAAAATCACATATTTTCAATTTCATTTATTTTTGGGAACAATGGTGGTAAATAGGATTTTCAATTGATGCCCTTCTTGAATTTGCAAACTATTAGTTTTAAAGATAACGGTTATTGCTTTGAAATTACGGCTTGTTCTGTTTAAATTGCAAAAATGACAACTTATGAACACCACATTTGTCATTTTTGAACCACTTTGGTGTGCTTTCACCCTTGTTTTTTAAATGACAATAGGTAACTTCCCAAGTTTTCATTCCCTCACCCTCTTAAATGATTTTTGTAACTTTTCTATCATCTTTTTTTCAATTTATGAAAGCACAAAAAGCAAAATAAAAGGAATTCCACCACTAAAAATGGTTATAAAAAAGGTTTAATAATTTAAAAAGAAAGTGCCTTAATTCTAATAAGCATGCCTTAATTTGAATGCACCATTTGTTATCAATCTAACCATCTTGACATTTAGTTTTTATGTACAACTCAAAATTGCATACCAACAAAAACATTTATTCATAATTGAAACCCCAAAAAACCATAACTTAATGGTCATAAAGGTTCCAATGTTGAAAACCACAAGGGATCAAGTTCCTTCATCCAAAACAAGGTTTATTGATTCACCTTATGTAAATGTCTAACTAGTTTAGGATACACCTACTTGACTACCCATGCAAAACTATAATTCAACTTTGACACACCTATGCAACCTTGCGTTCATTATTATCAAAAGTTCAAAACATAGTTGCTTTTTTTCAAAAGTAAAAAAAAGCAAGATTTGTTTATATGCAACCAAGTTAAAGGATGAACTATAAAATTCATGTAAATATATTTTAGTTCTATGGTTGTTAATGATGTTAAGCTGATTACTCCCACTCAATATAACAAGCTTTAGTTGGTTTTCGCCAAACCTTTATGATTATATAACTTCCCAAATTTTTAGTTCATCTATTAAGTGCATTAATTTAATTATTTCATTAAAATTTGATTAATTAAGGGTAAACTAGGTTAATTTACTTATTTGGGTTTTATTTCGAACCGATTTAGTTGTGAATGAAGTTAAAGATATTTTGTCGATGGGATATAATCCCATGTTCTATGATCTCAAATCATTTTTAGTGATTTAAGATTTCAAAACACATAAATTTTTTGTGCTTTAATTTTTTTGGGTGTTATTTAAGTTTTTTTTTGCACAATTTTTTTGGTGTGTTATTTAAGTTTTTTTTTGCACAATTTTTGTTAGGTTTTGCTTTGTGTTTTTCAAGCTTGGATTTATTTATTTTTTAATGTGAAATATTTGAATTCCTATCATGATTCTTGTGCAAATCATAAAAAATGAAATATTTGCGCCACATGATTTGTGTATTTCCACTTCTTTTTGTTGAGTTGCACATGTTGGTTATGTTGTCATTTGATTTTATGGAATAAATGGATTACTAAGGTGTGTGACAATTTGCTATGACTTGGGAGAGGTCACATGATTTCATGTTGACCTTTTGGTAGTCGAAGTTTATTCTTTAGTATGAAACCTTAAGTGAAAGGTTATGTGCTTTCCCACACATGTTTTTTTTCCATAATGAACATGGGGGCCTTGATTAGTGTAGTTAATGATAGGCATGGGACAAGATTACCACTTGATTTTGATCATTGAATAGGTCTTGTTTTACACCTAGTTTGTTAGAACATATTGATTATATTTTTAGCTAAAGTTAGGTTGTATTGGGATGCACGATTGCAATATTTTTGGATTAGGAACCTTGTTTATTGTTCCTTGTAACACACCATAGCCATTTCAAGGAAGTAGACTTTTCTTTGGTTTTTTTTTGCCTTTTTTTTTACAAATAATTTCATGCTTTTGTTTATTTGTTTTCACCTCAAAATGGTAAAAGTAGGGGGGGCAACAAGTCCCCTTGTGTTTTGTTTCAAAGCAAAGCAATGGAATGGCATCATAGCCCCCTTCCTCCTCCTCCTTTTCTTGCATGTATAAAACCAGCTAATACTCTGGGTAATGCAATGCACATTCCCCTTCGTCATTGTTGTCTTGCAATAACATCCCTTGTAGTGTGCCTCCCTTATCCTTCAACTCATAGCAACAAATATAAGGGGCTAACAAGTCCCTTTGTGTTTTTTTCTTCATGTAGTAACAAATGTCGAAGAGGGCAACACATCTCTCAAGTTTTTTTTCTTCTTATAGAAACATTGGAGTTGGGGAATTAATGGATTGGTTTTGGTGGTTTGATTTGAATGTTGCAAAATGGATGGGGTCATTCAAACTAAGCCAAGGGTCAGACTAAGCCAAAAGTATGAAGTTGATTGTTTTTATAAAAATCAATAGGAAAGGAAGGAATCTGAAAAGTGAAGGGAGATAATGGCCCACACTTCCAGACTTTGAAACTTTGGATTCACACATCCCTACTTTAAAACAATGGGATTGAATTGGGACTAGATTGAAAATGTTCTTCATTCATCATTTTCATTGTGATAATTGGTACCAATAACGGTGTGGTTTCACCTTGGTCACGAAGGAGTGAGAGAGATTTTATGCCTATTTAGTAAGATCCTTTCCCTTTATTTAAGTATTGGTAGAATCTTTTCAACGTATTTGAAAAACATATTATAAGTGGAATTTGTCTTCCACAACCAACAAGGTATTCCAAAAGTTGATACATTTGCTATAGTTTCACTTTTCGAAAACACATTGCCTATTTTATTGTACACGATACATGAAAGATATCATTTAAAAAAAAAATCAACATATTAAATTCTTAGTGCTTTACACAATTTAACACCTATGAAATGAAACATTTTGAAAGTAAACACCTCTTAGGTTTCATTAATGTCCTTGGAAGGGGGCATTACCCTACATTTACCAACCAAACATAAAACCCCTCCCCTTTTCTTTTCTAGATGTGATGTTCACTTGACTAATGTAAAGGGCCCTCCATATACACTAAGAAATTAAAAGGGTTTCTAGGGTTATGCTTGTATTTCATTTTTGCTCTCCCAAAATCAAAGCTTAACACTCCTCCCCCCACCCCAAAAATATTTGCTTGCAATGCCACATGTCATTCTCTTGACAAAATAACTCAAAACCCATTAGGTTAAATGTATTCTAACTAAAATTAAAAAACCCCATTAGGTGAGGACAACCCTAAACATTGGCAACACCAACATTGGCAACAACAACAAATGTCCATACCAAACACACCAAAATTTGGCCTCCAAAATTAAATAACACACATTCGAGCTTGGTGCTCATAAATGGCCGGAGCCTCCAAAATTGAAACCTAAACCCTAAAACCTTAAACCACCCTAGAGTGAAACCCTAACCAGAGTTTTCACAGCAACTCACCCAACCCCGTTTGGTGTTACACCATGACAATTCTACACAAACACACGAAATACAGCCGATTCTGAGGGCTGGAAAACAACACTCCTCGTGCATAACTGTACAAACACTGTCCAGCGGATCGCCGGCTGATTCCACAAATATGATAATATTGACGAATTGCTAATCATTGGATTGATATCATCCATTAGGTAGTCATCCGTTGGTTTTTGAATCCCTGCGTTATCGCGTACGAGAGCGAGTGGTTTGCAGAACTGGGAATGGATGAAAGTTGGACGTCGTTCTTATGGTCATCCGCGGGCGCGCTTAGTAAGGTTGATAATGGACGGATGGATAAAGAGCGAAAGCAAAGGGCGTTTGAACGGATGCTGGCGGGAAGGATGCCGCGTCTTCGCCGCGCGCGCTCTCGCTCGCCCCCGCTCGCGCTCTCTGTGAAGTCTTGTTTACAGGATTACGAAATGTGGCAGGAGTGGAGTCTACACATCTTGCGGGTAAGCGGGGGAGATTTGAGTTCGTGAATTTTGGCGCAAAAGTGAGTGAGAAAAGGAGGGAAAACCGATCTGGATTTCTCTCTCCGTCGACAAATGTTTTTTTTTTTCCTGTTTCTGAGGATTTGGTAAGTAATTGCTTTTTCCAAATTGTATTTGGTGTTTATCCTTGATCGATCCTAGATTGGGCAGGTTGCCAAGAGTTTTGGAAAATAGAGAAGAAGATCTGGAGCGTTTTTTGGTTTTTTTTTTCCAATTGCAGTTTCT
>Ga0209611_10011375_pt1 | contig 12844 bp, 6 predicted proteins | sample S1TSphgellanicum_3_FD_187693 | JGI IMG/M metagenome (GOLD analysis project Ga0209611, IMG submission 187693) | Host-associated microbial communities from peat moss isolated from Minnesota, USA - S1T2_Fc - Sphagnum magellanicum MG (SPAdes) (version 2) | ecosystem: Host-associated > Plants > Peat...
GATTAAATTGATTATATAGATTATTCCCGAGTGTGGATTCATGCTCAAATTTGCATTGCTTCTTGGTGCTTCTGAAAAAAGTAAAACTAGAAATTGAGTGTCAAGTTACTTACTACATCCTGCGAAACAAAAAAACTAAGCACACAGATTTTTGAGGTTTTCTTTGGGGAGAGAATCTGAGCTCCCAATAAGCTAGTAGTAGGCTGTGTACCGTAATATCCTCAGCTTCATTAACCTCTAGCAAAAACCCAATTCTGCTTTAGCATTGCCAAAACAATAATCACCAGGAAACATTGAAATAATAATTCAAGGCAAATTCAAGATGTTTGAAAAGAAAAAAGCCGTAGGTTGATCCCTAGAGAGATTTTACAACATTTAATGACCTCCAACTGCATTTAAGACTTTTAAGCTTTTATATTATAATCTGCCCTCTATGCAGCTGTACTATAACATGACAAATTGCTCTATTATTCTTCTCTTGGTCTGGAGTCCTTTACTTTTTGGGTCAGATGTGGGCATACCAAGATATGGGGGGGGGCACACAGTGATGAACTTGAGGAGAGAGTCAGACTCTTTGCAAACATTGCATCTCAAGAAACTAGTTACAAGCTCATACTTCACATGATCTATACCGTAGTAGCCTATGGTCAGCTTTCGCAGTGATAAAATGATCATATTGTCATATGAATAGTGAAATTATTCAAATCTTAGCTTACAATAAGTTGCATGCTTTTCAACACCTCAGTTCGATCTTTTTTCAACAAACACATTTCAATATTCAAACAGTTAATTGGTGATAAAATGACCATATTGTCATATGAATAGTGAAATTATTCAAATCTTAGCTTGCAATAATTCAGATGTGTTTAAACACCTCAGTTTGATATTTTTTCAACAAACGCATTTCAATATTCAAACAGTTAATGGGTGACAAAATGACCATATTGTCATATGAATAGTGAAATTATTCAAATCTTAGCTTGCAATAATTCGGATGCTTTTCAACACCTCAGTTTGATCTCTTTTCAACAAACGCATTTCAATATTCAAACAGTTAATTGGAGACAAAATGACCATATTGTCATATGAATAGTGAAATTATTCAAATCTTAGCTTACAATAAGTTGCATGCTTTTCAAACACCTCAGTTTGATCTTTTCTCAACAAACACATTTCAATATTCAAACAGTTAATTGGTGATAAAATGACCATATTGTCATATGAATAGTGAAATTATTCAAATCTTAGCTTGCAATAATTTGGATGCTTTTCAACACCTCAGTTTGATATTGTTTCAACAAACGCATTTCAATATTCAAACAATTAATTGGTGACAAAATGACCGTTTTGTCATATGAATAGTGAAAGTATTCAAATCTTAGCTTGCAATAATTCGGATGCTTTTCAACACCTCAGTTTGATCTTTTTTCAACAAACGCATTTCAATATTCAAACAATTAATTGGTGACAAAATGATCGTATTGTCATATGAATAGTGAAATTATTCAAATCTTAGCTTGCAATAATTCAGATGTGTTTAAACACCTCAATTTGATTTTAATTTTGTTTAACACATTTCAATATTCAAACAATTAATTGATGATGAAACTTACCTTAGGGTAAAGAAATTTCTTTACTTACCTCATGAGTGAATTGACGTATTTTATCCTGGGTTCCCATTTTTTGAACTTTTAAGATCAAAGAACGGGCAATTTTCATTATGGGGGCGAGGCTGGGGAAAAATCAAATTTTTTTTAAATTTTTTTTTTACTTTTTTCCTGTAATACCCAATGGGTGCCTACATGATATCATAGGAAACAAGTAAAATCTCACATGGGGCATTTCAAAAACTGAAATGATCACAAGAGAAAAAAATTCTATGGTCAAAAATGGCCATAACTCTATATACATGCTTGGGAGGAGACAGCTAAAAATATAGATAAACTTTTTTGAATTATTCGAGTTATATGTTAACTCACCCTGTCTTTGGGCCTGCTTTCACCTCCTATCCCCTCTTTCAGGGGATATTCATAAAGTAAGAAAATTTTATTGAATCTCAGTATGAAATGTTGAAACTCAGCATTCAATGGTTCGAGACTAATTATAGTAATTGTACAAGGTAAGAGGAGCAGTAAGAATATATGTAGAAGCAGTGGAGGCGCTCACGAAAAGGAAAGACATGATGAAACTCAGTTTACCACCAAAATTGTTCCAAAAACTAGTTTGGGTCTCAGTTATTTTTCTTTTTGAAATTTTCATTCCCAGTTACACCTTTGATGCCCTATTATGCCGAAACTGGTCACTCTCGCCCCCTAATCGCAGGACTTTACACAAATAAGTCTATTGCATGATGGCAACTTTGGCTACAACACAAAATTGACCCTAAAAAACAAAAAGCTACCTTTTAGTGATGGTAGCTTTTATAGTAGCCCTTTATTGCTTTGTTTTAATGTTTACTAATTGCATTAACGATCTGACATTTATATCTAGGACAGAATCCTATTTTTTAAACAATTGTTCAACTTGTGCAATGTTGGGTTAAGTTATGTTCTACTCTATGTTGTAGGGTTATTGGTCTTGTGTCTTGTCTTTTTGGAAGGATTTATGGCTGTTCTATTTAGCTTTCCACTTGTTGGTTGGTTTTAATAAGTTAAAAAGTTATGATAGATGTATTATGACAAAGAGTTAATGGTGAGAGAATTTATGGTTTCTCTTTTCCAAGTTCAAAGAAAAGAACCCTAGGAGAGATGGGACCAATGGAAGCCTCCAACAAACTAAAATGAGGGAAGTAGTTCCAACAAATTGATTTCCAATCAAATCAAAGGGGAAAAGATTATTTGATTAGAGAACTGAACTGATGATGAGACAATATTTTTTAGGGAACATCATCCATAAACTGGGGTACTTATTATTATGTTTCATATTAATGAGTTGGGGATGCCTCACAAGTCCAACTTTTTTTTTTTTTTTGCAATGAGCCAACTTGATTGGCCCATAGCAAAAACAAAAAGTTGAAACTATGGAGGCTCCCCAAAATAGAAGATTCTATGGAAAGATGGAGTGCCTTCCCCTTTGGCACACCTATATATATAGAGGTGCTAAGGGGAGGACTTTGGGCAAAACATATGGGGTTAAAGGGAGGTGCTATTGGGAACACCCTTGGGGAACACATTGGGAACCTACGGAACAGATTGAGAATCTCGTGAGAACCTAAAGGGAACATGTTGGGAACAAAGGAAAAAGGAAAAAAAATTCCCCTCCCCCCTTAATTGATGATGGATGTGAAGGGAGAATGGTTGGCAAAAAGTGCCAAATTAGGGGACGGTTGATCATCATGAATGGTTGCTGATGTTGAAGGTCCTTTTTTTTTTCTTTTTTTTTCTTTTTTTTCGGGTGTTTTTGTTTGTTTGTAGGTTAATTGTGTTTGATGGTTGCAATTCAATGGGTGGCACTGCTAAGTTCATTTTTGTGATGGAACAGTTTCGTAACTACATTATTATGATCGGGTGAAAGCAAATTGAGCAATTTAGCAATGGTTGGTTTTGCAAATTTTGTGATGGGTTGAAAACACATTGAAGAGCTTAGCGATGGTTGATTCTACAAATTTTGTTTTGGTGGGAAATGGCTGCAACTCATGTTATAAGGAGTGGTGTTCTAGTGGGACATTTAAGTGGTCAAACAAAAAAGAGCTAAGTTTTCTTTTTATTGTTTACAAAAATGGAAATAGTTGAAAAAGTGTGGTTAGAATAAAGAGTGTGGTTTTACATGTAGTTGAGGAAGCATCGACCATTAATAGTTTTTCATCGCACTTCATGGAACAAGCATTCCACTGCACCATCAGCTTTAGGGCAGGAAAGGAAGTTTAGTTTTAGGATTTAAGGACCAATTCAAAGGAAGTGACGACCAAGTCTAGAGGTTTCATGAATGGTCTATGTGGCTTGTTCAATTGTGTTGTGGGTTTTTGGGACTCATGAGGGAAACTATCAAATCATCTAGGTTTGGAAAAAAAATACCTACATTGTTGTAGGAGTTTCGAGGAAAAATGGGATTTTTTTAAGGCGCATATGGGTGTTATGGAAAGATTCTATTATTCTATCCAATTCATTTTTACTTTTATGTTCAACTTCTAATGGTGATAAAACTAATGGGAATGGGATTATCATCCAAAATTTGGGTTCTTTTTATCATGAATGAACTACCACATTCAAGATCAATTGGCTCTTGAAAGGAAACTAAGAGAGTTCTGATCCCTTTATGTCTTTTGTTTTTATGTTACTATTGATGTAGAAGTTGTAGGAATACAAGTTAGGAATTAGTTGTTTTGTGATAATTCCATTGATCATTGGATGACCTAATGATCTTGATGTTGAAATGTTCAATTGCATCAAGGTGTTTCTTAACTAAGTAGCCTTCTCTTTTTTATGACAATTCTTACATTTTGAAAGGGATCTTCCATTCGTAATAGATCATTTGGTTCATATATAGTTTTGACATGATCCTTTACCTTGGGTAAGGCCCTTGAACAAGGGCATTACTAGAAATGACACCAAATTCAACTGCCACTTTTTAAAGCCCCTTCTTTTCAAAATACTCGTTTCCTTTGGCTTTACCCTACATGTTACAATTTTATGAAAAAAAAATTTGATATCTTAGCGTCTTGATTACTTTCATGTAAAACCAACTACCTACTTATCTATAAAGAATACCCATTCAACTAGTTTTTGAAGAAAAATTATAACCTTCAATAGTGGTGACTACACTTTTCAAAAGGACGAGGAAGTTCATCATCTATGTCATTAGAACATGAGCTAACCTTTTGGTGGTTGAAATTCAAACAACATTCACATTCCAATTGTTAATCAAATGTTTCAAAAGAAACTTCAAAAAAGATAAGAACATCAAAGTCATGGAATTCTCTTTCAATCTATCCACACACAAAAAACAAAAACAAAATTAAAAATTCATTGCATAGACTATTAGGTAATGGTGTAAACCAAAAATGTATCTAATGTTTTATTGTTAGGCTTTAAGATGTGAGCAAGGCAAGCTTTGTCAATGTCTAAGCATTGGAAATCATCACTTGTTTTGCCTTTTATCATTTAGTAAAATGATATTGCTCTATCAAGGGAAGTGGAGTTGGTTCATGGTGGTACACTTTTGGGATTTGCTTTGTGTTTGTTTTGTTTTTCTTGTGTGTGCATATACTTCGTGCTAGTGATGGAGTGAAGTTTTTGGAAGACATGGATAAAAAGTGGTAATCTTTGAAAGCTAAATGTTTTTTGCATTGTTGTGTGTTTTAGTGTTTTGTACTATGATTGTCTTTAATGTTAATGCACTAAAGGTAGAATATCCAAATTTTGAACTCCTTAATTGGTTTAAACATTGATCCTTGAAATCTGTTATGCAAGGGATTCAATAATCAAAAAAAATTGGAGGTAGATAAATCTTTAAAAACATGAGTGGGGTTGTTGAGAGGCTCTAAGGGATTATACAAGTTAATCTATTAATGGCATGAAAAGTTCAATTTCAATATACATGATTACATATAGGAGAATTGCAATGTTATGCATGTGAAAAAAAATCCAACACCTATTGACATGGGAGTTCCAAATATAAATTATTTTCTTTTGGAAATTCACTTGATGTATTGGGTTTCAATTTGTGTTGTTTTTGGGAGGTTGGGGTTTATGCTTGTCAATACTTTCCATAGAAGGGACAATGTGGGCTGGTTGTTGTGCCATTTTGTGGTTAAAAAATAAAACACTTTGTGAAAGGTTTATGGGTTATGTGACTATGATGCCATTTTCGAAAATCATGATAGCCAAATGAATGGAGATTAGAATTGATCTAATCCACTTCATGCCAATAGATTCTTGAGTTGGTTTTGAATCATGTAGAACCAATTGTTAGGAAGAAAAAAAAATGTAAAACAAAAACATATGTGATTATTTCCTACTTTGGAAATATGATTGTATTATGGAATGTGTTGTTAATAATCCATGTCTTCCATGCCGCCCTCCTTTTTGGGTTGTAATGGTTCTTAAGCTTGTGTAGCACCCTCTCCACCATGGTTTTTCCCAACACACATGTAAGTTGTGAATCCTAATATTACATTAAAAAGTTCATTGACAAGCTATTATTAAGAATATATAATCAATGTCACACCAATGGTCAAATTGATATATATGAATCAAATCACATGATAAGATAAGTGAAGTGATGAGAAAAATTAGTATATGTTCAAGTTATTCAAAAGTCCTCAAGTTCCATACCTTTTTCCATCCCATGTTCCAATTTCATCCCCTATTTTTTATTATCCATAGAATCACCACATTTAAAATGAAATCACAAAATTAGGACCAATAATGAAAATAGAAGGTGAACTAAATTTTGAAATTATTTTTGGACATTTTTTAGTTTTGAGGTTTTCATTTTTGGGCATTTTGTAAGGTTTTTTTTAACACCTTTTTTTATTCATTGCAAATTTATTCTAAGGTTTGCTTTATGGATCGCATAGGATAACTTTTAGGGTTTTTGTTTCATGGAATTATATAATTGGGCTATTCCACTTCTTCTTTTTTCCCATTTTTTCATTTTCACTTGTGAAATTTCCAATTTTTTTTCATTTGTTTTAGGTTTTTCTAATTTTATTTATTTCTTAAAATTACTCATATCTTTTCATTTTCACTTGTGATAGCTAGTTTAATTTTCACTTGTCCCTTTGTTTTTTTCTTTTCGGTTCCTTGTTTTTTCTCTTTGGGTTTTTCATTTCTTCTTGCATTTTTTAAGGTTTTTAATTTCTTCTTGTTTTTTTTACAGTGGTTTTCATATTTATTTATTTTTCCTTTTCAACTAACCATCAACACTTTGAGGAGCATTTGGTAAACATGTCTCACTTTTAAGGTCCCATAGTGATTTAAGCTAATGATTTGCACTCCACTTTTATACTAATGAATGGTCTATAAGTCTATAGATGAAATAACATTTTTTTTGTCATCTAATTCAAGCCATGGCTCTATTTGTACTCCAAGTGACATGACACAAATGAAGGGAGAAATGTTGATGGTTTATGTGGAAGCCTTCCTTCAAAAATTGTAACAAAAAATTTATCAAGTACTTTTGAATGCTTAGAATTGAACCATATTTCCATAAGTCTATAAAATTGTTTATTTTTCTTTGTTTTCATTTGGTTTTTCACAAGCGTAGATTCTTGGAATTTCTAGTTTAACATTTATTAATTTGGGTTTCATTGATTCATTGCCCAGTACGTTATCCCCATTCAACCTTTGGTATTAACTTACATTGCCAATTTAACACTATAATATAGATTTTATATGGCTCTTTTTTCTGGAAATTTTTTTCCAAATTTTTGAAAAATAATTGACCTAAAAAATATGATATTGACTTATACAAAGGATTTTCCATGAAAGAAACGGCCCATATGTGCTAGATTTTTTATAAAAAAAGGTTTTCATATCATCATTTTTTAATGATAAATTCCAATAGACCAAGAATATAGAAGGATCTTTTTTTTTTTTTACTTTCATATTTATTTTGTAGCCAAATTTGGCTAAATTGTCTTATGGATAATGATCACTTCAACTACATCAAAAAATTGAAAAAAAAAACCCCAATTCCAACATATTCACAATGTCACAAATTGATCACAAAAAATAAAGTTTATAGGGAAAAAATTCAATATTTGGTGAAGCAAGCCTTAAATGGGTATGAAACAAAATTTAATTTGATGAAATAGTCTTCAATTTAAGAGAACAACAATTCAATTACAACTAAAAACAAACCTAAAGTAAGTGAAAGAAAACATAAGTAGTTGGAAACATAGTTGATGAAATAATTTATAATAACATTGTTCCAATATGTGGAAACAAATGTCTATTTGGTGAAATTGAACTGAAGTAAGTGGAAGTAGAGCTCAGTTTGATGTAATAGCTTTCATTTTGATGTAACAAAACACAATTCAATGGAAATAAATTTGAATTTGATGAAAAAAACTTTCAAAAAAAAAATCCATGGATTCCAATTTGATGAATCGCACTTCCATTTGATGAAACAACCCATTATTTTGGTGAAACATGTTTCAAGTGGTGGGAAATGTTTCAAAAATTGAAGCCAAATTTTTATTTTTTAGAAAAAAAAATTCAACTCATGGAAACAAATTTCAATTAATTGGAAACAAACCTTAATTTGATGGAAACAAAGTTCAATTTGGTGAAACAAACTTCCAACAATTATAAACATAGCTAAATTTGATGGAATCAAATTTTAAGAAGATGAAACATAGTTCAATTTAAAGGAAATGTGGTTCAAATTTTGGAAATAGACCCTAATTTTAAGGCATCAAATCCCAACAAGGTGAGATAGACCTCCAATCAATTAGGTTTTATCTTTTAAGTTGGGGGTTGCATTTTAATGACCTCATGAAAGTTCCAATTGATGAATAGATTGCCACATTTAATGAGACAAACCTCAAGAAGGTGAAATCAACATTTAAAAAGGTGAAATAGAATTTTATTCATGGGAAATATACCTGAATTTTTTGAAACAAACCTTAAATCAATGAAACATAACTAAAATTGATAGAATCAAACTACAATAAAGGAAATAGACCCCCAATTAATGAAGGTTTCAATGATATTGATGAATCAACCTCCAAATACATTCATAATAAAGTCATACAAAGATACCAAGGGGAGTATAAACTTAAGAGATGCACCACAATAAAATTTATCCAAATAATTTTAGGTGTCTACAAGCCTTTTAAAAGGACCACAAAATAATCCAAGCATAACACGAGTTTGTTTAAACATTAGTTTCATGTGGATCCAAAGTTCACCTTAAACCATTGAATACACAAATGAGCCACCAATGCACATCAAATCTAATTCAACACATTTGAGACTATTCAATTACCTTATATGTACACTAAAGTTCCAAAAAATTTAATAGGGGAACTATGTTTCCCCCACATCAAAGTTTGAAATCTCTAAATGAATTAACAAAAAGATTAGTTTTATCTAGAGGTTCATAAGCCCAAACTAGGAGATCATCATATGATTTAATGTCTAAATCATAACATACCTCCAAAAGGTCAATTGCATGCAAGCATGTGCTCAAATATTGCATTTCAAACTCAAGACACTTTTGAAGAAAAACCTTGGGGCGGCATTTTTTGCAATGGTTTGAAGGTGCCATGCATGATTGATTTAGAAATTTTCAAATCCATTGCACCACACACTTTCACCAACCATAAACCATGATTTTGTACATTATACATAGATGCCATAACATAGAGAGGCTCAAGGGCAAGCATGAGAATATATGGTCTATAGCTATAATGTCTATGAGACCAAACAACAAACTGCAAGTGGGTTCAATTACAACAATTGCAAGTGTAGGGTTTTGTCAAGGTAAGATTTATGGTTCTAGGCCTTGGGTTTTTGTAGAATTTGAGGTGTTGAAATGATGAATCAGTGTGCATACAAGGTTGTAGCTAATGTTTGAACAATGTCACAAATTAACTGTATAAACTAAATATACACCACATTGCCAAAAAAAATACCCACAAAAGTTGGGTCACATCTATAGTGACAATCATTAAAGAATTGTTGCCTTTTGCAAAACTTTCTATTAACACCATAATATTGGAGGCTCAAGAACTTTGGGCTAAACAAAATTTTCACCTCTAGAACTTGTGCACTTACCGTGTTCTTTTCTATACCTACAATTTTCACAACCTAAACTTCTCCACTTCACCACAACAACGCCTTCACCAAAGTTCTTTTCACAACAATCAAGACATGCACATTGATTTTTCTAGGTTTATCCAATTTTCACATTTAAAAAACCTCTTGTGCTTTTTTCATGTCTTATAATTTCTTTTTTTTTTTGCTTTTAGAAACTCTCACATGTAGAAAAAAGTCGTCACAAATGCCCATTCTTACAATTTTCTTTTCTTTTCAAAAGGTTCATTTGAACACTAACCCCTTCACACATATAAAAATTAGGTGTTATGAATGCCAACATCATTGCTAAAATCATTGTGGATGAAATTCATCCATGAAAATCCAATTTTCATCCATAATTGATGAAGCTCATGTGTCATTATCCATTAAATGAAATTCATTATCATTTTCATCCCTAAAATTCATCCATTAAGTATAATCAATTGGAGTTAGTTGGAACTAACTAAAGTTTGTTGGAATCAATTGTGGTTAGTTATGAGTTATGAAGGTCCTTAAGAAGTTTCCATGGTAAGTGGTCCTTGATGTATGATTTTGGATTGTGCAAACTTATTCGTTTCATTTCATGTTCATGTTTTCATATGTAATTAGAATAAAGTTTCATTTCAATTTTTGTCTTGCATACTTTGTGTTCCTACTTTTTATTTTCACATTTTATGTTGGAATTTAGATTTAGGTTTGCCTTTGACATAAACATCTTGGTTTTCGTATACCTTGGAAAGCCTTTGTCTTCATAGTTTTTGTAATCGTGACATTAGGTTTTTTCATGCAAAAAATGAAACACAAAACCAACAAAATTTACCACTAATTTTGGTGGAAAAATAAATTTGGGTCCCATTTGTTTTTCTTTGTGTGTTCATTGCCCTTGGTCATAAATTTCATCCCTTAAATCTACAAAATTCTTTAATTTCACCCCCAAACTGAGGGTTTTTATGAATAATTTTATTAGGCATTCAAATAAAGTTGATAAATATATTTATATCAAAAAATCTTTATCATTTTGGCATTTTCCTTTTGGGACATTTATATGGGCTAAAACTTGAAGCTCTAGCTTTAATGAAAGTCACATGAGAGGTGGAATTGAATGTTCGCCCAATTTTAATAAAACCCATTGTCAAGGGCTTTATAAAAAATAAAGACCTCCATTTATTTATTTATTTTCCATTGATAGAACGTGAATATCTTAGGATTTTAAGAAAAAAATTGTAACATATTTCAAAAAATGGATCATTCTCTGCACTGAACATTCATTATTTGAAATGCCCCATAAGTAAAAGAAAAAAAAATGTGTTTTGTAAGGTGATCTTTAATTACATTTTTTCAAATTTCACAATAGTTGTTACACATCTAGCAAAACATTTTGGATAATTCAAAGGGGGGTTCACCACCACCATCATCAACCTCATCATGGATGATTTTCATGGACCATCATTATTCAATTTTCATCCATAATATAGGAAATTCATCCACCACCATTTGATTTTCATCCATAATGTGTTATAATTATGAAAGTGTTAAAAGAAATTCCTTGAATGACAGGTGATCTGGAAACCTTCATGAAAACTTTCTTGAACTAAATCCCCAAATGAATAAATAAAAATAGTTCCCTTCATTATTTTTAATCTGAAGTATGATCATATGTTTGAATCTTGTTGCTCCAATTATGTCAAGTTTCCAATCATTCCATGTTTCAAATAAATTTCCATTCACATACTTTTATTGTAATTTTGTGGCCATGTTTTGTGTTCTTATGTTGTGATCTTGATTTAAATTTAGGTTTATTATTGTTTTAAAAAAAAAAACTCTTATGTTTCATGGGAAATATTTGATTGTGGTAGTATTTGTGTCCATGACACAAATCAACATAAGTCTTTGCATTCATTAAATCATTTTGTCCTTTATTTGTGAAATGGACAATTCATTTCAACAAGCACACATTTGGACAATCATGGTATGATATCATTTTTTAACAATGCATTGTTTGTTTGTGTGATTTTTGTCCACTACTGTTAATAACTTAAAAAAGTTGAAAATGAAAATAATGCATCAAAACATTCACTTGACTTCTTTAGGATTCCATGGGAAGTTAATGAGTGAAATGCAACATTGGGCTAGATGCAACCAAAGGTAGTGTTGGGGCTTAATGTTGTTAAAAGGTCAAGTTGTTCAACAAGACAAGGTTTTTCAAATTTTTTGAATGTATTTCATTTTATGATCAAGTTCATTTGATTATGATTGAAATTTGAAAGGATTTCAATGACAAACAATTGGTGAACAATTGGTGTGTTGGCTTATAGAATATTGTTTGAATGGAACAAAAAAAGGTTTGAATCATTGGAAAACATTTAACCACTTATTTATCTTCCATAAAAATCAAATTTCCCTTAGTTCAAGGTTTGGCAAATGCATTAGGGTTTTTATTGCCCCAAGCTAATGGACGAACAAGTGTAGATTGTGGGTGCACCCATTTAATTGATGGGTTGTTTTGAAGTCTACCCATCTACTTGTTGGGTTTCTTTTCAAAATATGAAAGGTAATTGATTTAATCATGCCTCTATATCATTTTTTTTTGGGTTGTCATTTGCCTTTACGTATCACAAGGTTTCATATCACTATGAAATGTAAAAAAAATTCATATGACTAATTTTTTAAATGATTTTTTTTAGAAACATAAAAATAATTAGCTTCAATTCCTTTAAATTTTATTAAAATGAGGTTCTTAAAATTTTTATTTGAAAGATTATGCCAAAATTCATTAAATTAAAACACGTCAATTTAAAAATAATTTTAAATTTTATTATAAACTTTCTTTTGACATACAACTGTTTTAAATCCATTGGATGTTATTTTTAAAATTGCAATAAGGCTTTGATGAAGATTTAATAACAAAAATCATAATGAAATTAATTTTTAATCGATTAATTTTTTTGTATTGTTGTTTCCTTTTATGTTATAAGTTTATTATCACCTTAAGATAATAGACATGCATGTATGATTTTAGGTTTTACTAAGCATGTATGGGGCAAAGACAACTAGTTTTAGTTATTTTATTTTCACTCTAAAGACACAATGTGTGGGCTTAG
>Ga0209611_10011376_pt1 | contig 12843 bp, 9 predicted proteins | sample S1TSphgellanicum_3_FD_187693 | JGI IMG/M metagenome (GOLD analysis project Ga0209611, IMG submission 187693) | Host-associated microbial communities from peat moss isolated from Minnesota, USA - S1T2_Fc - Sphagnum magellanicum MG (SPAdes) (version 2) | ecosystem: Host-associated > Plants > Peat...
AAAAAAAGAATCAAAATAAGACACAAATGTTAAAATCAAGAACACAAAATGTGCAAGATCAAAATACAAAAGTATATTTATTATGATAAAGTAAAAAAACATAAACATGAAAAGAACATAACAAAACTATGGTGTAAAATCGTACTTCAAATTAATGTTGAATAGATTAAAGGTAATTGGGGTCCTATTTTTACTTATATTTTTTTGGGGACTTAATTAAAGGAAATTTCCATAAAAGTTTCCATGTACCCATCAATTATATATGAATTATGAATTAACTAAAACTTAAATAAGAGTGAATTAAAAATTAATTAAAAATTACCTAAGAGTGGATTTAAAAAGTTGGAAATGAATTAAAAGTTAACTAAAAATTGATTAAAAGTGATTTAAAAGTGAATTATGAGTTAACTACAAGTGGATTATAATTTAATTACGAATGAATTATGATGGACTATGAAATTATAAATGGAAATCCATGTGAATGAACTTCATTCATCATGCGATCATGTTTGATGTTGATTAAATTAAAATTTGGTTAAACATTGACTAAATTAAAACTTATTATTTTTATTTTAATTATTGATCACTTTGTGTATTTTTTGATGTCCATCATTAACATTAATGATCAAAGGATGTTGATTAAGATGGTTGACTACATAAATTTGTGTTGAACATTCATCAAGGTTTATAATGACATTATGTAGGTTGTTTCCTTAGTTGAAGTTGTTAAAGTTAAGGTTTTTTTTTTAAAACATTGTTTTTCATGCACAAATTTTCCATGAATGATTACATAGGAACATTTTTTTTCCTATTTTTCTTTTGATTGCACATAAACATCATTTCCTAGTGCATGTAGATATTTGAAGTGCAATTATTAACATTTCTTTTCCTTTGAAACATTTTAATGGTGTTGTAACAATCTTCACTAAATTATTCTAGTAAGCGAAACTTGTTTTTTCCTTTTGTATTCATTTCTTAATAAAAAATGTTGTGACCAATACCTTTATGATAATTTGTTATGTTTTTATAATTTCCATTGAGACAATTCCACTTTTCTTTATACATTTTACTATTGTGTAGATTTTTGGATCTTGTGATTACTTGTATTTTTTTATTTTAATTTGAGTTCTATTAGCATGAGGTACTTGTCATGACCTTAGCCTTGAGCTTGTGACCAAGGCAAAAGCATAGAAAGGTGTGAACCGAAAATGCAACCTGTGAATCACATTTTCACTTTCGTGAATGTGAAGGAATGAACCCACATTCCCAAATGGATTTCCATTTTGAAAGTTGGAATCCTTATGGAGTCCTGAATTTTCAAAGAGGTATTTTAGGAATTAAAACTCATTGGATTAAAGAGTTCTTTATACCATTGGATAGTTCTTGAAACGAAATTGTTTGAAATGGGCTCGCACGACCCATTTGAGTACTTAATACACAAGTTATGGCCAAAAGAAGGGCATGGAATCAAAGTGCCAATTTGACTCCCGACCACTAAAAGTCAAGAATCACCCTGAAATACGTGTGTGCAAGTGACATGTCACATATCATTGGAAAGCTCTTGATGAAGGATACAATTTTTCTTTAGACCTCACCCCAATTGGAAGTTTGCACAAGAAGTTATGGCCTTCCAAAATGTCAAAAGTCCCAATTTCGAAAGTTTTAGGACTCCCAACTTGGGGTTTTAGGACAAAATGACATTTAGATATAGCTCCCATGGTTAATCATAGAGAATATTATAAGGGAGAAGGTGGTGGCTTCTCTCGAGTTTAGGCCGTGGTGAATCTTGTGAGTTCGTGTATGCCCGTGGTTCATCCGTGCACCAAAATTGTTTCAACTATGCATTAATTAACTTGTTGTTTGGTTTGTGTAAGTTTGTGTGAATAGTTGACTTGCTTGTTACTTTTCTTAATCCCCATCTTGGAGTTTAAGCATGCCCTTTTTACCTCCGAAATGTTGTGAGTTAGGGAGTGTACCCCAACTCCATTTTCTTCCGTTTTTTTTACCTTCGGACTTGCATTTGAGTCTTTCAAAGAATTTAAGGGTGTGTCAATACTTTTATTGTTTTTGCCCTTCCCCCCTTCCATTTGTTATAATGTCCATTGAAAATGTGGAATTTTCCATTGCAGTGTACATTGAATTGGAATTTGGTATGCTTGAATTATCACACATGTTGTGAGTAAAAAAATTGTTGCAATGTTGTAAGTGTTGCAAGGTGTGAAAGTTTAACAATGTTCTATTGTTGCATTGCTGTGAATGTTGTAGATGATAATTATTTTGAAAAGTTAACTTCAATAAACTAAAATTTAAACATTATAATAATGTCTTAGGCTTCTTCATAGGTGTAAAAAAAAAGTTGTGGCAATTGAGATTGTTCATTTTGGTGCCCTAAATTATTTTGAAAAGTTGATTTAATACATTAAAATAGTTGTTAGAATTTCATTGAACACAAAATGACAAAACTTTATGAATGGTCATATCTTGAACTAAAAATTCTTATCATGGTCATTAAAGTCCTATTAGACAGTCATCCATTCTTATTAGAGGCAATAAGTGCTAACAATTTTGGTCTATTTCCCTTTTAAGGCCATTTGAGGTTGGTGTGTGAGTCCTTGGATGTGGTGATTTGTGTTTTCCCTTTCATGTAATTTGTAAAGAGGGGAATAAATTAACTTCAAGAGAACATTTTAAACAAATTGCATGACCATTCTTCATCATTTTTTCCAACATCATTTTTGGCATGGCTTTTGATTCCCATTGCATGTTTGTAAGTTTTTACTTGGGCTTAGGGATGGATGTTTGATTTTTTGCTCATTCGATCATTCCATCTTTTTATTTGAACTTTGGCTTTAGATGTTTTTCTCATTTGTGTTGCACACTAGGTTGGGCTCCCCTAATTCTTTAGTTCTCAGGTTGATTAACACATTTGTGGCCAGCCTTTAAATTCAAAAGGGACCCATTTTCTTTGTTGCTTTAATGGTGGGGAACATATTACATTTCATGACATTATTTAGGGTGTTTTTGCCTCCATTGCAAGAAATGTAGGGTTTCATGTTTCACATGAGCAAATTCATGTCATTTTGTTGCCTTCCCTTTAGTTTTCTCATTAATGGGTTAACATCATGTTATTGATTGATAGCATTCCAACCTTGACCAATGTTGTCATTATTGATTTCACCCAAATAAATTTGGTTTTATGGGTTACTTCATTTCATGGGGTGATCGTAAATGGTGGTGGTTCAAACAAAAGAAAGATGTTATCATGATTAACACCTAGTGGATGCATTTTTCCCTTTTGTTGTAAAGGTTTTTGGTTGCTTGCACCAATAAACGAACGATTTTTTCATTGATGTGCCAACATGGTGTGATCAGGTCCTAGTTGCCCTTTTCTAACTATTTTGTGTACTTTCTATAAGTCAAAGGTGTCAATAGCTTTGCAAAAAGTTCATGCTACTTCTATTTTGAGGTGCATCATCATTACAGATGAAAGTTTTTCTAAATTTATTGTTCTTTTTAGTTTCCCATCCATTTTTCTTTATGATACATTTTTGCAATTAGTGGGGGCTTTGGAACATGATTTGTTTTAGTGCCCTTTAGTGATCCACTTTAGGTTTTACTATTTTGGGTCAGACTTTTCCCCCTTTTGCAAGGTGTATTTTTTTCATGGAATTTGTTATAGTTTCATTAAAATAGTATGATTTTGAAATGAAGAATGCTCCCACGACGTGCAACATTGCAATGTCCAATTTGACCATCAATTACAATAATTAAGGATTGGGTTTTTGAACATTACTTGTGGTGATTATGTTCACTCATTTTCATGAGTGTTTTTAATCAATTGTTCCCACAAGTATAAGGGAAAAAAAATTAGTTTTTTTTGTTTTGCCATCATCGTAAACTATGATATTGATAATGAATAGGTTCTTATCAAATTTGGATGAAGCAACTGAGGCACCATTTGATGTCCATGCAAATGAATACATGAAACCAAAAGATTGGGGTGGCAAATTATGATAGTTTCTTGATCATGTTACATTACATAATCTTTGGGTGATGATCATACACCCATCATAGTGACCAAAATTTCTATTGAATATGAATTTTCAAAAAAGTTCTTGAATCTGCCACTAGAAAACTTAACCTCATGGAGTGGTCTGGCCTTTGCCCGTTTTGTTGGGTGTTAATCGAATTCATCCTAATGAGGCTCATTGAACATTGTACTCAACATAAAGTATCATTGCATTTTTTCTTTTGTATACTTTGGTCCTTCGTTGGGTTGAAGAAATCTTGTCCGTTGACATCACAATGATGTCAAAAGAAGAATAACTTACACAATCTAAAAGATACTATTTAACTTGTCAGAGTAACTTCCATTAGGTGAAAGTTACCCACCAACCTATCCCTCCTCATTTCATTGTTAATATCCCTAAGTAATGTCACTATCATGACGGTGTTTTACGTAAGAGAAGGGTCTGTTAGTAGACCTTTCTAGATTTTCAACTTCCCCAAGGTTAGTCAAAAGGGTGTGTCCATAGACCCTTCTCCTATACACAATGGGCAGAGGCTTGACCATTCCATAGTAACATTTTGATACCTTCCACTCGGCCAATCCACCTCATGACAGGCCCTTTTCTCATACTTAAAAAGAACCCCTTAGCTTATATCACGGACATGTTCTATTATAGTGTAAGGTCTTTGTTTGGCTGTGTAGGGCCTTTCATAAGGCCCCAACTAGGATGCCATCATAATCTGACATGGTTTTAAGTAGTAGAAAAGCCTATCTTAGATTTGAGGTAGGTAGGTAGCTTCCACTAGTAGGTTGGTGTGTTGCCATCCAGAGAATTAGGGTTAGGGTTTTGGGTGTTTGCAAAACCCTAATTTCCTGACTTCCATGTTGCCTCGTTAGGAGGAAGAGAAGAGGAGGGGAGGGAAGGAAGACGAAGAGGGCGAGGCAAGATGTCGGAGATGATCAACAAGCTCTCTCAGGAGGTCAACAATGCCGTCACTGAATCAATGTCAGATGTTCAAGACTACGTGAACATCACACTCCAGGTGATGGATCCCATCCCTTCTCCAAAACTTGAGACAAGCTTTCTAGTATCGAAACCTGTCAAAACATGGATCGAGAATTTTGGGGAATGAGGCAAATCGGATTTGTAATTCTGGATCTCCTTCTTTCTGGAGAGTTTTTTTGTTTTGCGATTGCTTTGGTTGCTGTCTTTGTTGTTCCCAAGATCAGGAACTCTTTGAAAACAAAAGGAGTTTCAGCTTGACAAGATAGATTGATGTGTATGTTTGTGTATGCGTGGTAGGACAGAAAGAGTATTACAGATGTGGCTATGAGTGCTTTAATCGAAGTAAAGGGGAGATTCAAAGGTGTGTTGAGCGATGTGCTGCTCCAGTCCAACGGGCTGGTGCCATTCTTGATAGTGAACTCAACAAATTCCAGGCAACAACAATGACACTCTTCTCCTTCAAAACCCTTCCTTGTGCTTCTAAGCCATCATCATCATCATCATCATCTCAGAAGCTCCTTTTTTTCTGTTCTAGCACTGGATTCCATTCCTGTACTTCATCATGCACTTTGTCATTTGGTTTGAAAAATTGGGCATTATTTCTTTCTTGTAGCAGCATTATGGTTAGTAATGGTTTTTAGATTATTAAAAATAGTCCCCTGGTTCTTGGATTTGATGATGGAATCCAGGAAAGAATGAGTCGGAGCTTGCTGGTTTGTCGGGATAGAGTTGAAGCCGGGGGGGTATCAGTTGAAGACGATGAGGGCAAATTGAGAGAGCTGGAAACATGTATGGAGGTTTCTGTTCGAGAGCAGTTGAAGACTCTTCCTCGTCTTGCAGAGCATATCAAGTCACAAATTACCAACCAGTCACGAAGCTAAATCTCACAACTTTTTTTCATCAGTTCACCTAGTTTTAGTATTAAAATGGTTGCAGCCTTTGAGAGGTATACACATTGGTTTTGGGCCCCATTTTTCTCTGCATTTTGAGCTTTGACAACCAATTGTGCTAGAGTCTCTTACTCTGCAGTGTTAACTTCACAATGTAATTTTGACACAATTGACCTTGCTGTTGGTTTTCAATAACACGACATGGGTGACTCTTGCACCTCCACTTGAATGCATTTTTGTGATCATGTCTTCTCTTGAGTGCTAGCCAACATGATGAAGACTGAGTAGTCTTCCCATCGCTTCTCGACATGCGAGAGAGACTCAGGACACAGATTTTGTATAATGGTCTGCTGAGTGGAAAGCAATAGCATCTGCAGGCCAGCCTATGTACTCCAGACATGACAGAAAAGTCCCATCTTTTTATTGCTCCATTTCAGTAAATGTTTCCCAAACAGATTGGACTTTTTTCTGCACTCTGGAATTTTAATTCAGCTGGCAGACCATGCTCGCCAAAGTTGAAAAAAGCCAGAGGTTCTTGTCATTGTATTTTTTGTTATTATGTGTGTGGTGCTTGTAACATCTTGTGGAGCTTCCAGATGATTCCAGCAATTGTAATGCAACATCCATAATCTCAGGTATTGTCTCCATCTTCTCCAGAACTCTCCCTGGGTGACATCCATTAGCTCACGCATTGTCTTCATCTTCTCAAGAACTCTTCCCTTCACATAGATTTTGGGGGTGAATTTGAATTGTTCTTAGTTTGCTTCCTGGTCTTCTGTCTTTCAGTTGCTCACATGGCAACAATCCAAAGCATACAATAGGCATCCAAAGTAAGTATACATGGATTTTGTGGGCATGGTGTTCCTTTTATCAAATCAGCATTGCAACTACTCTACTCTTCTTCAGTTCCCTGAGTGGTAATCTATTCTGATGTGCAAGCACCAAATGGATCTAATTGGGGATCTTTGTGAGGTGGGTTGTTCACCTTACATTAGGCCATTCATTACTGTAGAGTTTTTCAGATCTTTCTATCAAGGAAAAATGCTTTTGACATCTGTTGAAGTTGAAAATTTATTCAGCAGACCCATGAGGAGGAGTTTGTCCGTTAAAAGTGTTGAACAACTAGAATAGAGCAAATCTAGTGTCATGTGTTTGATTGGAAGGAATTACCTCATCTCTGTACCACCAGCTTTTGCTCAGCTCAAAAGTACTACCCAGAAGAAACAGTAGGTACTGTAACAATAGATAGATGTTAGCAAAAGTTCTCAAAACTATTCCTGGGTCATGGTTTGCTTGAGTGTCTAGAAAATATTGTCTCATGCAACTTTCTGTGTGATTTTTTGAACAAAATATCATATAATGCAGTCTAGGTGTTTTTGAATAAAAATTTAAAATTGCAATTTATGTAATATGCAACAAACACATCACAAAAATGTTGAGACATATCCATAATTATGAATATAATTGGTATTTTGATAGGAATACAAAAACACCAAATTATGTCCCAGAGAATACATATTTCATACATGTATGGGAATGTTATGTTTATAATTATTTTTTTGAAAAGAAATTGATGTATTTTTATCAATATCCACTAGATGCATCCTTTCACCAATTTTTAGACCCATTCATTAATAATGATTATGCAAACTTGTGTATTTGAATCCTTTTGAAACTATTGAAAATTGTCCACATAAAACAATATCTTATTTTATTGAGAAATGATTTGAAATTAATTTTGAAAGTGTGAACAAGGAGATAACCTAGTGCAACCTATAATTTTTATATTTGAAATTAATCCTCTTAAAGTTGCAATCATATGGCTTATAAAAGAGTTCCAGATTTTTTAAATACTCATAAAAAATGACTTCTTTTCATAAAATATCAATAATTTTTATATATTTGAACTCAAAATGGGTACACTAATGTCATGTGTCATATAGGTTGAATGTTTGAAGAACTTGACACATAAAAACTTGTGCAATTCATATGTTTAAATAGAAAGGTTGATGAAAATGTGTAAAATTTTTCTAGCATTTAAAAGTACTGAAAGAACTGCGAATACATATAAAAAGTTGGACACTCAAGCAAACCGTGATCCTCCCATTAATGCTTTACATGTAACTTGTAATCTGCATCCTTTGATTGTAACTTTGTGATTGATTATGATCTTAGATGTGGATTCATGTTGTGGTCAGAACTGAAGAAATCATTGGATTCCTTGAAAAAGATGGGAAGATTTAGTAAGGTTGCGTATGATGTGTGAGTATGTGTGTGTGTGTGTGTGTGTGTGTGTGTGTGTTTGAGATTTTGAATTATCTCTCATGTAAGTACTAGAAGGCAGGTAGAGTTTGAACTTTGTGCTGGGCTCGGCCATAGGCTCACTAGGAGCCAGAATTGCCCATAACCATGCCTGCTTGCTTGCATGCATCGTCAAATATTGGGTCTTTAAATTCAGGTTATAGAATTGGGAAGGGCCTGCTGATTAGTTCTATAGAATACTAGCTGCTAAATCTATGAAACCTACATTGGCCCTGCCTGCCGATTACTTGAACAGAATTGACAACCATGCTTGCTCAATGGCCAATTCAGCATGGAAAATAGTCGATTCAAATGGCAAACCCAGACTTATCAGCTGGTAATGAATGCGTATTGGAATCAGCAAGAAAAAACAAATTCTTGCTCTTGATTGCACTGGAGGGCAGTGTTATTTTAATACCTTAGAAGTTTTTGACAGAGAACAAAGTAGGATTTGTCATTTGAACACAAAAAATCTGCTGTTGTACCAAGGAACATTTTTCCACCTTTACACTAGCAAACACATTTTGTACACAATGAATGAAAGTGTTAAGAATCTCAATTGATCAAAGCCTAGATATTTGGAGATTTGGTTGCCCAACTCTCAATAGATTCTGGAACTAATTAGAATTTTTTTCTCTTTAACTGTCAAAATTTGACATATTCATTCATGTCTTGCTAGACCTCTGATTTCTTTCAATATTATTATATATTCATATCCATGAAAAGCTCCCTCTATTGCTAGCAAGCAGGGGTAATGTATACGCCAACAAGAGTGTGTAAAAGGTGAAAAAAGTGACTCATAGTTGTGTTTTCTCTTTTTGTACGGAGCTCACACTTGACACGGGGCAATAGCTTTATGGTAAAGACGCTTCTATACAAATGTGGACAAAGTGACTCCAACAATGCATTGTATTTGAGGCAATAATATTACTGATCATATTCCAATCTAGTGTGGAATCTGTGCTTTTCCTTCGTTGATAAACACTGAACAATATGCAATGAGGAAACATTTGAATGTCACACTTGGGCCAAAGCTTGTAGCACCCAACTTAAAGCAATCGTTTTTGTTAAGGGTCTTTTGACACTCGTAATAGCTTGCAAGAATTTATAGGATTAGCACTCATTTTCACAAGAGACACTAAATGCATTGTATTTGAGGCAATATTATTAACGATTGCATTCCAATCTAGTGTTAAATGTTGCTTTTCCTTCATTGATAAACAATGAATGATATGCAACGAGGAAACATTTGAATGTCACACTTGGGCCAAAGCTTGTAGCACCCAACTTAAAGCAATCATTTTGGTTAGGGTCTTTTGACACTCGTAATAGCTTGCAAGAATTTATAGGATTAGCACTCATTTTCACGAGAGACACTAAATGCATTGTATTTGAGGCAATAGTATTAACGATTGCAGTCCAGTTTAGTGTTAAATGTGTGCTTTTCCTTGTTGATAAACACTGAATGATATGCAACGAGGAAACATTTGAATGTCACACTTGGGCCAAAGCTTGTAGCACCTGACTTAGGGCAATAATTTTTTTTAAGGTCTTTTGACACCCACAATATCTTGCAAAAATTTATAAGATTTACACTCATTTTCAGAAGAGACACTAAATTCTCTCCCTCTCCTTCCCTCCCCCACCACATCAAGCTCGATCCAACTTAGTTTCTAGAATTATTTTTGAAGCATTGCATGGTTCTATTTGTTTTGCACAATTTGTGTCCCTTGCCCTCAAAAATCTAAATTTTGCATGACAAAAAAATAATTTTGTTGCTACCTGAATTTGATCTAGGGATTCCAAGGAAACCATTGACTATTTGCAATAGGAGCCTACTTTCCAGCAATTGTTAACAAAGTGATTTTTTTTTTTGGGGAGAACATTTGGCAAAGCTTACATTGAACCCTGCAAGCATGGCACTATTGCTCGTTCAAGGCATTGGACAAAGCTTGATGGGGGTCTTTAATGTCTCACCATTTTCACATCACCATGGTGTTGATTTTATTCAAAACTTGACATATATGTCATTTTTCAATTGCTATTTAAGATGCTCTAAAACGTTCGTGCTTGAATTTAATTGGCCAAGGTGAAGTACTTGGAGAAATCTCTTAATCTAGTTGGAGCTCACCTTATTTATGTGAATAGCCTTGCTAGAGAAAAGAGGAGAAATAATTCTCCTAATCCTTAATAGTGCGAGGCATGTTACACCTAAGGATTTTATGGCTAATAGGGATACGATCCCTCCCATTCTTAGAGTTTTCACCTAGCAATCTTACACTTGTTCAAGCATATGATCCTTCCCACTCTTGTATATAGTAAGCACAAGATCCCTCTCACTTATAAAGAGTGGAAGGGTGGGCATAAAACCCTTTCCTTCGTACACATTACGATTTGCATATGTTTTAGGTTTATGATAGCATTCATCTCATGCTTTACTCATGTTTCACAAGGCGTAAGGCCCATATGTGGGCGGGGGACATTTACAAAATTCCAAATAGGCCATAAAAGTGGGGAATATAGAATTTGGAGTTTTGGCTTGGGCCTAGGGTTCCCCAAAAGAATCCCTTGGTTGGGGTGCCCGGATAGGTTACATACCATTTCAATGTCTTGTCCTAGGCCCCATACAATTTTGTCTTGGGCCTTGGGTAGCCTAGTGTCATTGGGAACATGTCTTGAGAACGAATGTATGATTTTGTTTCATATTTTTTAGATTGGTGTATTGCACATTTGAAGAGGCTATCCGTGAAGCATGTTTGTAACATTATGAGTATTGGATTAGACCAGGGGCAAGCAACACCAAAGGATTCTCTTAGTTTGGGTTCTCAAGAACATGTTCCTTATCCTTGTTTACATCATAGTTAGGGCAAGAGGGCACCATGTCCCAAGCCCCAGGACTCCTTGTCCAAACTCTGGGGGTAGCTTAAGGTCATTTTGCCTTGGGCCCCATGACACCATGTCCCAAAGTCCAAGCCACCATATCCTAGCCCCCAAGTAGTCTAGGGTCATTGTGTGTTGGTCCCATGCCACATTGTCATGAACTTAGGGCCACATTGTCCCAACCACGCCTAGCCTAAGGTCATTCTATATTGGGCCACATGCCATCATGTCCTAGAACCCCCCCTTGTGGAAGCCAAAAAATGTAATGACATTAAATGTTTCTAGAATCCGATCAGTCAAGTTAGTACTTACTTTGAAGGGTTATGATTCCGTGCATGAGGTTTCGACCCAGGCAAGTCGAGCTTGTTTATATAAAATTCAAATTACAAAATTATTCAAGTGCTATTGCACCCAATTTCAAGTCACCAGGTTAAGTTGAGAGTGCAAGCCAAAATTCATTATGCTACTAGGCTTTCATGGATGGTGTTTTTGGACGTAGTATACATGAACAAAAAAACTATTGAACAAAACTAAACACTTGTTCCCATGACTTGTTCCCAATGAAGCTAGGCTATAAAGGGGCCCAAGACAAGTTCATGTGGGGGGAGGGTCTAGGACAAGACATGGCCTCAAGAGGAAAGAAATTCTTCAGAAGGAGATTGAATTTGGCTACCTTCTCAACAACACAAGCCTACAAACGGTTTCCTACCAAAGCTCTCCAAATATCAAAATCTCATTTGAGTGTTAGAATAGCAACATGGGATCTAGGATAATAAAAAATTGCATTGCATTGCATTTTTGTTTATAATACATTAATAAAGGACTTTTGATTACCTCGAGAAGAAAAAGACAAGACCATACCAAAAAAAGGCATTGAACTTACACCCAATGGGCTCAACAAGACTTTTGACCGTTGGGAAACGAACAAGAACTAATACAGCATTGAACTCACACCAAATAGGCCCAAAAAGACTTTTGAACGTTGAGGGACAAAATAAGCACTAACGTGACATCCGACTCCCACCCAATAGGCCCAAAAAGAGGAGAAGATCCTATTCCTCCCTTCCCCTCCGGTTTCACATGTATTGAAAAATTTCACGTGTATTGAAAAATCGTAAACACATGAATGGTGCCATTCTACTTTGAAAAGTTGGAAAACATGGTCTATAGAAAAAAAATGAGTAATTTATCATGTTCAAAGTAGGGCACATATGAACTCGGTGAGCATGATACATCCACATTTGAAACTTGTAAATGTGGTGTGTGTAACAATTGAATGTCAACACGCGCACACACATGGACACGGACAAAAAAATGATCCAAAATCAGAAGTGTATTGTAACCTAATGCCTTGGGGACCACGGTGTTTTCATGCCCTAGTGTGGGTGTGGAGGGGGGTGGGGTTCGGGTTTGGGGGGGGTCTTGTAGTAACCAACCCAAAATCCTCACAAAAAAGTCATCAAGAGATGTTTCTTAATTTCGAGATTTTGAGACCAACCTTTTTAGGATTTTTTTTTTTGTAGCCAAATTGACAATCATCCATACAAAGATGTAGAAAAAAATGGACATCATCTTTAGAAAGATTTAGCCAAATAGGGCTATCAACAAGATATGAAGTACAAAATTTTAATCATTCATTTATATTTTTTGGTTACACTTCTGAAAAGAAAATATAAAAATCTTATGATTTTTACTTGGATTTCCACTTATGTACAATCTCCAAGATCACTTCATTTGGGGAATTTTTGCTTTTTTTT
>Ga0209611_10011377_pt1 | contig 12843 bp, 11 predicted proteins | sample S1TSphgellanicum_3_FD_187693 | JGI IMG/M metagenome (GOLD analysis project Ga0209611, IMG submission 187693) | Host-associated microbial communities from peat moss isolated from Minnesota, USA - S1T2_Fc - Sphagnum magellanicum MG (SPAdes) (version 2) | ecosystem: Host-associated > Plants > Peat...
TCCTTGAAGAAGCTCAGATGCCACATTGTTCTGGAGCTGGCCCTTTCTTGCACTGCTGAAGAGGGTGTTGGTGCGCGCAACTGAATCTCCAGCACACTGAAACTCATCCCCAAATATGCAAATCTCGATCAATTGCTGCCCAATTTTCACCGGATTTGCACCAGATCGAAGCAAGAAACCACGCGCAATCAAGCTAACTCATCGAAATCAACACACGTAACAACAACATCCGCCGAAAAATCATTTCCAACTCTCTCACGGAGCTGAAGGTCCAATTTCTGATACAAAAACTTGGCACCACAGCAACTAACTGTGTGCGTGCATGAAACCCTAATTCCATCTTCCCCCCCTGTTAGCGCTCCATTAAGTTAGCCGCTAACAAGAATCCAGTACTATGCCCCGAAATATAAACGATTATCCGACGTGGCACCCCAGGATTCGTTTAAATCGTGAAAAAACAAACAAACAAGGAGTTAATACTGAGGTATAGGCACATTCGGGAAGTGGGAACCTTCAGTTAGAGCAGTTAAGTTTAACAGGCTGTATGCACAAATATACCAGAGAGCTTCATAGATTGGCAGTTACCGTTACAGTTATCGTTACATTTTTGGCTTGCTTCCTTTAACCGATAACAGCTCCAAGCCCACTCTCCCTCCCACTTTCTCCTCCCTTCCATTTCTCCTCTGCCCTTTGCTGTGTTGCCGCTGTCTATTTTCCTCCCGTCCCGTACCCCCGGAAACGGCTCCTGCACCACCGAGTTCAACACCAACAAACCCGAAAAAACTGAGGGATTGACTCAGAGTTCGTTTATCATTTTCCAGTTAGGAGTCAAGCTTTTCCCCTTCCCCCCCCCCTACAGCTTTCTGTGTTTTCTTCCTTCCATGAGGACATACATGAAGTGGGGTTTAAGGGATCGGAATCTCGTTTTTGCTTGGCGTGTTCTTGGCGTACAATTTCCATTCGGCGTGTTTCAGACTTGCCTTCGTGCAGTAATTAGTTAGTTTTTGTTTGAAGAAATGCAATTCCGGCGAAAGGACGGATTGGTTAGTACTCGCAGAATAGTACATTGCAGGAGCAAGCTTGGATGGACTGTCGGAGTCATCAGGATCAACGTCTTAGGCAACGATGTGCGTGCTTGCAAGTGAAGAACCTCCAATCTTTGAGCAGGTATGTGTTAGTACCGAAATCCAACATAATTTCATGACAGAGAAATCAATATGTTGAAATTGTACTTCAATTTGTAACAAATTTCTTGCATCTGAAACACACGAAGTTCATGAATAGAAAGCCAGAAACAACAATTTAACGCTCTATTAGTGGATAATTTATGTGATCTTGTTCTCTTTTGACATTGTCGTCACATTTAAATATGTTTATTTTGTTTGACTCCAAGTAGGGAATATGAGAGCACCAAACTCTTCATTCGAAATCACACTTTCAATATGTTTGTTTGTGTTTAATACACTGAATTGAAATACAAGATCACCAAACCCTTACTTTGTCATCAAGTTTTGACATGTTTGTCATGTTTGTACACAGAATAGGAATACAAGGTCACCAAACCAAACTCTTGCTTTGTCATTGCATCCAAATCTGATTGTTATTTTTTGTACACCAAATAGGAATACAAAATCATCAAACTCTTCATTTGTCATTGCACTTAAGTCATATTGTTATGTTCATTTTACACCAAACAGGAATATGTAAGATCTCTGAACTCTTCATTTGTCATTGCATTTAAATTGAACTGTTTTGTTTTGTACCCGAAATAGGAATGCAATATATTGTTCAACTCTTGTTATATTGTGAATGTAGGAGATGGAAGAGAATGGTGTAGATGAAGCCTCTGAACCATTTCAAGAGGATATTATAGCAACCATGAGTGCACCCCATAATAAGTTCTTCAGCCCATCAATTGGAAATGGTGATTCTTGTTTGAACGGGCGAGATAATAACCTCAACAAAAAACGGAGTCGAAGTGCCCCGTGGAGTGTGTCTGAAATGTTGACACTAATTGATGCCAAGAAAGAGGAGCGTGAAAGATGTCATTCATACAAAATCCAAGGTGTCAAGCTTCCTGCTGCAGAAAAGTGGCGCATAGTTGCTACACACATGGAAACCAAAAGCATGGAACGTAGTGGTAGTCAATGCCAAGACAAATGGGAGAATATGATGAAAGACTATAAGGTGGTGAGAGAATGGCAATTTGTGGGTGGTGGTGGGGCTAAAAACTATTTCAGAGATATGACCAACAAAGAGCGGAAAGATGCAAGTTTACCACCTCAAATGGATGAAATTGTCTTTTCTAATTTGCATGCTATTCAAAATGAAAAGGAAGAAAAGAAAGACAAGGCCAAGTGGAAAGATAAGGATTGCAAGCAACAACCGCCAAGCTTACAAGTTGGCCAAATCTCTCCACCTCTAGGCATTTCATTGAAAGATAAGATTGGTAGTAGTGGGGCTAATGACATGGAGTCGATGGACACTAACTCTAGCACCAAACGAAAGAGAAGGAAAAAATTACAACAACACATTGATTTAGACAACCATGCAATGATAAATGATTTTGTACATGCCATGAAAGATGGATCTAAAGACTTTATAGATTGTCTCATTAAGGTTTTGGAACAAAATGATAAACGACAAGAAGTTGCACAGATGGAAAATAAACCCAAGGACATTGCCACGCTTGCAAGAGTGTTAGTCACCTTATCTGATGCTGTAAAACTTGTAGCTCAAAAACTTTAGAAAGGTTATCAACATTGTTTAATTTAATGATCATCTATCAACAAATTGTTAGATGTCATTTACATCGATTTCACATGCCAATGCAAATTGGCAAATGAAATAGAAATGGACAATTCATATGTGATAAATGAAAAAATCTACAATGAAATAAACTACATGTGACATAAAAGTGCAAAATGTTAACTAATTAATGTAAGATAAAATCCATAATCAAATAAATTATTTGTGCACAAGATAACTTTGACTATCGATTTAAATGGTCTTCAAATTCATGTATGTTTTGTGTAATTTAAAAATGTCAAGTTTTTGATTCTTAATTGAAGTCAATTATCATCATTTCCCAATGTGAGGCGCACCTTTTATTCAAACATAACATAAAACTTGGATGGCCATTGCAAAATGTACCAAATGACATTAGCTAACATAATTAACATTATCATATAAAAATCATGTTCATTTAGGTGAAGCTTACATTTGTACCTTTTTTCCCTCTATAAATGCAACTTTCAGACTTGAATTAAGTTGCACCAACCTCCTTCTTATTACATATTTATCTCCTTCCTTACTAGACAGGCTGACACAAATAGCTCCTTATTTTTAAAAAAAACTTACCTCCTTAGATGTAAATTAAAAATTGTGAAAATTAGAAAATTGTTTTTCATTGTTGTTAATTAATTTGTCTTTAGGCAAAATTCAACTTGAACCCCTTATCTTGGCGCATCTAACACACTAATTATTGTTGAAAATAGATTAAAAATGAGAAAGTTATGGTCACCCAAAATAAAAGAAGTCAAAAACTCGAAAAAAATAAACCACCAAACATTACAAAAGTCAGTTCCCGAACACCCAAATTTTTTGTGTGCATATTGGTCTCTTGCTATTAGAGTTCAAAGACGATTTGTAAAAATTCAGGTGGCTTTCCTATATCATCTTAAATTGTTTAAAATTAACAAATATAGGAAAGTTATGAGGTTTGAAAGCAAGAGTGCTCCAAAGAGAAGAAAAAAGACAAAAAAAAAACACATTTTGAAAATTAAAAAGCTTTTTTTTTTCCTGGGTATTTTTTCATTACTCCTTTTCCTTTGCACATCAAAAGATGATTTCTGAAGCTCAAGGTAGCACTCCCATGACATATTATTAAATCACTCAAAACAAAGCACATATCATGAAGATATAAATAAGTGTTTGGTCATAGGCAGGCAATCGGTGATGGGTCGGTCAAAATGCCAACCTTTATTATTATTGTGATACCCAGATGGTACCCACAGGATATCATGATTAAAAAATAAATCTTAAAGATTTAAAAAAGCATCGACTTTTTTTTCTTTTTTCTTTTTTTAATGCCGTAAAATGCCCTTGGGCCAGGGCATTTCCAAGGCCCTCAGCCTGGAGCCTGGGGGGCCCATTCTGTTGGGAATGAGGCAGCCCCGGGGCAGATCAACTGACCACAGATTTTATTTCCTTCCTTGCCCAGGGCAGATCAACTCACCATATGTTTTGTTTTCCTTCCTTGCCCAAGGCAGATCAACTGAGCATATATTTTGTTTCCTTCCTTGCCCGTGGCAAATCGACTGCCCAGAACACACGTCCGCGTGATACGCGGGCTCTCTGCCCGATAACGTATTTTTTTGTAACCAATCGTACATCGTCTTCCCCAATAGGTACTCGCGTCTGCGTTTCTCACAAAAGAAGGGGTTCGGTCCTTCGCTCCTTCGCTCCAATCGCATTCCGTCGTCGTCGTCGTCGTCGTCTCTTTCTTCTCTCGCCAAAAATTGTTCAGGAAAGAAGAGTTTCTTTGTTTCTTCCCTGCAAGTAAGTTGTATGTTTGTCCACCAACGGGTTCTGTCTGCCGGCTTTTGCGTATACTGGTGGGAGCTTGATTTTTGTTGCGGTGGAAGTAGAGCGCGTGTTTCATTTTAGGGTTTGAATTGTCGGGCATGTCCATACCACCATGTCCTGTGTGGATGCGCGCTTGTAGCGAGCGGTAAGGGGTTATTGGTTATAACGCTGTTTTCGACGTCTCTTTCTCTCTCAAACAATTGTGAGATGCGGTGGGAATTGGTGTGGAGAGAGGAAGCCATGGCGACGTGATTGAATTCCGATAACTTTGAATCTCGAAGAAGACGTTTAGGGTTTGGGGTGGTGGTGGTGTGACCAGTGAGTGGAGAGGGAAATGACGGCTGCCGTTAGAAGAGCTGTGCAGTATCAGGGAGTGCAGTTGCAAACGGTGTTGTCATTAGCACGGCGTGGATGTATTGCCTCGTCGGATTTGATCGCGGCGGATGCCAGACATCGACAGATGCCCACGGCATTATCGTCTATTATGGTGCCCCACGATTGGCTATGGTTACAAGACCGGCGGTCGTCGGAGGCGTACCCTTGTGGATTGACGACGCCGTGCAAAGCGTGGAATCATGCAACGGTGAGGCGATACTATATGCGGAACATCTCCCAGCTTGTTGCCACCGCAAACTGCAAGAGAGCCTTCCTCGTCGACACCCTAGCTCTGGTATTTCGTTTGTATCCCAAGCCCTAAGTTCAATTATCAATTCTGAACGTCCTTGCCTCCTTAGAGGCATATGTGGAGTGTGCTTAGAATATCTGGCTTCATATCCATGGGCGCTGTGTTCAAAGAAAGCATTGAGAAGAGTGTACTCAATTTTTTGTATCTGAAGGTGGTGCATGCCACAAAAACAGGCTGACCAGGGAATGTTTTTGGAATGACAGGTTCGCAGGCTAGAATCTCAGGGATTGACTGTGAAACAGGCAGAAGCCATTACTGCGGTGATCACTGAGGTTTTAAATGATAGCTTGGAGAATGTGGCCCAGGCTTTTACCTCCAAGACAGAGATGCAAAGAGTATGTTGCAAACCCTGATCTGCTGTGATCAATTCAGTTACAGATCTCCAAACTGGGCTGGAGTGAATGAACAGCAACTCCCCAGTTTTTAAAGATTTGCTGTCTGTCTTCTTCCTTAGGAGGGCATTGAAGCCAAAGTTAGGTCAGATGCTGATGGTGGTCTTGGTGCTACACTTGAGACAGAGTGAGATGATGGCAGAAGCTGCTCTCTCCAAGTTCAAAGGAGAAGTGCAAAGCGCCCAGGTATTCTCTCTGGCATCCATATGAATGGCACCCTGCAACTCTTCTGATCCAAGGGTCACATTTGTCTCCCTCTGCTGCAGTGCATAAGACTTAGCATCACCTTCTTTACCTTCCAAGTTCAATCCCAAGTTGGTGGATGTGAATACCCCATTTTAAGCACCCTGGTGCAAGCCTGTCAAAATGACTAATTAGGAGGATCTGTTAGTAAAAAGAGTATGCCAATAGTTGAGTAGCTTGTGCTGGGTATTATGCAGGAACATCATTTTGCCACCTTGCAGCGGGAAACTGAGAGACTTCGAACTGATATTGACAAAATGCGCAGTGAACTTAGGTCTGTTCCCATCATCAGTTTTGCACATGTTGGTGCCTGTGGCTCACTTTCAACAGCCCTCTTGTTATTATTTGGCAACTCCAGTTTTAGAGTTTGATGAAGATATTCATTTATGTATGCAGATATGAGATTGACAAAGTAACTGCAGGCCAACGACTGGACTTGAATTTGGAAAGGGGGTAAGGTATCTATATTATCTGTGACTCTTGATGTATTGTGTGCATGTGAATGTACCTTAAGATATTTGCAGCAGTGAGCTTTAAATGCTTCAAATTCCCTAAACTAAGGCAATGCTGGGTTGTTCTATTGCTGAACAAGGGTCACACCATAGCCAAATTAGTCCTATGTGTCAGGAGGATTGTTTCAGCCTGAAGAGAACATAAGTTCATGTGTAGTCATAAAATAACACCTGAGAGGTTATGACTCATTCTTATTGCTTTAGTTTTGGTTTTGCTGGATCTGACAGAACCACTACCTTCATAGTTTTCTTTGTGGAGTTTTCTCTGCAATCTCATAGATATGTTTTCTGGTGGCTTTTGTCAATGTTCTCCATCCAAGTAGTCGCAAATTGTGTGCTTAGAGGATATATGCTTGGGGTGCAGGGGGCCCCACCCTAACCCCACTATGTAGGCCTCTCTATGCCATAGGTTGGATGCTTGGTACTGGGACAAGCTAAAATGAAATGAAGCTTACCCTAAGAGCTTGTTCCAGCTTGAGTACCACTGTCAGTTTTTTTAGACATGTCTTTGAATTACTAGCCAGCATCATGATTGGGTCTTTCTATTGCTTCCAAAATATATTGAAAACTCAGGATGCAGATGTTTGTATAATGGTTTGCATGAAATTTTTGACAGATTTTTTTGATATTTATCTGTACCCACCATTGGGAGCTGATAAAGTCAGTGTGGGGAGTCATGGCAGCTGATCAGCTCATCATGATGAAGGTGATGGTCTGATACTTTGTGAGTGACACTCATAAGGTTATGACTCCATTTATGTGTGTAGTGTTAGTTTTGGTTTTTCTGGTGACCTTCCAGTGTCGTGAATTCTCCTCTGCAATCTCATACATATAGACACATAAATAGAACGTGAGTAAATTCCACCATGCTACATTTGCACACAGTGTCAATTCAGAGAGACCAAGAGTTAAACTGACCTGTAAAAGACTTAATGGATGGTCACAAGAAAGCCAGGTTCAAGTTTTGGACTTCTTCACGACATGAACATTGAAATTTTTCCATATATATCAGACTTTGAAGTGATTATCATACTCACTTTTAGGCTGATGAGTAAAACCTTTCCATGTTTGTGCAGTCGCATCAGGGAGGAGTTAGCAACTCAAAGTTCAGAGACATCAAACCTGACCAACAAGCTGGATAGGGTGGGTCTGTCATTGTCACGCTACAGTACCCTTGTACTTCTTAGGTGCAGCTCATAGTTCATGAATAAGTTTGAGAATAGCAGAATTCTGAGGTTTCAGTGTCAGTTCAAGACTCTGTTGCTAGCATCTGCCTGTGCATTCCTGAGTAAAGACTTCAAGGAATGTAACTATCTGTTTTTGATATTTTATGGGCATGAGTGTATATTGCAGGAAATCCACACTTTGAAAACCCAGCTTGAGGCAGCCAAATTTGATGTCATCAAGTATTGCATAGGTAAAGCTACTGCGCAATGAATGGACGTGTATTTTTCCTCCTGATGTCAAAGGCAAAAACATGTCACAATCTGTAGAGAGCTACTCTAACCACATGACACTGAAATGTGGCTTGTTGCAGGTACCATTGTTTCAGTCACAGCAGTTGGCCTTGGTCTGCTCCGCATTCTCATGTGAGTCAGAATGATTTCTACTCAGGGGATGACTCTGATTTGGTAGTCATAGTGTATATAGAGATCACAATGCTTGAATCCAGGTCCGTGTGTGAGTTGAAATTCACCTTTTAAAATTATTGCACTGACACAATGACTAGTTCTTCAAGACTACTCTTGAGCTATGGTATAGCAAAGCAGTACCATGCACAATTGTTAACTGACAATCTGTTGCTTGACTTCTCAAATGAGCCTATTTGTAGATGTAGGGAACCCTGTCTCCACTGTCAGTTATGTGTCGCTTGAATTATTTGACTGAGAATCAGTCTCTAAGTTTTTCATCATCAAGAACATTCAATTGTGAGCCATCTAGGTTTATGGTTCACTTCATGCCTGTATGGAAGCCCATCTTTTGAATAAATTCTGAGTAAGTTTTCTTGGAAACACTAAACATGAAAACAACAGGTTTCCATATGCCATTGATTGGGTTAGGGTTATTATATTGAGTGATGGTTAGTATGCTGGTACAGATAATCAATAACTGAGTAACTGATAAGTCTGAAATTGGAATCCCAGCTGAGGGACTGGTTCAATTGAGTTCTAGAAACTGGTGCTGGACCTGGTTGGGGGTCGGGCGGAGGACAGTGGGGGCGTGTTGGTGAGCTTATTGGCCAGTACTCATCCCTCCCTCAAACACAGGTCACAAAGCTGACTGGAGATGGTATCATCTCTCAACCAAATCAGCTTTAAAACCATGGAATGGGATAGGATAATAATTACAAATCTAATGGTCTTTGCCTACGAGAGCTGTTGTGTATCATGTCTCTTTCACTGTCCCATTGGTAATCTGAGACCCATCCCAATGCAACCAGTGAAGTGCAGACCTGAAGAGGTTGCAGACATAAGCATGGACACATTAAATTTTGTATTCTTTCAACATGCTATGATTTTGCTTTCTTCTTTGGCATGTGCACATCATTTGTGATCCTCTAAAGTTCTTGCTGTGAAAACTCTGCTTTCTTCTGTCTGTTCTCTTCCTCCCTTCTGTTTTGGGTGTTCCATTTCTTGGCTTTATTTTTGTGTTCCTCTTTCTTGTTGGGTTTTCTTTGGTCTCCTCTTTCTCTTTCAGGTGAGTTTTCCCATTTCTTCTGGCCTTGTGACAGAATCTCAATATGTCCATTAGTGTTTGACATTGTTTGACATTAACCTCCACCCATTGCTGGGAACTGATGTTGTCAGTGGGAATGTTATGGTAGGTGGTCAACAATGAATCTTGTGAAGGATTGTAAAAGGAATCTTGTATAGTAAGGCTTTAGTCTCATGTAGCATAACCCATCTGCAACCCATTTTTGCTTCTTAGACATGTGACAACTGAATTCTCTTCTTGTTGATCAGGCCCTTTGCCAAACCGTGTGAGGAGAATGGAGTTAGAAGACAAATCCAACTGAGCATTAGTGTCCATCTCCCACAGAAGCTCGTTCACAAACGTGTTCCAACGAGTGGCTTTGGAGAACTGCCTGGGTGCCACCATATTGTGAGCTTTATGTATGAACTTCCACAAGTTGCACTTAAAGAACTGAGGTTCAATTTAATGTCAAAAGTAGTCCTCTTGATCTCTAGATTTCAACATCTGCTGATGTTTGCAGATGAAAGCAAAAGTAGTTCTTGTAGATACAAGTGTTTGGTTCCAATCCCTGCATCCACTCTGAGACATTTTATGTTTTGTTTTTTCAAGTTGTTGCCACATTTGGCAATGTCACACTTCTTGGCCCTTCTCCATTCATTAATAACACTCACTGCCCATAAGCAAAGTTGTTTTCAGTTGCCTACTTAAATACTGTTGTGTGTAGCTCATACATTATGTGTGAATATAATAGTTGAAAGAACCTTTGCTGAGACCTAATGACCTAATGTTGGCAAAACTAGGATCAAAACCGTTAGTTTGGTTGAAATTGACAACCATTGTTGAAACCAACGACAAGAATTTGACAAAAGAAAAGAAAAGAACTTTCAACAAAATTCAATTCTTATAAGGTTTGGAGTTGGAGCTTTGCTTGGCTCAAAGCTTTTTGAAAAAGTGGTTTTTTCTTGTTCGTTTGATATGGTCTTGGTGGTATGTGTATTATTGGCACGTATTGAGAGGAGAATGGTGGTTGTCAAGGTTACAACTCCACACTTGCCATGGCCACTTTCACTTGCTCCTTAATGTTTTCCACTATAGGTGCACCTTGCAACATGTAGTAGATATGTGTATTCTTGAGGGTTCTAAAGGTTCGTGCATTGAGTTTTGATAAGTTTTTTAATGTCTTATACTTCAAATTAATGTCCTTTGAAATTTGTCGAGCTTTGGTTGGCTTTAAGCAAAGGGGCTTCTTTCATTAAGCAAGGGTTATGGAAAAGAGGTATGGTATTATGTACATGTAGCATGGTCCTCTAATTAAACTCATCCCTAGGGGTGAATGCAAACTAAAGTGGACCAAAAAAGACACTATAGGATTCCATTAAGGTATCTTTTGTAGTGTAATGTTAGAAATTTAGAATTGTCAAATGCTCATTTTCAAAAAAATTAAAACAAAATTTTATTTTATTTTCAAAAGGTCATCATTTAATGCATTTCAAAGTACAATGCTGATAAAAATAATTGTAAAAATTCCACAAAGATCACGTTGTAAATTTTTTTGTCATTTTGCTTAATTTTGGTATTTTTAAAAAAATTATAAAATTATATTTCATGTTTTGTTATTGTTCATTTACATGTAGTTGAATCAGAAATAAAAAATAAGTGTTGTTCATTGAGGGTTTTTTATTTAATGAATCCATATGCATAAGTTTGCAAAACAATTTCACTTCCAATGATTTCAATGAAAAAGTTTTCTATCGATTGTATTTAATCATTTTAATAATTTTTTTTCCTCCTTAGCAATTATAATTATTCAATGTGTAAAAAATTGAATCCATTTTTAATAGATGTGTGCTTTAATTTATCACCTCGATCTTTGAACTTGAGAGGATGCCTAACAAATTGTCATTATACATGATTTTATGAACATTGTAATTTGTAAATACCCCTAATATTATTACTAATGCAGTTAAAAGGAAAGGAGTTGTTTCATCCTTAGTTTTGAGTGTTGGTCCTTGATTTGAGAGACTTTAAAACTAGTGAGGATGAAATTGCAAAGCGAGGCCAAACTAAGGTCAAAGTTTTGAAAATAACTACATGGATAACTTTATTATAAAAAAGATAATTGAGGAGATTGGTAATGGGGTATTGCAATTGAAGGATTGGAGGAACATGCAAAAAGACTTGCAAAACAAGTTTTAGAGTGCAATTTTGGGGTTCAATTTGAAGCATGCAAAAAAAAATAATGAGAAATATAAATTACAAATTAAATTCATTTTATTGAAGAAATATATAAAAGTTAAACATTGGATGAAATGTGAGATGAAAATGTGGAGAACTGAGAAGGCTAATGAGTCCCAAGGAATTGGAAAATGTGAGCCATTCAGTTTATATTGGGAATAAAAAGAACCTTCGGGGTAGGGGGGGAGGGGTTGAGAATAAGATGAAAACTTAATTATTCATTTTTTATTGATTCATTATGCCTTACTATTGAAGGGTTCCATTCAATATATCAAAAAAAAAAAAAAAAAAAAAGTCTATTATTGGTGTTTCAAAAGTGGCTCGGGAAAAGAAAATGTTATTTGGATTGATGAAAATGAATCTAGGAAAGAGCTATGATTATGTCAAGATGAAAAGTAAAGTAAAAATGTCCATTGGATGAAAGTATGTATGTCCATTACATGAATATATGTAAGTTCAAAAAGTTGATAAAATTGAATTGAAAGCTAGGAAATATGAAGATTTCAAATATTGACATTTGGGAAAGACAAGTAAAATTTATGAAGGTTCCATAAAGAATTTTAAAGTTAAGCCCAATTTGATCAAAATAGTATTGGTATAGGTGACCTTATAAAAAATTCAACATACTTGAGCTAGCAACACAAAGGCTTGCTAGTTTGTATATCTTTAAATAAATGTTTGTTTGTTTGTATGTGATCATGTTATAGCTCTTTCAAACCATGGGGAGCCATGCTCTACTTTTGGTATTACTAGAAAGCCCTCATTGAAGTGGTATGCAAGTTTATGTTTTGCAATATTTTTGACCAAATAGAGCAAAAATGTTATTGAATTTGGAATTATTTTCATCTTCAAAATAAAATTTAACAAACTAATGGAAGAATTCTAAAATGAAGCTCGTTTTAACCAAAATAGTATTGGGATGGGTGACCTAACATGATGTTTCTATATACTTGGGACAATGGCACAAGGGCCCACGAATTACTTATGAATACATTTATATCATAATTTCAAAAATGATGAAAAAGCTTAGTAGAATGAAGGAAGGAATTATTTTATTAATCATTGACATATTTGTGGTTTTTCACTTCCCCAAATTATATATAGTTTTAAGTGGTTGTTTGACAATCACTAAGAATTATGCCAAAAAAATTGATGTTATGATTTCCATCATTCATTAACAAAGTAAGGAGGTCAAGTACTATTGTAACCTCCAATTAAACCCTAAGCCTAAATGGCTCTCTTAACTAGTGATTTTGGTTGTGATGTTATCGAAGTGGCAATCATCCATAAATATATTTAGCCAAATATGACAATATTCAAAATATGAAAGTAAAAAATCTTAAGCACCCTTTCATATTGTAGGTGATTGTGGTGATTTTAGGATATTTATCATGATGTTTGGCTTTTTTTTTTAAAAAAAACAAGAGAGGATTTTAGACCAAATATTTCTTTTTTCAAAATATTTTTCACAAAATCATGAAAATTCACCACCAAA
>Ga0209611_10011379_pt1 | contig 12842 bp, 9 predicted proteins | sample S1TSphgellanicum_3_FD_187693 | JGI IMG/M metagenome (GOLD analysis project Ga0209611, IMG submission 187693) | Host-associated microbial communities from peat moss isolated from Minnesota, USA - S1T2_Fc - Sphagnum magellanicum MG (SPAdes) (version 2) | ecosystem: Host-associated > Plants > Peat...
CAAATATTCACAGAAAACATCATTCATCATATGTTGAAAAATAACATGTGCATTAGTAAAACCAAAAGGCATCACAACATATTCAAAATGGTCGTAACAAATTCTGAATGCCATTTTCCATTCATCACTTTCTCGATTGTGGACCAAATTGTACACTCCATGTAGGTCAATTTTCATGTACATTTTGGATGATTAATTTGGTCCAACAATCTTGAATACCAATTCTTGATGGTGAATCAATCTAGTCCACGGTAATCAACACACATGTGTAAAAACCTTTTTTTTTTTTTTTGACAAATAGGATTGGAACACTAACTGGAAACTTAGAATGTCAAATGAACCCCTTTTCAAGATTTTTGTCCATGTATTTTTGAAGCGTTGAAAGTTCGTCTTGTGATAAGTTATAGATGGGTCCAAACATAGGTTACATTCCTTCCTTTAAATCAATCACACAATCATATGACCGAAGTGTTAGGTAATGTGTTTACATTTTTCTTTTCAAAAACATTTATGTAGTCTTGGTACTAAATAAAGGTCTCATGTTGTTGCGTTTCAAGATCAAGGACTAGAATGGCATATACAAAAAATGCATCTCCCTTCTTTGTTGCTTACATGAATGTTCTTGCTCCCATAAACAAAGGTTTGAAATGTTTAGATCTTTGGTTACCCCTAATATCCCTTCACACTTGAATTTCTGCATGCATTGACTAGTTCTTATTATGTCTTCATGTGTATAATCATATTTAGAATCTAACATGCTTGTTGAAAAGCTTCATATTTTGGTGTAATTCCATTTACTGATTCAAAATGAAAACTCTTCATCTTACAATCCACTTGAGGATTATGTAAAATGAATCATGATAACCCAATGATGATAAAGTTTGTCGAATATGAGATGACATTGAAAATAATTTTGCTACTATGTGACCCAATTGTTACCATCAATGCCTTGGTCTCATGTGTTACAAGTCCTAAAGAAAGGTTTTGACCATTGATCACTTCAACCGCCATTGGTGTCACTTTCTCCACCAACACCAAATTGTGTTGTCGTACTAACTCCTTATTGATGAAACGTGCAGATGCCCCTACGTGAAAAAGTGCTTGGGTTTGTAGAGTCTTGGATTTACCACCTTTGATCGTGATGGGCAACAAAAAACAAAATGTTGGTTCTAAAGACAAAGTAAGACCATTTTAAACGCATGATGCATCAAGGTCTATTCTCACAATCCCTAGACTAGATGTCCTCATTTCCCTTCTCTTTTGGCCCTTGGGTAGTGGTAGAAGTTGTGGTGTGCGTTGCATGTTGAACACATTATTTTGGACAAGCACAAACCATGTGGCCTGGTTCTCCACTTGGTGCAAAAAAATATAGACGAGTGAAACAAAACATGTGTGAATTTTAATTTCCTTGCAAGGAAATTCAATATGTTAATGAAGATAAGTCACTTTATAATTTGTATTGAAAAAAAAAATTTAATTTCCTTTTGATTTTTTTCACAAAATATAATTTAACATATTATTTTGCCTTTGTAGATTTGCTAATATTTTTGTTTTAGGAAGCTGGGTGAAAACATGGTTAGGTGACTCAAAAGTGATGTTTGAAAGTCCATAATCTAACACTAGTGATTTGTTTTTGTAGTTTTAACAATCATCAAACCATAAATCCTATAATTATCCCTTATGCTTTTAATCAAAAATATTAACAAACTAATTTATGAATATCCCTAAACATGTGATTGATAAAAAAATCCATGCAAAAGATTAAATTTTAAAATGTGAAATGGACTTTCAGAAATAAAAATTTATAATAATCAAATCATTTAAAACTTTTAAGAATTAAATATATATATTAGGTTAGTTTCAATGCATTTCACTTATAAATTCTTCATTTGATGATGTTTTATTGTTTAGTTTTTATTTTGACATTATTTTAACATATTTTTTGAGTCCATATTTTTCATTTTTCTAATGTGATAAACATAATGTTGTTATTTCAAAAGTCCATTTAATCTTCTTAGAATTCATCCAAAAATTTTATGATGATTCTGATTAAAGTCTATGACAATATGAATAATTAAAAAATTACCAATGTTATTTTTGAATATGACTTTAAATTTTACATTTGTATGTAATCTAAAATAATTACAAGTGTGATAATTTAAACAGTCCACCTATTCATGCTTTCACCCAACTTTACAATTCAAGAAACTATTATATTTTGTTATTGTAGGCAAAATATTGTGAGGATGTTTACAAGAGTGCCATTGTCCTTGACATGGCACATTTTTTTGATTATTGTTGATTATTTTGCCCTATTGTGTTTACTTCTAATTTGAACTAGTTTAGAGACCATTAGTGATGAAGTGATACTTTAAATTTCGCCATATCCATGAGTTTAAAATTTAAGGATGAAATTGAAATTACAACTTCTTGTGATAATTTAATGGAAGATGCAAATGTTGTTTTAGAATTAACAAGATTAGTTTCAAACATCAAAAAGGAAGTCTGTTGGGGTTTTGAATTTTTTCCTTTCCTTTTTAAAGAAATATGGAAAAAAATAAATTTAATATGTTTTCCTTGATTTTGGACCCTAGATTTAAAGATCTTTGTCTTGTGTCATCACTTATTTAATACGAGCAAAGGAAGGTCATTGTTGAAAATTATGATACAAAGTCTTTATATCCCATGCTTTTGAAATGTTGTGAACATTTACATTTTTTGGTTGAATTTGAAAATGATTTTGTTAATCAAGGAGTTGATGAAGATTTTAATTTTGGATATTTTTGAAATGGTAGTCAACACCAATGAACCAACAAGGGAGCTTGTGAATAGAAAGCGTGTGATTTTTTAAGCAATATCAAGTTGATGTCAAAAAACATCAAATGTTTTTTTCAATGGTGGTAGAAAAGTGAGACCATGTTTCATATAATTGGATTCCTTGCTTGTCACAAATTAAAATGAATATAATTTTTCCTTTAGTTGGAATATAATTAATTTAATGAGATGTCATTTGCAATTAGATAACTTAAACAAATTGATTTTTATGAATAAAGATTGGTTGAATGATTTTAGGATAGGTTGCAAGTCTCCTTTTAACTCAATTCAATAGAGTGAATTGAAATAGATGTTGAGTTAGAAGAGGAATTGGAAAAGTTTGAAGGAGCATTTGAAAAGGATGAAGTTGTGGAGGTGTGAATGTCAATGAAAAACATTGTCTCAAATCATTTTTCATAATTTTTTTAATTTTTAAAGTGTCAAATTAATTTTTTAATAGATGAAAATTTGGTAATTGGGTTGTGAAAATTGCATGTTATGACATTTGTGAGGACCGTTGTGTCGGAAAACCAGTTAAGCATAGAAAAAATAAAAATAAAAATCCTGATACCAAGGCTTCCTTCAGGCCACATCCACCAGCACACCATCATCCACTGGATGGATGCCTGTTATTACTTGGTTGTGGATGAACCTCACCTGAGTTACTATTTGATTTCACCTTGGTAACCAATTTCGTAAAGAAATAGGTCTCATCCATAGGTAGATAGGTTAGAAAATAGGTAACGACTCGGTAAGTAAGTAGATGGTTTTATACTTAAAGTAAGGGCGGTGTTTTTACTACCTACGTATAACTAATGACTCGGTAAATAGATGGTTTATATTTAAGTAAGGGATGGCTTTTTACTACCTACCTATAACTATCAACTCACTTGGTAGTAAAAACAAGCATTGAGCTAACCACCATGGTTATCTATGGGAACGGGAACTGAACAGAAAACTGTTTGCTGACCACTTACCATCCATCCATCACGGTGCACTGGTGGGTGGGTATGGGTCTTTTCACACTCGAACTTGTTCCAAATGGAAAAACGTTTTGCACAAGGTGGTTTCCAACACAAGTTATGATTTGTCATGAAGAGTTAGTTAGTTACACTTGAAGAATGTGTACAACCCTGAACCCTAAAAAAGGGTTGTACAAAATGGGTGTCTTTCAATTCCCCCTATTTTCATTATGGAGTCACCCACCTCATGAAAAGCCTTTAGCAATTATTTAAAAAAATGGCAACAAATTTCAGAATATATAGAATAAGACATATTTTTAATTTTATATACATATAAAATAAATTGCCAAAAAAAATAAAAATAAAACCTTAGTCCTAATATTTGAAAAGGAAAGAATACCGGGCTTATATCGATATGGCTTTAATATTGATTTAAAAAAAAACATACATGTATGTACATATTCTTTGGGTGGGGGAGAATACAAAGCTTCGCAATTTCAAAAAGCCAATGAGCCCATTATTGAAAATTTATAACCAATAGTGTCAAAAAAAATTCAGTATTTCATAAAATGTAGAAATTCTCAAACCTATGGGCAAACATAACATGTTACATAATGATTTATAAAACATATCTTAATTCAAAATATAAATATTGAAATAATTTATAGTTAACTATTCTCCTCTTCAAGTGGTTTATGAATGATTTACTCGGCAAATCAATACTAGTATGAGTGCACATTCTGAATGATAATTGGTAGTACTATGGTTGTCACAAAGCTTTTAAAATGACAAAAGAGTCCGATGTCCAAGTGGGATGTGGTAGCGATCGAGGTTGACAAAATCTAAGTACGGGGACAATACAGATATGTGAAGGGTAAACCCTAAACCCTAAACATCATACACCTGTTAACTTACTCGGTTGGGTTATCAAGGCTCCTCATTTATAATAACAAGGGGTGTTACACTTTGGCCTTGCCACTTACATTAAAAAGTATCTTAAGGCAAAAGAAGCATTATGGAAATTCAAATGTTTCACCATGAAAAAATATAATCTTCAAAAAAAATCCTCTAAAAAAAAACTAAAATCCTTCAAGATATCATAAGTCTATTATAACTAATCTCAAGTTTCAACACAAGCCAAAATATCATCTTTCAAAAATCCTCATATTAAAATAGACCTGTTATTATTACATAGGGGCCAAAATCCCTTAAGCTACTATATTCTATGATGAATCTAAACACAATATCCTTGCCTTGGTAGGCAAGGCCAATAAATATATAGAGCAGGTATATATTGGTATAACACAGGTGCAAGGTGCAAACAAGAAATAATGTTCAAAAATGTGAAGGGCCCAAAAGTCTTATTTGGTGCATAAGAAATTTGTTATTTGTTTGAAAAAACTAGTGCACACATGGAAGACTTAAATTGTGTTTTGAATGATACTAAGCTACATGATGTGCACAAGCAACAAAATTACAACAGTTTGCAAAAGGAAGAGAATTGTTTGAACAAGGCAAAATCTTATGTGAACAAGGAAGAAAACTGGAATGTAAATCTAGAGCAGACAATTCCCAGTGTATTTGGAGGTTTAAGTGGAGATTTGGAGGCCTAAGTGGAAGTTTTTTCACTCAAAATTTATCCATAAAGTCACCACCCCCTATCCCCTCTTTCAGTGGTATCCGCAAAGTACTGAAAGAATTAAAGTCTCAGTATCCAATGCACAAGGTTCGAGAGTAAATTATCTTAGTTGTACACGTAGGAGTAGTGAAAATATATGTAGCAGCAGTGAAGGCGTTCAGGGAAAAGAAAAGACAAGATGAAACTCAGTTTACCACCAAAATTGGTGAAAAAACTAGTTTGGGTCCCCATTATTGTGAAATAAGCACCGGCCTCTGACCTCAAAATAGATGCCCCCTTGGCTCTGCCTCAGGAATGCACTTATTTCAGGAACACCCCACTTGGGCTGTTACCTCGCTCATAAAATAGAAGAATTTTGTCTCATTGTTTTCCTTCCCCTTTTGGAAGAAGTTCACTTTCCTTCTCAAAGACAAGTGTTGCATTGAATTAATTTTAAGGCAAGGGAGCTTTCTGCACATCTTGAATCCTAATATTTTTTTCAAATTATGCAAGGGGCAGTTTTTAAAATAATGTTGAAGATTGCAATTTAGAGGAGCTTTTGAAGATGAGGAGATAGCAACATTAATGGCCAAATGTATTGTGGATTGAAGCTCTGTGTTATTTCAAGATAGTAGTTTTTGGAATTTCATTATGTGTATATATATATATATATATATTTGGTCAAGTCATTTTTATATAATTAAAAAAAATTCATGTGATTACAAGTTGTATGTGTTCCAACCTTCAAGACATATAAATAGAATAATTATTTTGTTTTTCAAATTTGTCAATCTGATATTTTTAACAAATTAAGCAATGTCATTTTGAAATTTTTTACACTTTCAACATTTTGACCTTGGGAATTTCCTAATTTTTCAACAACTCAATTTTTAATCAAATTTGTTTTGATTCTGACCAAAAGGTAGGGAAGGCACTTTTGTTGTAAGCACACACCCAACTCAATCAAAATGTTATGATGCACCTTGGATGGTACACTTAGACACTCCATGGATTACATGTGAGGTAAAGCCTATGGTAAAGGCATTCGCAAAATGATGGGTGTAGGACGAGGTGACAACCAAGGCTTGTTGGAAATGTCCCCAACCTTTGAGCTTTACCTATCCTCAAGCACAAGGCAAACCTTGTAGTGGATGGGAGGCACAAGAGGTGGAGGGTAAAGCATGAGTGGGTGATCCTTGGGAATCTAACCCTAATCTTCGGCTGCCTTTTTTTATTAAACCCATTTTATGTTAATCACCTAATCATGTTTCACAACCATGCTACAAGTTTCATCATCTCTCGTGGATCGTGTTGGTGCTTGCCATAAAGGACAAAAACATTATGCACCAAGCAACTTGTTATCCTACCTATTGGACAAATATGGGCAACACCAATTTTCCATATGTAAGTAGTGATGATGAGCACAACTAAAAATTTAAAAAAATAGTATGAAAATGGGTATACTTCCCATTGTGAATGTTAAAAAATGGGGCTAATGGTCAAATATAATGAACCTTGATTGGCCGTTCTAAGGGAAAAAAAATGACCAATGTTGGCAAGTTCTTTGGTTTGGAGTGTGAAACCTGACCATAAATTCTTGTGACTTAGACTTTGAAAATAAATTATTAGAAACACATTCAAGTTCTCAAGGTAGTCACATTGCAAATATTTGAAAAGTTAATAAGTATGCTGAACCTTTTAAAGTAGACAATTGGTTTTAATTTTTCATAAAACACATTATTACCTTCACAAATTTCAGTTTTAACTTGTTATAAAAATTCTAACCTTGGGGAGTTTGTAGTGTTTACATGGAATTGGACCCTCTCTTTGAACTAGGCTTGAAGGCTCTCGAATTTGAAATTTTGACCAAAACTAGAGTTGTAGGGTTAAAAAATTTGGAAACCAAGCTCAAACTTTGAAATGGTTGTTCTGATTAGAGATGCAATTGGAGAATTGAAGTATAAAAACCAAGACTTAGATTGCTATGGTGACCGTTTGAGGTTCAAGTTGTAGGAATAGAAGCATATAGATAGAAGAATTTTGCATCTGGGATTTGAAGGAGTTGGGATTGTGTAAATATGGGTGGTATGTCATCAAAATTTAAATTATTGGGTGTCCTTGAAAAGGAGATTGTTATAGTTCAACGGTTGGCTTCTAGGATTTAGAGGGTTCATGTGAAAGATATTCAAACTAATGATGCATTTGGGTGGCTTATTTCTTGCATAGTTCTTGCAACTGAACTTTTTGGCAATTAGAATGTGCTCTGAACCACTAGTTCTTTGGTAGTTCTTTGATAATTTTCAAAAAAAATATTGAAATTGACAAATATTTTATTGTAATTTTTTAAAAAAAAGCCTGAGACTAGGGATTGGTTGATTTTGAAATTTTTCAAAAACCTTGAACAAAAGGCTACACAAGAACTGAAGAACCATCCAACATTGATACGCACCTTACCTACATGAAGGTATAATTTCAGTGTTGTGTAGGTATTAAAATCGATTGCATTTCTTGCAATCTTATTGTGATCATTCCCAGATGATGAGAGTTGCACATTACTTTTTATTAATCGGAGGTTGGGCTCACAATCCTAAGTAGCCAAAGTTTTGGACCTTGTTCTTGGAGGTTTTCCTTCAAAGTATAAGGGACTATGGTCTACGAGCACATTCAAAGGTGTGAGCCAATCAACTTTCCCTTGTGAACTTTGTCCTAAGGCAACACAAGGTGGCACGACTTCTAAATGTCAGGAGTGTTTATTCGGTTCACATCTTCCAAAGCTCAAAACTACTACACCTTAGCATTGAACACATGTTTCAAAGACCGATTGCAACTGAACTTTTTGGCAATTGGGTATGAGAAAAGTCCCGTAAACATTGAATGTTTTTGGATCTTTCTCCTTGGAGGTTTCCTTCAAAGTCGAAGAGAAACTCATGAGCTCTATACTCTATAGGTTACCTTCCTACATGAAAGTTATGCATGTTTGCGGTTTTGATCATGAACTTTTTCGGAAGCGGTATAAAAGATTGCAAGGACTTTTAATGGCAAATCCGCCTCATATTGTACTTGTGTAACCAACTAACACTTGGGACTATGCTATAGGTTCAAAAGAAAAAAAAGAAGAAATTATATGTTCCATGATCTATTTACAATTTTTTATTATTTATTTTTAAATTAATTTAACTTAAAATTTATTTATTTTCCCCTTGAGGCAATTGAGGGCCCACAACTCTATATAATGGCAGAGAGACCGGCTACCAAAAATCCTTTTAAGTAGTTAAATAGTTAATATATACTTTGCTCCCATCCTTTGAAAATCCAACTACTTCTTTCAATTGCATGCAAAAAAGTATTCATAAATCTTGCCATAACATAATAGTTCGTACCCTTGCCCATATTACCAAACATCCCTAAAGAACAACAGGCTCAATTATATACGGTCCCCCCACTTCTTTTCTTGTCTGTCCCATGATGGGCTTCAGAACTCACATGTCAGGCACCTCCTCCAATTCACTCCCAATGTCCAATTTGGAGCACCATTGTAAATTGGAGGCACCACAAGTTCCCAAAAAAGAGGAATGTTTTATGAGCATCATTTTGAAGTTGAAGACAAGAGCTAGGTATACCATACCGTTACCCTACATGAACAACACAAATTATTATTCACTTGGAGGAACTACTCGTTTTCTCACTCACTCACTCACTTTGATGGTTTTGCTTACAAACCCTAAAATTGTTGGTGAGGCGACCTAAAATTATAGAATTGAAAATGGTAGAATTGTTGTAGTATTGTTGTGAATATAACAACCCATTACAATTTTGAATAGGAGTTTTGAATGGGTGGTAATAAATAAGAATTTAGGAGGAAGGGGACAATTTGGAAGGAAGGGGGGCCATGAGCACGATTCTAGCCCTAAACCAAGGTGCACCTATGAACTTTCTCACACGTACATTTACAAAGTCCGCGTCTTGGCCTGAAATTAGGCTGAGCAGCCCACATGATAAGTTTAGTGACCGAAAATCCCGAACCAATCTTGGCCTCTCTACTTTGATTGTGGGGTGGGGGTGGGAGGTGGGGGGAGGAGCATTGTTGTTGTTGTCGTCGTCTGCCAATTCCCTTAGAAAAGGGAGTAAACCCCATGTCTACACAAAACATAAAAAATCATGTCAGGACTCTGGATGTGTTTTCAAGTATCTGATTCATGTCTGGTATATAATATTGTGAAAAAATAACATTTAGCATCACATGGGCACTAGTATATGCATATATTACATGTGTGTGTGTGTGTGTGTGTGTGTACCTATGTGTTTTAGGTCACCAAAAATCATGAGCAAGTTGCAAAGCTTCGATCGATGATGTCTGTAAAACATGGAAAAATATGTTATTAATTTGTAACAAATCAATTGTTTGATTTGTTGGGTTGCAAGAGGGTTCACCCTTTTCTTTTGTTTTTCTTTCTCTTGGATCCATTTCAAAAGTCTTTTAAGAGCTATAATCCATTTTCAGCATTTATCTCTCTTTGGTTGTAACTTATCATAGTCCGGGTCCTTATGAGTGAGAAGGATCTTACTCTTGTCCTACAAGATGGATGGATGGATGGATGGATCCTAGGTCATAGAATTTGGGGAGGTTTCTTACACTTACTCTTTAAGATCCATCTTGTCGACAAGTGTAAGATCCTTAAAGAGTAAATGTAAGAACCCCTTCCCCCATTCTATGCCTCATGATTTACATATGTTTAGGTTCTCGATAACCTTAGCCCTCATGCTTTTAAAAGGGTAAAGCTCCAGGTGAGGCACATTCCCAAAATGAGAGGCTCTATTGAGCTACCACCTCATCCTAGGCCTCTTATTTTGGGAACAACAACACCCCCCCTCCTCCCAAATCTACTTCACCCACCCCAAGAAGATGTAGTACCTAGTTATTTGCCCACAACTATTGATTATTGAGTGGAGAGTGTAGAACTACTTCTACAACATTTCATTCATGGAAACACATTGGTCCCTAATGCTTCTTGCTATCATTCCAATTTTCTCTCCAACAACAACATGATCCACTCCTTTTCAAGGAAGATTTTTTTCTCAACTCCTCAATTTATTTCATTTCATAGCAGAGTTTTTCAATACCTATATATGCCAATAATTTGAAAGGAAAGGACACTTTTTCCTTAAACACACAATCTAATTTTGGGTTTAGCTGTTGAGCTTTCTCCTTGTACAGACTGTGGTAGGTATCCAATGATATTCCAACCCATTTTTTTAATAGGGATTTTTGGAACAAGTTGTCACTCACAAAACCAAAATTTTGCCAAGCTTTTTTCACTTGTTAAACTCTCCCCAGTTAAAACAAAATTGGCCACATACCACCCACCAATAGCAAAATCTTACATCATTATTGTTGTTTTTTAACAGGGCTACAAAACCAATAGCCCTGCTAAAAAAAAACCCTAAACCAATAAACACACTTGGGGTTTAGGGTTTTTGCAACCCTAGAAAAACCCAATAAAACTCCAAAAAAAAAACCCAACCCTAAGCCAATAGACACACTTAGTTTTAGGGTTTTGTTTTTTTTGGGTTTCGGTACATGAGCTGGTAAAATGGCTTTATTTGCCAGCTTGAACTGGAGTTGGTACTTATACCCATTTTGTTTGTTTGGGGTAAAAAGAAGTCACTCGAGCTTGTGGTTAGAAGTTAGCAGAAACTGGGTGTAATTACTGTTCTAAATTATTCACCAAAAGATTTGGTACTAATTTGATCATGCTAATTCTTAGAAGAAGGGTGGTGCTTAATTAGGGGCCCTTAATTATCACTAAACCTAAACCTAAACCCAAGTTTTGAGTTACTAAAAATTGAACATATCTATCTATCTATGGTTCCTATCTCTTTTTTTCACCACCCATAAAAATTGACACCTTCTTGGCTTTTTCAGTTCAACAATAAGCTTTATACTTAGAAAAACAAAAACCCATGTTTTCAGTTCTAGCTATTAATAATGAGCCAGCTGCCAGACATATTTATGGAGATAAAATATCCAACAATATTTTAGCTTTCGGAGAAAGCAACAAAATAAATAATGCATGGTTCAAAACTCCATACAAAAATCTTGCATGGAACTAACTCTTCATGAAAAGAACGGGGTTTAGGGGGTTAAAAACCCCATTGATGCTAAGTTAGTTAGTTATTTTTTTTTTTCCAAAATTGTGAATATTTTTTCAACAAAATAGAAAATTTAGTCATATTTACACTACAAAAAAATAAAAATCCTACAATCTTTTGTCAAAAACAGAAAAAAAAATTGTTGTAAAAAAAAACACATGTTGTGTGTGTATCCTCATGTTTTATTCTTCACAAAAATGTTTTCACTATGGGAGAGTTTTTCATCTAGTTCAGAGCTAGCCAGCCTTTGGGTTTGAACTTCTCTTTTCCATGGCTTTTGTACCTATGGGGTTTTCTCAATCTATCATCATCTCCTGGGAACCTGGTTCCCAAAATACTTAACTCTCTCCCTCTCTCTTATCTAGGTGATGAGCACAAGGTGGCCTAGGATTTGAGTTCATAAATTTGTAATGCAGCTTTTTGTTTTCTTTCCATGCAAATGGATCTCAACTGAACAGGTTAAAGTCTGTTAATTCATTTTATAAACCAAATTCAGCTGAATCATCTCATGAATGATTGATCATCAATAAGGGGTTTTTTTAATAATAGTTTTGTGATATCAGAAATTAGAAATTTCAGTCAAATTTACAATTAAAAAAAAAAATCATCCAAAATTCTCCCCAATTTTTTTGGGATGAAAACACAACAAAATCTTTCTTGCAGAAAGAGAAAAACACATTAATTGAAGACTTGATAGATTGATAGCTAGATCAATACACACAGATACACACACACACACACATATATACATACATCAATGAGTTGATGATGGGAGCATTGGGTAGCAAGTTAATGAAGAGTCATGAATAGGGAGAGGGAGGGGGGAAAGGGTGTCACTCAAGAAGCACAAGAATATGAAATGGGTCCAAACCCATTCAACTTCCTCATAGACTATAACAGTTGAACTTCAAGCCTAGAGATTTTCTTTGTCCAAAAACAAAAGAAAAAAGGCCTTTAATAAAATAAAACACTTAGGCTAAAATTACTTAGTTGTGTATGTCTTATAATATTTTGCTCTTTTTTTTTTTCCTCTCTCTCTCTCTCTCTCTCTAGACTATCTCTTTTTTCCATTTCCCTCCTTATTATGTCTGATAGTTCTCTTTCCCCCATCTCTGCTGCTGCTACTTGCTACTGCTGGCTCTTTGTTGGGTCATAGTTGTTGTCAGTTGTCCTTTATTTCCCCCTCTTCCTCAATCTACAAATCTTCATTCCCCAACCACTCACTTTCTTTGGATGTTTTGAGAGTTCTTTCTTTCTTTGGTGTCTTTTTTTTTTTTTTTTTGGTGGGGGGTGGTTTT
>Ga0209611_10011381_pt1 | contig 12837 bp, 7 predicted proteins | sample S1TSphgellanicum_3_FD_187693 | JGI IMG/M metagenome (GOLD analysis project Ga0209611, IMG submission 187693) | Host-associated microbial communities from peat moss isolated from Minnesota, USA - S1T2_Fc - Sphagnum magellanicum MG (SPAdes) (version 2) | ecosystem: Host-associated > Plants > Peat...
AAGTTTTACAAAGTTAGTTATAAGTTTTCCAAAGGAACCATTTATAAAATGGGGACTTGATTATGTGGGGCCAATTAAACCAACATGAAGATATAATAAAAATATATATATTCTTGTTGCCACAAATTATGCTACCAAGTGGGTGGAAACAAGAGCATTGAGAACTAATATTATAGTAATAACAGCAAAATTTCTTTATTAATGCATATGAACCAAGTTTAGATGTCCTTTGACTATAGTCACATATAAGGAGTTTATTTTATTAATGATGCCATCAAGTATTTTACATATCATTTTCTATTGAAACATGTGAGTTTTACAACCTATTATCTTCAAGGGAATGGGCAAGATGAGTCTATTAACAAGGTATTTGGAACATTATTGACTAAGTTACTGAAAATAGAACAGATTGGGATGAACATCTTTTCATAGTGTTATTTTCATATAGAACTACATACAAAGTAGCAACATGGTATACACCATATCAATTAGTGTATGGATTACATCCATTGATGCCCACATAGTACATAGTGTTAATTGATGGTGGAAATGAAAAAGACAGTACTTTAGTGAGAATGTTAATAGTAGAATTACAAAGTTGAAGAGGTTGTAGGAGGCTAGAATGCAGGCTGTACAAACTACAAGTATTCAACAGTGGAATAGAACATTATGGAGTTAACAAAAAAATCCAAAAAAAACAGTTTAGTTTTGGTGATTATGTTATGTGGTTTCCAAAGCACAATAAATCACACCTAGGGAAGTTTATTAAGAAATGGTTTGGACCATATAAAATACAATATGTGTTGCCAAATAACATTATGTTATTGGTGGTAATTGACAAGTTTGAGACTAACCTTGTGCTGGTCAATTTGAATAAGCTTAAACATTACAAATACATGGAATTTAAAGTCGAGAAACAATAATAACAAATGCTAATATATTGGGAACAAAGTGCAAGTCTAGATTTAGGCCAAAGATTCTGATACGGAGGTGGAAGATGAAGACTATGAAATATAAAAACCACAGATATGTAATAATGAAGATGAAAAATGGATGAAAGATCTTAAGGTCATTGTAGTATTGATTTTGGAACTATAGATTAACAAATCCACGAGTAATAATTATAGAAGTGAAGGAATTGGGATACAAAAATCTAAGGATGATCTGTCAAAGGTATCAGCTGAATCAGTAGAGGTATTTGCCTAGTCAACAAGGATATTCACACAATCATTAGATTTGTTGACACACTTAACAGAAAAATCAGTGTAGTTAATAGATGTATTGCCATAGTCATAATATGAGTTGACACAGTTAGTAGATAAATGTGCAGAATCAACAAAAGGGATATAGGGCAAATGAGGCGGAGTCAGTATTGTGAATGTAAGGAGATTAGGGATGTAGATTAATCGAAAGATGAAATCAAAGGTGTTTATTCATAATGATGATGCAAGGTTCTTCCACATGGCTATATAATAAACACAAAAAATGGTAGTGATGGGCCATATTAATTTTGAGGATTATGCATTAATTAAAAGACAACAAGCAAGTAAAAAAATGAATGTGATGGGTAGGAAGCTCAAGGATGAAAAAACATGGAGTAACCATTGAAAGTTGTTTTCATTTGTTGTTGAAAGTTGTGAATGTTTTTGAAGTTCTTAAAATCACAAAATCATGAGTGTAAAAAATGCGATTGAAAAACTATAGAGAATAACAAAAGAAAAGGAAGCACAAAAAAGTGAACATAAATAGAGACAAGAAGAGGAAGTGGAATTGTTGGGGAAAAAAAAAGGAATTACAAAAAGGAAAACATGAAGGAATGCTCAATATTCAACTGTTGGTTATAAAGTTGTCGCCGCATTCTTCATCATCTTCAAAATGTGCACAAGGAAAAGTGTACAATGAGAAGATATAATTTGCGCAAATGATAATTCATGATATAGATCAAATTTGAACATTTGTAGTTGAGTTTTGTGTAGAAGTAGGAAACGTTGGTGTGTAGGTTTGCAAACATGAACAAGAGCTACATTAGTGGATCTGGTGTTCATTGAAGAATTAGAAGAAAACGAAGTTTTGAAATAGTAATTTATGGATGTGAATGCAAGGAAGAGGACATTGTTGAAGTGGAAGTATAACCATCCATAAAGGTGCAACGTTGACAAAAACACAACTAAGGGTGATGGAGATCAAGATGTGTGAATGAAATGTTGCAACAAAGAGAAGATGCATCATCATGGACAAAATTACACTTTTGGAAAACATTATTTGCATTTTCCAAAATGTTGAGTGATTCATGTGGATACAAATGAAACAAAACTATGATAAACATGTTGAAAGGATGGATAATTGGAAGGATATAAGTGAGGAAAAAGATTGGGCTTCTAAAGCAAGGCTTGTTCCTTTTTTTTAATGAGTTAGGAAACACCGATGCTTGATGTCATGTTAGAATTTCTAAACACATTCGTTATCAAAGGCACATATATCTACTTTGGGCATAAGGATAAGGTGTATGTCATTAGCAAAAAATTGATTATAGATGTCTTTGGAATATGTGCAAAAGGGTATGTAAAAGACCCAAAAGGGTAGGTCAATAAGTCACTAGCATTGTAGGCATTATAGAATTGTAAAATTGCACGTACAAATTCTACAACAAATCAATGGAATGCAAAGAATTTGGGTTTGCCATACTCTATCACATATTTTGCAATCATATCTGTGATTTATTAAAGAAAGAAGGTGATGCCTTTTAACAACAAGAATGCCATTACATTGATGAGAGTAGAAAAGGGGCAAAAGGTAATAGATTATATACACTAGTTTGTGTAATGAATTAGATCGGTGGTATAAATATGTCAAGGAGAATACAACGGATAAAGACACTTGTTAATCTACCTTGATATTGGCAAAAGTCTTTTAATATTTGTTTATTCACCAAAAGGAGAATCTATAAAAACCACCAACTGAGATAAAGAAAATTAGGGAAAAAATATAAACAACATTGGAATTTTTAAAAAAAGTAACAACAAAATCTCCAAGAAGTGCTCTTAAAAATAAAACCAAAGCTGAGGAAGGTGGAGCTTTAGGCTTAGGAGTTAAAAGGGAACATGACATAAGGTTTCTAAAAGATGAAGAACATTTGCACTTGGATGGGGACATAGATGAAGTTTGGATGGAAACCATTGGAAGGTCACAACATTTTTAGCATTTACAACATCATTTGCAATAACAACAATAGCAAACACAAGAAGGTTTATAGGTTGCAGGATCGCAGACGAAGAGAGTGGAAACACAACCTTCTTTCGCAATATTCAGACCACCAAATTTATAGGTACCCGATCACCTCCAAAAAAATCACTTTTTACTTATCCACACAATTAATTAATTGAAAAGAGTACCTTGGCAACTTCAACACATGTTTGCTGAATAAATAATGTCTCAAAATTTGATGGTGTCACAAATACCCATTGAATTTTTTCTAGTAAAAAATTTGAATGTAGAAACATGCAATATATTCTTGAAATTTGAACACTCAACATGAGCATATGCCTAAAACCTAATGCTCCTAGAACCATTATGCATATCCATTGCACTATTTTTAAATATGAATTTTCATCCATTATTCTCGTGTAGCATCTTGCTCAAAGCAATCCTATTCATGTATGTAATGATTTGGATAGTGAATAAACCAAGTTTCAGGTATTCATGATTTAGTTTTTCACGCTTTGACAAGGTTCCCCTCCCCCTCCCAAGTTTGGTTCTTGAAAATTTCAAAAAATTCACAAGTTTTTGGCAATTCTTTTTTGAATCAAACTTTTCCAAATTTTTTTGGTATCCAAAATGCAAAAAAAGTAAAAAGTCACTAGCTTTGACTCAAATGCAATGTATAGTACATACTCGTAACTTAGTGTTTTTTTGGATCCCCTTGAAGTTGAAGGGAATTGAAACTAGTGTCAATTCATATTATAACAATTCAAAAGCTCTTCCTTTATAGTATATCAGAACATTCAATGAACACTTATGCCCTTGGTCTTGATGTTTGCCGATGTTATGGTCATCAGACATGAAAATGAATGTGGTAGACCAAAAACATTTCAAAATGGACACTTTTTAAGTAGAGAGAATTATAGCATCCAAGAACATGAAGATTAGTATCATGTTGAGGACAATGATTCTTTGAGAATGATACAGTAAAAGCCTTCCAAGATCGTTATAAATGAAAGATTGCATTACATGATCATCTTGAATATAAACCCTTTTTGGAAGAACATAAAAAATTACAGAATTCATTAAAAATTTGGAAAAGATCTCAAACAAGGGAAATTAGGTCCCTTGAAAAGTTCTAGGTGTTAGGGTGTTGGGGGAATTGGGAAAATAAATAAAATTGGCCTTTAAAGTAGGTATATGATATTTAAGAGCTTTCATGTCCTATTTTAACAAGGTTGATGAGAAGTTTTGTTAAATCCTTACTAGGACATTATTAGGATTCATAGTTTTGATGTCCTAATAATCTAAAAAATGACAAGAAATTTCTTGATGGAATAACGTGCCATGAACATGATTTATCTTTTACCTCAAACTTCCATGGGGATCACCATGCATCTTAGACCTTTGGGGCAAATAAAATCCATGATTTGCTAAACATGAATGTGTGATGTAATTGTTGAAACTTGACTAAAGAATTTTGGCAATTTGTTATCCCAATAAGCCTGAATCATAGTACAAGGCCATTTTTGCACATGACCTTTGACCAAAAAAATTAAGGTGCTTATTCATATTGATGGATAGTTTGATGGGATCCACAAACAAAATTTGGGCAAATGAACATTGAAAGATGTGAAAAATGGGAAGTTTCTGGATTTAGCAGAGTCTAGGGTCACAAGGGAAATATTTACTTAGAACTAGGAAAGATCTGAAACTAAGGACGTGGAGTGGGGAGTGGGGGAAATTGGGGGGATATAATGTGTGAAAGCATGGTAATGTAGGCCCCAAAATAAAAGAATCTGGGACAATTGTAATCTTATGTTTTTGACATATACAAGAAAATATATAATAATTAGCTTTTCAACCAGCTAGTAAACTTGAGCAAAAACTTATTTTCATGTTACAAATATGATAACACATGGTCTTCAATATTACAAAGTCAATTAATACATTTTAGTGCACCATCAAGTTGAAAATATAAAAAATGCAATAAAAAATCCTATTTTCATTCACTCGAAACCATTATGGACATCTACTTCCATTTACTTGCATTTAACAAATTTATTTGAAATGCATGATACTAAGAATGTGAAACATAATATTAGTAGAGTAATATTTTGAAAATGCTCATATTGATGATTGAAATAGATAAGATTTTCAAGTTTGAAATAGTAAATTTATTACATGGTTACTTTGACTTTAAGAAGTGAGGTCCGCAAATTTGCCGATTTTATAATGCTTTCACTCCTTATAAAGTTGAGTGATTTGGGCACTTCTTGGGTTTTTGGGTCGAAAATAAAGGGCTACCACCCTCAGCTGGATCCTCCCAACCCACCACGAAGATCCTCCCAAAAACTTCTTTAACATATACAAACAAACACAATTTGTTGGACTTTGAGACATATTGGAAAAGCACATGCAACACGGTTTGGCTAGGAACCAGTCTATTTTTTTAAAGTGGAATTTTCTCCTGATATTTGGATTAAAAAAGTTGGGAGAGACACAGCATACCTTGCTTGTTTATTGGGTGGCAAATGTCCCTTTAAAAGAGATGAATTTTCATACTGCTTTTTCTTAAAGGTAATTACTAAAGTTGTCTACTACCTCCGAAAAGAAAATCAATAAAGAGTACTACTGTTTCTCTTTAGCACCCTTTCAAGTGTTGAGACCCCAAACATTTTCCTTGGTTGGAAAATTTGTTATTTTGATAATTTGTCCACTTCAAGTGTTTTTCTTTTTTTCATCTTTCCACCATTGTATGTTATGCTTATTTGAGGCAATCATCTGCAATTTCATTACCATAAACCAAAATATGTATTTATAATTAATTTCTGAATTTTAAGGCTTCTAAATTTTTTTTTAAAAATAAAAAATTATGTTCTAATTTTCAACCATGTGGATGCATCCATATGTTATGCTTCATAAATTGTCTTTGGAAATGCATTTTAAAAAGGTATGAAAAATATCTTTTCTTGACATATCTAAGAAAACATTGTACCCCCATAGGCTTTTAGGGGTTAAATGTACAACTTACAACAAGTCCACCCATACTGTGTATTTATGCATGCACCTTACTTTCCACTCCATTATTATTGATTTACTTATCCCAAGCCCCACTCATAAATGCAAAATTAGAATTGTGAAGTTGTGAAACATGGTAAGTTATTAACTCACATGATTTGGATCCATTGATATGATGAATTAGTAACATTGTTAATCATATATTAATGATCAATGAATTGTGACAACTCCAATCCAGGTTAGATTGTGTAAAGACTTTTGCCCGTCTCCACATCTTGTGTAAATATGCGCATTTAGAAATTTTTTTTGCATGAAACCAACATTTTATTGTTGTATATAAAAAATAATGTCGTTCATTGCATTGGTGCAAATGCTACAAACATACATGTATATGCACATACATACACACTTACACACATATACATACATATATACATAAACATACATACATTTATATATTCACATACACTTGTGCACGCTAATTTCCTCAATAGGCATTATATTTATAAATATGACATGGTGGCCACTAGGGGGCTATCAACTGAGAAATGAAAGAAAGTCTTCAAGAATTCAATGAATGCAACTTAATGTAATCTTTCAACTTAAAACCATGTGACCAAGCAAAAGCATGGTAAAGTAGAATAAAAAGTAGTCTATTCTAAATCCAATTTAAAAGAAAAACAATTTATATAAGTAGAAATATAAAATCACTAAGGCTTCTGAAATATGTAATATACTTAATTACTGTGAATTAATTAGTGAAACTGAATTAGCATTTATTCAGATGAATTCTTTTAAAGAAATATTTAAAAAATTAATTCAAAAAGTAAAACTAAGTATCAAAATTCACCAACTAACTATTTCAATTTAATGAATTAATTCAAATAATTTAGATGATTATTTTTTTAAAATTCAGGCGAAAGATTATTATATTTTATTTTATTTATCAATAATTATCAAAATAATTATTTCAGTCTCCTCCTCCTCATCCAAGAAAAATTAGCCTGATTTTGATACAAGGCAGTTTTCTTGCAGGCACTATCCATTGATTGGGGTGCATCTGTCCCTTAGAGATACACTGTGAAAATGACCATGATTATTCCACCAGCTACAAACAATTAGTGCAACATATTCAGCAGCAAAATTTTAGTAGATTTTGATGCAGACAAGGGGGAGTGTTGCTTTTCCTGGCAAAGTTAAAAATTGAGAATGCTAAAAAGATGATTATTTTGGGGGTTTTGCAATAGTCAGAAATTAGAATTCCAATAAAATAACGATTCCAGCACGAAGCCAATAATATAGAAGGATGTTTAGAAGTTTTCACTTTCATGTCTCTTTCAGCTTTATAGCCAAATTTGGCTGAATCTTCCTACTGATGATTAGCACTCAGAAGTTAGCCTACACTTCTCACAGCAAAATTGAAAAAAAGGAAAGAATAAAAAGAAAAAGGGAAGCTAGCTGCAAGAGTGAGCCCCAAAAAAAAGTTGTGATATAGTTCCTTTCTTTGGAGGACAAACATCTAACTTACTTCTTGCAAAGCATGACTTGGACGGACAGCCAGAGATGCCAATATGTGTTTTTATGTGCCCATAGAAAGATGAACCTGGAGGGAAGGACTGGGTTGAAAACTACATAATCTCATTCAAGTTGGAGTTTCTTTGAAATTTCAATGAAAGGAAAACTCAACTAAAATATTGGTTGGGCCATACCAAAACATCCTTAGTGCACCATTCCAAGTCTAACCCAACTTTAGTTCACCTATCAACAAAAAATAATGTGATTTGTATCAATTAGTTTGGGGGACAACCTTGACATTTTTTTCCTTTTGGTGATAGACCTCTCTGATTGGTTCTTCACCCAAAACAAAAGAATTTACTGTTGACACATTGACACACTCCTAACCTAGAAATTGTTCACATAGCTCACTAATTGGCACTGATCGAAGTGAAAAAACTCAAACTTTCTAAAACGTTTTGTCTCTCCATAACACAAGGAAGGAGTGATAAGAGAACAAAATAAAATAAAATGACATGATAAGAAATGAATTGAATAGTGAATATTATTACAGAGAAATTGAGGGTACAATTAGGTTTGTCAAAACCAAAACCTGCACCTTATAATTTACATCTGATACGTTTAACCATGCTACAAATACATTAGACCAATCATCAATGCAAAACCAAAGGTTCAATCACCAATCAACTAGGCCTATGGAGACTGTTTCTAGCCCTTCTTCTATGCCATGCCCACAAAGGGTGAAAAAGTCAACAAGGCAAGGTACACTTCATTTGCAACAGTCATTGGGGTGATTTGTAACATCTGTGTATGTAGGGCAAAGACCTATTGTGGAAGTGGAGATAAAAGGCTTCTTATACCACATTACATGAGTGGCCAAAGGTTTAAAACAAAGTTGTTTTGCAAGATTTCATGATCCAACGATTTGTTGCAGTGCACAATATGGAAATGGGATTTCCCTATTGGTCATCCAACCCCATGTTTCAAGGCCACTTACAAGAGTAGTGCATTAGTTTATCAAATTAAAAGGTTGGTTTTCTTTTGCCCAAATAATGTGAATCATTGTGCGATATCATGTGTATTTGCAAATGTGAAAGACCTTAAACCTAGATGACCAGGGCTATGGCCTGTCACATTGGGACATGTTTGACTCAACACAAAGTTGATGAACTCATCACAACCGGTTTTGCATTGTTCAACTTCTTTGGACCTCCAGAACCACTTTGCAAACTAAACCAAAACAAAAATTTACCTTTAGTGTTTTGTTCACATGGTGAACCAAGAAAACTCCTTTTGGACCTCCACAACCACCTTGCAAACTAAATCAAAAACAAAAGTTTGCCTCTAGTGTTATGTCCATCGGATTCACCCATGTAATTGAAAAGAATAAAACTACTTTGGATCTTCACAACCAGCTTGCAAACTAAAGCAAAACAGACGTGTGTCATGACACGAAATGCCACCCATGACCCAAAATAAAAAAAGAAAACACTCACATCCCCCACCCCCTTCCAAAAGAAAAAAATCCTAGACCTCTTGGGTGCATGCTGCATCTCCTCTATAAGAGAGTAATATTTTGATTCTTAAATTTGTTGGCTGCCATTTAAATTTTTTGGGTGAATTCTCACACTATGGTGGCAATTTTTTTGGAAAATTTTGAATTTTTTTTTTGAAGTGTAAATTGGAAAAAGATTGCTAAAAGATTGGAAAAATTTGCCAAACTTTCAAAATCACAAATAAATAAAACAACCCTGGTTACAAGTAGTGTTCTTTTTTGGGCGAATTTTCACACTGTGCTGAAACAAAAAAAATCCGGTATGAATTGTAAAATTTTTTTTTGGAAGTTTTTGGCAAAACTTGTGGATCACTCCAAGTAGACCCATGTCCTAAACGACATGGATTCATGTCCACTATTCTGGGGGACCTATGTGACCCTGTAGCTATCTTCATTATCTGCAGACTACGTCCCCAACTCGGATGAAACCTTGTAAAACTCCCAAAGTTGAGTCTACTTCACCACCAATGCACACACTATCGTTCAAACGTTATCACAATGCTGCTATAGGCAGGAACAAGTAGGTGATTAAGAGGTAAATATAGCTGTTAACTGGAGTGTTGGGTGGTTATTAGAAACAGGAACAGACCCCTAGTGGTTATTAGTGTGATTCTTAAGATTCATAATCATTTGTAGGCGAAAATTTGAAAGAACCAGTTCCTATATGTAGATACAGTTCTAAAAAAATAAAAAATCAATTAACCGCTTATAGGATTACTCATTCTACCATGATGAAAACTATCAGTTTTTAAAGTTTTCCAACTAACTAGGACTAGTGATTCTTTAATCCTATTTTTTTTCAAAGAACAGGAACCATTGGTTCTCTGATTCTGAATTGTTTATTGAAAGTCCTGGAACCATCAATTCTCTGATTCAAAGAACTGGAACCGGTGGTTCTTTAATAATGTGTCAATAGCAATATTAGGTGGATACTAATTGAGCCCTGACAATTATCAGGATGGTTGTTAATCATGACTCCGAAAAACAAATAAAAACTGGTTCTTGTATATACAACCCTGGTTCTCCAGAAAATTGAATATATCAAATTACTGGCCTTAAAACCACTAGTTCTTTCAGAAAAATGCAAGTTCTGAGTAGAGAACCATGTGAAGGGATGAAAAGGTACACAATATTACAAAAACATCAACTAGGTGAACCAATGTGGTTAGCCATGAGATAGGACCCGGATAGAAAATTATTTCCTGTTCTCCCACCATCCATCCCTCCTGGTGTACTAGTGGGTGTTGCTTCAACCTGAAAGACCACGTTTAACTTTGTCACCAAACGCAAGAAGGTTTCATGACTTGTAGCAGGTAAACTTTTGTTAGTGTAGTACCCAATTCATGTGCTGTTTTATGAGCAGTTGAAGAGAATACACATATTCATACTCTAGTCACACTAAATAATTAAGAGTTAAATATGGATGTAGGTAGCAGCATTGTGGCTATAGATAACAAATGCAGGATCCATGATCACATTTAGGCCCACTTTACACAAGGAGTCAAGGCCAATGTTCAACTCAAATCAAGCATTCCTATCAGTGCAAAAATTGAAATCAGTTCCAAGGGCCTTACAATAGGAGTCAAGGCTGAAATAGAAAAGTATTTTGAATCTGCCCCAACTTACTAATATAAATGTTGAACTTTATGGCCTTCTATTGGCACCGAGGCTCAGAAAAAGGATACCACCGGATTTGGTAAGCCAATTTGCAACTCTTGGGGCAATTGTTCGAGCATTTATTAATATCATGAGGTCACTGTTCCAGCATTTATTAGTAACTTTGGGCCAAACAACAAGCCAAAGATGCTCAAAGTTGGCCCCCAAGTTTTTTCAGCCTTGACTCCAAGTGTAAAGGGGCCTTAAGAGCATGCTCAACATGATGCCCATATGCACTTGTAAGTGCCATGCTAAAGGAAGGGCATGATGCATAATTGTTGCATCCATGAATGTAACAGGAACTTGGGATGGATCCAACCCTTTTGACCAGGCCCTGAATGCCCATGTTATGGTAGTGTCCAGTGTTGGTCGGTCATTGGAGAAAATGGTTAGTTATCAACAAGAGTCCAAGGGTAGGTTATTCATAAACAACCCCCTATAGGCTTTGAAATTGGTTACAAACCAAACGCGGACTGTACTTGTTGGGTACACATTGTGACTTGACAAGGTCCTTATGAGCTAGGTGTTTGCTTTGATGAATATCAAAAACCAACCTGTACCTTTTCATGTCTCATCACAAGAAGTTCTTGAATCCTTAGACATTTGACCTGAAACTCTTCTTTTAGCTTCATTTCTCCAAATTTAGTTCCACATTCAGCTCCCCTTTCAACTTTAAGGTGTCTGTTGTGAGTTGGCAATTGTGAGAAGTGCATAAAATATGGAGATTTCTTTTTGGACATAATAATTAAAAAGACCTACTGGTTGACATAGTACTAGGTGGTTATAACTTGGGTATTAGGCTGGGTATTTCAAAACCAATGCTTATGTATACTGGTAGGTATTATCAATAAACCAAAAACAGGGAATTTGATAATGGGCATTTTGCTTAAAGAAGCAATACCTAGGTAGGTCTCATGAAATTTCAAAACCCAGTTATTTGACACCCTTTGTGGGACATAAAAATTAATTTCACAAAGACCCTGCCCTGCCAATTTTTTAAAAAAACATGGAAGAACTGGCCAACACTGTTAGTGTCATCTTAGGTTCACTTGATGAGACCATGTGTACCTCAATAGATTAATCGTGTCATTCACCTGTCTTTGCAAGTTATATAGGCTCCTAAACATATACATGTTTGCCAAATGTGGGAGCATTGAAAATGCTTGGCAAGATGTTCAAAAGGACATTGACACAAGATGTGGTCTCAGGGTGTACTTGGATTTAGGGACAAGTTAAACTGTGGTGAAAGGCAGAAGGCTTTAGCATTGTATCAATGTATGGCAAAGGAAGGGATGGACTAAGGTTATATCATTATAGTGGCCACGATGACGACCTTTGCAGTGCAAGAGAGGTAGATATGTTCGTGACCAGCTCATTCAAGTGGGTTCCAATGTCTTTGTTGATAATAACCAAGGTTCTAGAACATGTGAATGATGGGGAAATCCATGATGCTAACAATCATGGTATTTTAAGGGAGACATCTATCTGGTTCCAAGTTCTCACCTTCCTGCTCCCTCTGAAATGTGGATGGAGGGTAGAAGGCATTAGAACTGTTTAGTGTTAGATCATAGGAATTGTGGAGCACATCAACTGTGTAACTTCCAATGGGGACCAAAATGTGTGTGCTTATAAAGTCATAATGCTTATAAAGAGGCTTGTGGATGTGCTGATGAAGAGATCATTCAAACTTGATGTCAGTCTGATGGCTTTGTGGGCAGTAGCCTCATGGATACACATGTGAAATGTGGGGAGCATGGAGGGTGATTGGGGAGTGTTCAACAAAATGTCCACATGCAATGTCTTCTTCTGAACCATCGTGAATCAAGGATGTGTAAAATGTGAGGGTAAGGTTAAGAGTTTGAATACTTTTAGAAATGTAGGGGGAAGGTGTG
>Ga0209611_10011382_pt1 | contig 12835 bp, 9 predicted proteins | sample S1TSphgellanicum_3_FD_187693 | JGI IMG/M metagenome (GOLD analysis project Ga0209611, IMG submission 187693) | Host-associated microbial communities from peat moss isolated from Minnesota, USA - S1T2_Fc - Sphagnum magellanicum MG (SPAdes) (version 2) | ecosystem: Host-associated > Plants > Peat...
TGGGGTGTGTGGCAATTGTAATCTTTTTACAATCATGTGAATTAGGTTTGTACAAGTATGCGGCCAGCAGCAGATGAGGAGCTTCCAACCGCATTAGTGGAAGAGTACCGGTAAGTGTCCTAAATTTATTTCTTCCTATGCAAAGGTTCACACTCTCAAGAATCAAAAGACTTCAATCTTATTTCACCCATCAACAGATTTCATCTCAAAAATTCTCTGAAATTACTCCAATTGATAATTCTGTGAATAGTATTTGGTCATGACCATGCCCATAGCAGCTCCTGTTTTTGTATGGTCAGAGTATTATCTCTTTGCTGGATCTGATGTTGTATGGTGCGGGTGGTACCTATGAAAACAAAACCAGGATATCAGTAGATGCAGAGCTTTTGAAGTATGTAGAAGAGGCATATCCAGGAGGAGAGTGTGCAGTGTACTGCACTTGTGGAAAGAATGTGGACAAACATGAAGGAGAGATAGAGCTAGCAGCAGTCATCTCAAATGCAAGCTTCAGCTCCAAAAACTTCCGGTAAGTCCAGTAGAATACCTGGTTAACATAGTGCCAGAGCAAGTCACCAGTGCACCAAGAGGGATTGATGGTGGGTGGATGGGAAACACTTTTCCATTGGGTTGTAGTTATCTAGCTAAGCACAGTGGTTAGCTCAGTTTCTGTTCTTACTACCTACCTAATAACAACCCCAGTAGCCCTGAACCTATAGACAACCATCTACATGCATCTACTGACCTAATAGCAACTATCATCCTTCCTTCTTACCTACCTACCTACCTACAGGATCTATCTTTTACAAGATAAGTCATAAAGGGGAAACCCAAAAGAATGTTTTCTTTTTTGAGCTCACATGAGATTTCACTGTATGCTGCAGTGGTGGGAGCTGGCGATCAGTTTGGAGAATCCAAATCAAAGAGGAGCTGCATGCTGCAGAGTTGCAGGGGCAAATCAATGTGAGTGATGCAAATGATCAAAAGCTCTTGATTTCATAACCAGAACTTGAAACCGACTGCCTTATTTTCTTGTCAGCCAGCATAATATCTGCCCAAGCCTTGTGTCCAGTGGTAAAGCCTGTTTTGCATTGAAGGATTATACCTGAGTGCACATCATTATGAGCCTTGTGGCCTACACAGACATGCACCTGTTTTTCCCCCTTAGGTTCTGTATCAAGAAATGATGCTGAGGGAAAAAACAATGGCTAGGGCTTTACTGATTGTCTATTGGTAATGATGCTGTGGGTTTCAGGTCAATGCGCACTATTTTGAGGAAGGCAATGTGCAACTGGACACCAGTTATGAGTGCCATGATTCTATTCAGTTCCAGGTAATGCCCCATTCTGATTTGTTTCTATTGAATTCCGGCTTGTCTTTCTTTAAGCATGTCCACTCCAAGTAGTTTTGGAAGCAATTGCATATTTGCTTCTATTATCCCACTGACTACTGGTCATAGACAAGCACCTTTCTTTAGCCTGATGAAGGAGATCTGTGGATTGATGCTCACACTTATGATGCTGGAATTGACACAGGATGCAGGAGACATGGGTGCAGGGATTGTCAATGTTGTAGAACGCCTGGAATCTGAGTACTTGAGCTCTCTAGAGGTGAAAACCCTGGATCATCTGTTTTGCAACTTTGGTCCCCATCTGCTCTTCATGTTTTGAGGAAAGAGGAGGGTACTGGTTTCTTCTGATGAATTTCCTGCCCAAGACATCACTTTTCTGAGTGTACCTGTAATCCGGTGCTGTGTAGCTCGTGGACCTAATTTTACATACTGAATTGATACTTTTCCTCCTTTTTGTGTAGGATTCATATGCAAAGCTATCAGACAGGACATTCAAGGTATGCTTTCTTTTGTTCACAAGACAGCAGCAAGACTCCTGAAGTTACATGAAAGTTTCTGCACAATCTGGGAGTATGATATCTTCTAAAACACCGAGCCAGAGCAAACCATAGTGATACCATCTGTAGTGCTGTCCTCCAGTATAATCTGCTTTGGAATCTCAGAGCACTCAGACGGAAATTTGAGCTTGTACAGTCCCTCCAAAGACTCTGCTTTGAAAGTGTAGAACAATAAACATGTAGATTGGTACCTTGTAATATGGACATCTGGATCAACCTGCAGATTGGTTGTGTGGAGTCTTGTGCTTGGAGAATTGACACTAAACAAATTTGACATGCGCATGATGATGATGATGATGATGATGTGGGGTTCAGGAACTTCGGAGGAAACTTCCAGTGACAAGAACACTCTTTTCATGGGATAAGGCATTGCAGCTGAGCCTATCAAGGGACTTAGCACGGGAATTCACATCTAAGAGATAACCGACCCACCCTCATGTACAACCTGTAGTCACTGGCACCCCTCAACACAGATGTGCTTTTGCCTTTTTGTCAAAACCCAATAGTATGGTCGCTAAATTTCAGCACCAACAATGGTGGTCAAGTCCACATTTCTTCCTTTTGTCCAGCTCCTGAAACATTTTAACACCTGCTGTGAGGTTGGTTACTTGCATGAGGCTACTCCTTGTTTGCTATTTTTCAGCAGATCCAACATCTGACAAAATGTCAAAACCTACCCTGGATGGTGTATAGGTGTTAATTACACAAGTGCCTGATTTTTCTCTGCAGATTAGCTTCTTTTGCTAGACTATAAATTGTACATGTTATGCAGGATCTTTCACATAAAGTGCAACAGAAGATGGAACGTTTTCAAAATCTTTTTATGGCCTTGTCTGTCAAGTACTCGTGTAGCAGTTTGATGATTGAAACTTTTGGATGGAAATTAAAGGATAATCTGGTAATGGCAGTGTACCTACTGCTGAGGAAAATGCCTTCAAATAGGAACTGGTGACATCAATGCCTTCTCTGTATCTGTATGAAGAAGTAGGCACCTTGCCCAAGCACCCAATGGGCATCAAGTTTTTTTGATATATTTGTTCATTATTTGTGATGGAAGAGATGACAAAGATCGGAGTCAGTGATCTCCTCAGAACACCACCTTCACCCATCCCACTTTGCACAAATAATCTTTGTCTTAAACAAACTCCATGATAACATCAAACATTACTACATCTGATGTAATCTTGCCTAATACCATGCCTCAATTGCACCAATTCTTTCATTTCCTTGACACACTTATTTGCACATGTAACTCCTCACAATCCTGCACAGTAGTACTCTTCCAACTTGGGACAACCTACAGTCATCCAAGTGCTTCAACTCCAGACAATGCCATAACTGAAGACATTCTAGTTGTAATGACACTCCAACCCCTTTTAGCCTATTACGTGCAGCATGCTCTGGTTTGACAATTATGACATAGTTGCATTTTTTTTCTACCTACCTACTAACAACCCACAAACAAGTTGTTAGTATGAAGGTAGTAAAAACAGTCCTTTCCTATGTATCAACCATCTACTTACCTAGTAGTTACCTATTTTCCTACCTATCTACCTATGAGACCTATTTCGTACAGAATTGGTTACCAAGGTCAAACCAAATACTAACTCAGTTGAGGTTCAGCCACAACTGGGTAATATCAGGCATCCAGTTGACGGTGCGCTGGGCGGTGCTGGTTCACTGTGGCCATTGAATACCCAATGAGACACATTGCCTTAACCCAAACAGTAAGTGAATCTGAAGAATTCCAAAAGCTACAAAATCCACAGCTCCGATGATTGTGGGTACGCAAGAATTGGTTTTCAAGAAATTAGCAAGCCTTCCATGGTACACTATTTCATAACTGGTGAATTTTTTAAACGCCTTCCTAGAGCTCAACTTGAGCATATACTGAAGCACCTGGGCCAGTTTGACACTAAATTATATTATTTTCAGTAATGTTGAATTTTTTTAAATATATATTTTTTCAGCAATTTTTTTTCAGAATGAAAATAAAGAACATGATGGAATATTTGAGAATATATCATTTGTTGAAATGGTCAAGGTATTAGGGGTATATGGTATCAGAAGATTATCATATCTATGTTGGTAGAGGCATGGTAGCTTCATCCAGGATTTCTGTTGACATCCTACAATTGGGTACAATTGGGTTCCAGATTTGCATTCAACTCGTGACCAATTTGCCTATGTTGAATTGTTTGTCACATTAACAATTTGTGTAAGTGGTGTTGAGTTTGCCACCATTTAATGGCCAAGCCTACATAAAGACCCCTAGGACTTTGTTGCCCAAGGGCTTTTGATTCCTTATGATATCATATTAATGTATAAGAGATGTTTGATTTTCCAAATCTGCATCAACTTTTGAAGATGCAATTTTGCATTAAAAAATAAGTTCCATGTTATGGAGAGTACATAGAGTGGTGTTACCAATCTTGAGTCTTTGGGTTTATCCTATAATTATCATACAAAAAATTCATTGTGGAAGTTTCTCTGGGTCTTGTTTTGTTTGTGATGATGGGCTGGAGTTTGTCGGGTTCCTACAACAAACCTTACTGAAGAAGTTGTTGATTTTCATTCTATTCTTTTCAATTTATCTAATTGCAAAGTCTTAGAGACTAGAGCATGATCAAGGTCATTGAATTTAGAATGTTGGTACTTACAAATTCCAACATTGTAAAATTTGACTATACCATTTTTGAATGGTTCTATTGTCATCAAAGTCAATCTTTTGTGAGTGAAGATGATACAGTGAATCAAGATTTTTTTGGCACCCAGACAATAGTTTTTGATTGTGCATCAGTTTTTTAAAAAATCAAGAACTCATCTTGTTTTGCCCCATTGTATCCATTTCCTCCAGAAATTGGTTAACTGTAAATCCAAATGGTGATATGATTTGGAATGTATGAACATACCTTGAACAATCCCTCTATTCTAGTATATACATCAGAAGACATTTTCTTCATTGGTTTTGAATCTCATTGTTTCACAACAACACACTTCAATTACTTTTTTGTGGGTGTTGGATTCTGAAATTTGAAACCCAAGTATGCAAAATACATCAGCTGATACAAGTATGCAAAATACATAAAGCTGATTATCATGGATTTCAAGTGGGCTCAAACAAAAACTTTACTGGAATCTCTTAGGTTTCTTCTGATCCTTTTTTCCTCTGAAGAGTAGAATACACAAGTGGAAAACCAAAAGATCACAAGCTCAATTTGAGTTTTGACAATATTGAAAGGCTTTGCCCTTAAAATTCAGAATTTGAGTCAGATCAATACAGGTCAGGTTTGTGTGTTCAAAAAAATCCTATCCTTCTACTGAAACACCCAACTGATGAATCATGATTCTACAACATTTTTTTGATTTTCATGTTCAAAAAATCAACAGTTTTTAAGTCACATACTCTGAAATGAATTTCATGACCCTGATCAATTTGTCACTTCACTTCAAAAAATGTAGTTCCAAAGAAAAGACTCTTAAACAGATCCATATTAAAATGAATTCAAGCAGCTATAAGATGCTTCTGATCCTCAAGTGTGCATTTTTAAAATTGTAGCTGCAAATAGTCTGTCCATTGATGTTCCTCAAGTGCACATTTTAAAGTGTAGCTGCACACAAGTTCATTCATGCTCCTCAAGTGTGAATTTTGAAATATAGCTCCTGCATACTGTAATTGAGAAATTTACACCAAAATAAGTTGTTACTAGAAACATCAAGTTTCTTTATCATATCAATCATTCAAATGAATCTGACCCACTCTCCTCTTTTTTATCATCAAATTCCAACTTCAAGCAATTGCTTGATTTCAGTGTCCATCCTCTGAACATCAGATTTTGAGGTGATTATATGGACTTGCAAAATTTGCAATAATCTGGATGTTGATACGAGTATTGGGCTGTTATATAAAATAGCAACAGATTCCCACAATTATTTGGATGGTTCTTGGGGGTTCACAACCATGGTTCTTAAAAAATCAAAACCCCAGTTCTGATACATAGCCACAATTCTCACAAAATTGGAAAAAAATCAAAGAACTACTTATGAAACGGCCAATCCTTTACTGGTTCTCTGATGAAAACTGCCAGTTCTTTGAAGTTTTTGAAACAACCAGAACTGGCATTCTTTAATTGTTTCAAAAACCAGAATTGGCAGGTTCCCTGATTCTGAAATAGTTTTTAAAAACAGAAGAGGCAGTTATTAAGAAAATCAAATACCATCCAATGCTGGTTTATGCCAGTCCATAGCCACTGATTTCAGCAAAGTTTCTGTATGTAGCTGATAGATCAATGGTCTTTAGATGACACACTATGGCAAAAAATATGGTGGGTCTTGATTATTGAGCCCTCTAGCACAAAAATGACAATTGAACCAGAAAGCTCAGAGGTAGATTAAGTCAGCAGAAGCCTTATCTGTGAGACGAGAGAGAACAAACTCCACAATAACACTTTGAAAGTAATTGATATATAATATACCTTTTGTCGATTGCAACCAGGGTCTAAAAGGCTCAAGGGATGTAAAACCTCTACATAAGGCAGGTAAATATCAGTGAGGTAATAACTTTTTGAGCTCCTTTTTTTTTGGTGTTCTTTGTGTTTTGTTTCCAAGTTTCACCTCTTGAACTCAAGGTTTTGGAGCTCCTTGTTTGGTGTTATTTGTGTTTGTTTGCAAGCTCCCACTCTTGAACTCAAGCTTTCAAAGCTCCTTGTTTGGTGCTATTTGTGTTTTGTTTTCAAGCTCCAACTTTTGAACGCAAGTTTTTTGAGCTTCTTGTTTGGTGCTATTTGTGTTTGTTTGCAACCTCCAACTCTTGAACTCAAGCTTTCAAAGCTCCATGTTTGTTGCTATTAGTGTTTTGTTTTCAAGCTCCAACTCTTGAACTCTCAAGCTCATGTTGCTAGATTGTATTCTTGTAAAAAAAATTGTTAGCAAGAATTGGGGATTTGGTATGCATAACCTTTGTGCATATTTGTAGTGTTTCAAAAATCTAAAATTTTCAGGAAGTTAGCAAATTTTCTTTGGAGGTGAAAGAAAATGAATGCCATTTTTATGACAAAATAAAAAAAGGTTTCATTTTCATAAGCATGATCATCATCATCAATGGGTGCACAAGTTAATTTACACAACAAACTAAAGATTAAGATATCGAAAGCTAATTAAATTTTGGACTGAATTATATATATATAAGCCAAACCTCTTGAGAATTATTTTGTGTCGAACATTAGTCCCAAGTATGGTACAAACAAAAAAAATTCCATTCATTCATGCAATCTCAAAGGTTAACAAATACATGTAACTTATTTCAAAGGGTGGCAAAGGGTGATGAATACATATTAATTATTTCAAAGGCTACAAAGAATGGTTAAGACACATTACTTACCTAAAAAGCTAGAAAAAGATGTCATTAATTGGCTACAAACCAATGTTGGGTGGTTCTCACCTTTTAATGAGAACCATTGGATGTAATTCTTATTTCAAAATGTGAGAACTAACCTTCTTCCTTGAATTTTATTTTTAATTGTCAAATACCCAACTAGAGTATCAAGATTCTTTTTTTTTTTTCAATCTAGTTCTCAAACAATCAACTTTCACCGTTTCATTCATAGTCAAGTATCTATAGTCAATTCTCAAACAATCAATTTTCCCCATTTCAATAATATTCGGGTATCTATAGTCAGTTTTCAAACATATGATTTTAACCATTTTAATAAGAGTTGCATATCTACAATTAATTCTCATAACCTAGTTCTCAAAATCAGATTTGTATTAATAACTAATAAAATAAAATTTGAAAATTTTAATCTAAAAAATTCACAAAAAGAAGAAAAGCTTTAGAAATTAGGAAAACAATTAGAGTTATTACTTCATACTTATAATTTGATTAGGTAAGGTGGTTTATGAAATAGGTTTGTGATTTGTTTTAAATTTGAAAACCTTAATTTAATTTAAGGAAGGTGTATTTATGATATTTAGAAGCAAAACCTTATGGTTTCAATTTAAATTACCATGGTATTTCTAGTGTAGCTGGTGGTTCATACTAGGTGCCAAACGAACACCCCTAAATTTTCAAAGAGGTAAGTAATAAAAGACAACCCATTTGATGTGAACCCATTTAATGTTCACTCAAATAGAAGTGTTAAACAAAAATCTTCCTACATATATCTCAAAGGAGGAGAATTGCCAATAACTTAATTTGCTAATTTGGATAGTCTTTCCCAAAGACACGCAACAAATAATAAGGAAAAACTACCTAGTTTGGGGCAACACAAAAGGTAAAATAAGCTAAGGAAAAGGAGTGTGATGAAGGAGCCTTGTTTTGGACAAAACAAAAGGCAAGAAATGCACTAATGTAGCAAAGTGAGAAAAGCACCATGAAGAACAAAACAAAAACAAAAAAATGATCAACTACAAGTTATACAAACTAAAGGCAAAACCAAGAATAAAAGGCAAAAGAAACAAAGCACAAATGAAAAGAGCAACTTGCACAAACGAAACAATGAAGAGAATAATGAAAAGAAACAAAGTGGAGTCCAAGCAAACTTGCACACCCTAAATGTGCCATTAGTGTGGTTTTTTTCATTTGTGATGTGTGTGTGCATAAACAATAATAATTGTGGGCACCAACATGGTAGTGCACTGTCATGAAAAATTGTTTTTTCATAGGTTCATATTATTTAAACATAGATGGACTATATGTCTAAAAGATGTATGAAACATGTATAAGTAGGATGAAATTTTTTCATTCATAATAAAATCTTGCATCATATTTACACATGTCACACATGTTTCATTTGTGTTTTAGAGACCTTACATCTATGTTTAGACCATACAAACTTATGGAAAAACAAATTTTGCACAACTATTATTGTCAAATTGTGGCCTAGAAAGTTTGTGATGCAAATATTATCTTTGTATCCATAGCATTACTAAAAAAATACTTATATGATTTAATAAGCAAATGTTGCATGTGTGTTTGAACTTTTGTTGGTTACCTTTCATTCAATTTATGTTGTTATATTGTTAATCCTCATTGCATTCAGTTTTTAAACTCAATTTTTATAGGCACATTTAAATTTGCTAAGAAATGCACAAATAAAAAATAAAATTAAACTACATTAATAACTCCAACACAATGGCCACCTATGTAATTCACAATTATAAAACCAAATTCATACATGCAAATAGAACATATACATTTGTCCCACATGTGTGTGTGTATACATATATATAGGAATTAAACATTTGAAATCTTGGTTGTGGCAAATTGTATTTAATCCATACAAGTGTAATTGGTTTTTAAAACTAATGATTATTTGTTAATGTTATCATTGGGTATATAAGGACAACAAGTGAAATGATATGATGCAAAAGAGATATGCAAATGGGGTGCACACAATTAGCTCATAAACAAAGGTGATTCACCTTTAATGTATTATGGGAATATAGATATAGTGAGCTACAATTTTTCCACTACCTTCCATTCCCAAAATTATATCACCAATTATTGTCATATATTCCATGTATATATATAATTTTCATCCTATGTGATTAATAGATAACATAGATATTAATAATTAAACTAGCATATTGTACATATTACTACATAGATAGCAAATTGGAAGGGGTTATTAATTTAGATTAGCAAATTGTAAAGGTTATTATCTAGATTAATCAATAGTTGGAGGTTATTCATCATTCACAAATTACAGTTTCAATGACATATGGTGTGATGTTTGGTATACAATATAGATAAACTTGATAAGATAGGACAACAATCAATGATTCAACCCTAATTAATTTATATAAATTAATCAATATTATGAAACACATGTTGGATGAACATGTCATAAAATAAAACTTCTAAACTAAAAGCTTAACTCCATTTCAAATAATAGAAAAAATAGAGAAACCATGTATATGTCATACAATCCTACCACATCAATTTTTTAAGTACTAATTATTAATTTATTTACAATGAGTGTCACAATGCATATTTTTTTGCTAAAATATGTTTGAGCTATAAAAATTGTGAAATTCACATGTGAAATTTTTATTATAATTAAAACATGTTTTGGCTAAATTAGAAGATCACAAGGAGAGTTTAACAATTGCACTTCTTCCAACTATTAAAGAAATTGTAGTTAGGCTATAGTTCCAACATCCTTTGTTTGTGAAGAACAATAACAAGTTTAGTTGAAGAAATAAAGATTAAGGAACCAACAATAGTTATTCTTCTTCTTAAAATAGTATAAGTGCCAACAAACTTGATGGCCTTAATGGTTGAAAAGACAATAGTAACATTTATCACATTTCCTCAAGGTCCAAAAAAACAATTCACATTCATGAATATGCCTATCAATCTTCCACTAATTACATGCAATCAAGCTACAAAGGTTCTATAATTTCCACTTTGCAATTTCCATTTGAATCCCTTTATGAATTTGCCATGAATATATTCAAAACCTATGGATGAATCATTTACCGATTCTTCATATGCAAAACCTATCTATGAATCTATGTACTTACTTTTCAACTTTTGTTAATTTGTTTATCAATAAGTTGACTATAAACCTTCATAGTTTCATACACAACATTTGTCTATTGTAAGTCTTCATATTCATTTGATATTTGATATTTTATTAGTGATCGATAAAATTATAGATTGACTTAGTGTTGTTTCATATATGAAATTTGTATATGCAATGAATCCTCCTATTCCATCTTGTATGCAAGAATTTTACCATCTTTATAACCTTTTATATGTTTATGATTCTTTTTCAAAGCCACATGTGTATGATTAATTTGCCAACTCATAATATGAATATTTAAAACCTATGCACACCATCATCAATCTTCCTTGCAATCTACAAAATATGAAACCTCATTCAAAGATTTCACAAATGGATGTTAGTCTATTTACAATTTAGCTATCACTACTTCTTATCAACCATTCAATATGCAAACTTGTCAAAACTTATTTCCCATGCCACTTATTGATAGTGTGATTGCACAACTAGGCAAATCTTATTGGTTCAAAGCATTGGATTTGCAATCAAGTTTTTGGCAAATACATATGGCATCTGAAAATATGAAAAAGATAGTATTAATCACCTATTAGCTAACTTGGCTCGATTCACTTGGCAAGATGTGCACATTCTTTCTTTTCTCTTTAGTTCCTCTTTTACCCTCTACATTTTATTTGCCTTGTTGATATCTTGTAATTGTTGGCAACCATGTTTAACTTCTAGGTGGATTGGTGTTTGAGATGGTGCCACCATCATGCTTTAATGGTTCAGCTCATGGTGCATACATCATGTGCTCACTTAGGCCTAAATTTATCCAAACTCGTGAATTATGTTACCTTCATGTATGTTTGCTTTGTGAATAAAGATGGTCCATGAAATCTTTTGATAGTTTCAAATTAAAATAAATTTTGTGTTATGATGCCCTTTAACAAGCGTTGGGTCTCAATGAAGGTACTAGGTGGTATGATAACTTAAAACAATGGCACATGTTCTTTTGAAGAGAATTTTATATTAATGGCCAAACCATGTTTCAATAGTCTTGGGTGCATGTTTGGGGGTTTTGGGTTGACTAATGTTATTTAACTTGAACATAAACAACACGTTGCAATTGAAATTTGTTATTGTGTTTGAATAACAATTTGAAACTAAAAAACCCACCTTTAAAAAGAGGTATTATACACAATTGTGTTAGGACAATTAGTTTTCAATGATCTTTAATTCATGAAGTTGAAGAGGTTTTTATTACTAAATTTTAATTTTATGATTCATTTTCTCAAGAGAAAGGAGAGTTAGCATTATGAAAAATTTGTGTGACAATTAAAAGAGGCACATTGCAAATTTTCAAGTGTTTTTGTGCCAAGAAAATTAGTTCTCAATTATTTTGATTTCATGAAATTGAAGAGGTCTTTATCACTACATCTTGAATTTATGATTCATTTTCCTAGGAAAGAGGAGAGTTAGCATTTTGAAATTTTGTATGCTAATCAAAAGAGGCAAATTGCAAATTGTTAAGTGTCATTGGTCATGTATCTTTGTATAAATTGAATGTGGTCAAATGCAAGTTCAAGAGTAAGGAAAGTGAAACACTCACCCAAAAGTTTTTAGTATTTGCAAATCAAGGGGATGCACTCTTTGAGCGGGTTTCAAATCAATAGAGAGGGTTTTGCTAGCACCTAAGTAGAGAGCTATACTTACATTTGAGGGGAAGATGAAATCAAGTTGGGTTGTGTTTTGTTTGTTCGACAATTTGCAAGAGACCTAGTTAATATTCCACTTGGGTGGGTGCATTGTTGAATCCATAACCTACACGAATGTGTGAAATTTGCTTGGATTTCGACAAACTTGAGAACATGAAGGCTATTATAGAAAATAATCATATGGGTTGTAGGGTTTAGGCTAATGCACAAGACTATATGGTAGTCACATGAATATTATTAGTTGTTGCTATTGAGTTTTCTTAATGACCTATTTATTATAATAATATTTTTGGTTGAATTTTTTGGTCTTAAGCTTTCCAGATCAAACAATTTAGCCATAAGTTTTTTTTGGCACTTAGGCACCTATTAGTGGAGTGTTTGACATTTTGCCAAATTACATTAGACCAAGAAATGAGGACTTTTTTTTGTGCCTAATGTTTATTCTTATGCCAAATTGCATAAGAAAAAAACCATAAGTGTTTCTTTTTCCACCCATATTCGTATCTAGATGTACATTTTAATACACATGTATGGTTCTTTATTTGCATAACTATGATGTTAGAAGTTACATTTGTGGGGATATTGTCATATTATTGTTTCATTGTTGATATGTGCAATTGTGTGCATTGGGAAGTTTTCCCCTATAATCTCATACAATTTTTTTGCTAGTTGTCAAAGTAAATGTACTACATCCATGAAATCTGCAGT
>Ga0209611_10011383_pt1 | contig 12835 bp, 10 predicted proteins | sample S1TSphgellanicum_3_FD_187693 | JGI IMG/M metagenome (GOLD analysis project Ga0209611, IMG submission 187693) | Host-associated microbial communities from peat moss isolated from Minnesota, USA - S1T2_Fc - Sphagnum magellanicum MG (SPAdes) (version 2) | ecosystem: Host-associated > Plants > Peat...
AAAAAACAAAAAATTTTCCCAAAAAAAAAAAAAAAAAAAAAAGAGGAAAATTTAGCGCAGGAAAATGAAGAATATTTTGAAATTACTGTTTTCAAAAAGAATTCTTCAAAATTTCTCAATTATGCTACCAACATACCATGTTAGTAGAATGTCCTTAATTTTTCAAAAGAATAGACATTTTGACCCATGAATTTCTAAGAATTTCAACACTTTAAATAATAATAATAATAATAATGCTGAATCCATTCAGTACTATGGTAGCAATATTTGTTTTGTGTAGGGTAAAGCCCCAGGAGGGCGGCGTTACCAGAATATGGCTTGCAGAAGCTGAGTATGTGACCCCTCACTGGAAATCGTCCAAAAGGTTCATCAGTGGAATCTAGAAAAGCTGTAAACCTTTTCAGAGCCATGGAACAGTCCTAATAAACACCATCAAATTGTATTTATTGAATTCTCCCTGTTACTGATTGGCTAGATAGTTTGATTGGTCCAAGCGGATTGATATAAGTAGTCTCCCACCTACTTACTATCCCAGTTTCAGTTTGATAGGTGGGGTAGGGAAAAAGTTAGTAACTGTGAGAAATATTTTTGCAGAGTCCCATACTGAAGGCTGGTGGAGATAAATTGTATTTATTGACTTTTCCCTGTTTCTGATTGGCTAGATAGTTTGATTAGTCGAAGTGGATTGATATTAGTAATCTCCCACCTACTTGCAATCCCAGTTTCAGTTTTATGGGTGGGGAAGGGAAAAAGTTAGTAACTAAAACTTGGCTGTGAGAAATATTTTTGCAGAGTCCCATACTGAGCGTTGGTGGAGATGCTGTATTCAGTGCTATAATATTCTGCTCGACAACTGAAGTAACTCTTCAGCTGGATCACCTCTACATAGATTGTCCACTTTGCCACTGCAACATAGCCAAAAATGCTGCACACTTAGTGGAGTTGCACAAACACCAATTGAACAAACGTCAGATAGTACCCAGTGGCATACCAAGACTACTATGCCAGTGAAGATCCCATTGAATGAATGGAACTTTACCAGATAAGCCATGCGAGGGAAGACGTTGAAAAACAAAAGGAAGCAAACGGTTCTGCACTTCTGTACTATTTGAAACAAGGACCCATTACTATTCTCAGGTCCTCCCCAAGCAAAGTATGCAGACATTGAAATTTGAGACTGCTTTTCTGGCAGGCATTTCGTCGGAACAACATAGAGTTTTCTTTGTATATCCTGTTAAGTACCTGCATTCATCGCAAAAAGTTTGGTGGTAAGACCTGGCCTGATTTTGTAAAATTCCTGGGCTTTATTAGTCATGGTCTTTCCTTCTCAGTACGTGGGAGGGAGATTATCTCTGTGTTTTCATTTTTTCAGCGGGATATTTGGAAATACAATCTCCTTGCCCCATTCTTTACCCAGGTCAGAGCATCTCCACCAAGTTGAGTGACCCAGCACCCACCATCCAAAAAATCCCGTTCTGGGATTTCATGGATGGGATGAAACTGTCCTCCAAGGGGTCAGTTGCTTGGTCAGTTAAAAACATCTCCCTCTGAAACTTTTGTTTTTCATAATTTGTTTTCCCAGCTTTGCTTTTTTTTTTCCTTCCTGTGCCTCCCCTTTTATCATACATTTTCTCCAACAAACCTAAACCCTAAACCCTACCACCCTTCCTCCTACCAACCCATCTACCTCCCCACATTCCTCTTATAGTCACTTCATCACCAGCAGGCTGAACATTCGGGATTAAGGAGCTTAGAGCTTGAAGAGTGGAGAGTTTGGAAGCACGAGTTTAAAATTAAGCAACTTATTTTCTTTTTTCTTTTTCTTTTTTGTTTTGGTTTTGGTTTTGGTGGGCGCCATCGCCAACTTTCAACATAGGCCAACTCCCATTTTTTTCTTTTTGTTTTGTTGCTTATGGGTGCAAGTGGGTGCCCCGCCAAGTTCTGGCAAAGGGGGACCTTGCTCCCCTTGTTTTTCATTTTTTTGCTAATTCTTGGGTGCCATCACTAGGTCTTTATTGGTTTTTTTTTATTGTTTTTGCAACGCCATCACCAACTTTTAACAAAAGGGGAGCTTGCTCCCTCTTTTGTTTTGTTTTGTTTTGTTGTTTTTAAGTCGCCATTGCCAAGATTCGGCAAAGAGGGAGCTTGCTCCCCCTTTTTTAATTTTTTTTGTTGCTTTTGGTGCACCATGGCCAAGTCTTAGCAGAAGGGGCACTTTGAGTTCCCCCTCTTTTTCCTTTTTTTGGTTTTTTTTTTCCTTCTGGGCACAAGTGGGCGCCATTGCCAAGTTTCGACTAAGGGGGAGCTTCGGCTCCCCCTTTTCTTTTTTTTCTTTTGTTGTTTTCAAGTGTAGGTGGGTGCCATCGCCAAGTCTTAACACAATTTGGCTCCCCCCTTTTTTGGCTTCTTTTGGGCAAAGTTGGGCACCATCACCAAGTATTGGTAGACGGGGAGCTTCAATTCCCCCTCTTTTTTATTTGTTGTTTTTGGTGTAGGTGGACACCATCACGAAGTCTCAGCATAGGGAGAGCTTGCATTCCCTCTTTTATTTTATTTTATTTTGTTTTGTTGCATATGGGTACCAATGGCACCATCACTAGGTCATTGGTAGGTCGTTGGGTTCTTCAAATATGTGGTATTTTCCTTACTTTTCTAGTATTACAACTGCTATACCAATTTGATCACAAAGGGGGAGCTTGACCTCCTTTTTCTTTTCTTTGTTTTGTTGCTTTTGGGAGCAAGTGGACACCATCGTTAAGCTTTGGCAAAGGGGGAGCTTTGACTCCTTTTTTTTTTTTTTCCTTTAATGTTGTTGTTTTTTTCCTTCACTACTGCTCCCTATTTGTTTTCTAGTGTTGGTAATAAAGTTTGTTTTATTTTGTTTTGTGGTTTTTGCAACTTTAGTAGATGTAAACTCAAAAAAAAACAAGGACTAATGGAGAAGAGGAACAGACCTAAACTAAATTGGTAGATGGCATGGGAGGTGTCATGAGTGAAGGAGGTTTGAAGGGATGGAATATGCAAAAAACACATGCAAGCAAGTGTTGAAGATGGTGCATTGGCTTAGTGTAATGTTAATAAGGAGCAAGTGTAAACAAGTGTTGAGGTTGGGGAAACCTCTATAGTAGATCTTGTCATTATTAAAATTGACCTACAAAAAACTATTGAAATGATAGTGGAACAAGAAAATGTAGCTTTTGTTCTAGAGCTAGAGGAAGATGAGCATGTTATAAAACATGTTGAAATTGATGTATGTGATAATTTTATTTTAATTTACAATCTATTGCCCACCCATCCTCTTTATTTGAAAAGATGGTGGGTTTTTTTTTTGGCAAATTTGTGTTTGCAATACTTTTATTAATTTTGGTTCTCAAAATTTTGCCCCACCTTCCTTTTCCATGTGAAAAGGTGGGTGGGACATTTTTTTTGGGTTTAAATTTCTAAAACAATACCCTATAATTTATAGGTGATATATATATTAGGGTTAGCTTCATTCTATGCAAGTTTTGGGTTTGGGTTTTAGTAATACCCTCCTTTTGAATTTTTGTTTGTCTATCCATTTTTGTAATACCCTCATTGTGTGTTTTATTTTTTATCTATAATTGCAATACCCTCATGTAGAAATAACCTTCATTTAGAATGTTAATTTTCACATTAGGTTTATTATATTTGTTTTTTTAGTTTTAGATGTGGTTGCCCCTCTTCTAATTGCCATAGAGGGTGTCGCCATAAATGTGGTTGCCCTTTTTCCAATTGCCATAGAAGGTGTCCATTGGGCAAAGGATGGGCCTAAATTTGTTTGTAGGGTTGATGGATGTGATGCATCATATATAGCCAAATACAATTTCGTATGGCATTTGCGAGCACACCACAATGTGACCATGGAGTTGGGCAAGCATGTACACCCATCTATTCGAAAGCAAGGCCCAAAGGTTCAAGATCACATGGCAATGAATGCGTGGGTCTTGAGCAACCCTCTTGCCCAGTTCTATTGCAATGAATAAAAGGTAATTGTTAAGGCTAAAATGCATGTTACCTTAAAGTGGGATAGGCTTTAAGGTGATTTACAATACACACATGAGGTTCTTAAGTTGGCACTTGTTATGTTAACCTCTACCCACACCCTTTAGCTTCTTGGCATGATTGCATGGGGTGGGGGGGCCATGCCTCTCAAAGTGCAAATTAAGCTAAAACGTGATGAAGACCTTGCACTTGTGATTCAAGCGAGTCAAGTTGAGTATGCAAAGGCACTCCAAGGTGCTTGGATGGAGCACGACTAGAAGTTTGCATCAAATAAAACAATGTGGTGGAGCACGACTAGAAGTTTGCATCAAATAAAACAATGTAGTGGAGCATGACTAGAAGTTTGCATCAAATAAAATAATGTGGTGTAAGGAGATTGGCCTCCTTATGTAATACCATGACTCAAAAATGATTCATGGTCGGTAAGTTTCCAACAATGCCATACCTTTTTTTTTGAATTCCATGTTTTAAAATTCATATGTAATACTTATTGTTTTTTTTTTTTTTTTGATTTTAAGGTTTGAAACACGACTGGGGAGGTGTTTGTGGCTGATGATGTGGATGCAACACTAGCCAAATGTGGGGTTTTTACGTGATAGTACACCCATGACATAGAGGTCGCATGAACGCGATACAGAAGGGCCAATGGGATCCCATCCCCTTCTGGTAACGATATAAATAGCCCATAACTTATCCTAGTTTTGATTAAGGTATTGTTTTGGTCCTCAAGATTTAAGGTAACAATTATCTTTGAAGTAACCACATATTTATTGGTATGACATGTTCCCCATTTTAAATTGGGGTTGTTTTGGACTTGGGCATTTTTTGCACATTTTTGTAACACACGTCACCCATGTTATTTTATTTAAGGCATTTTACTTTCATTTTGCACCTCTTGTGTTAATAGTTAGAAATGATTCTCACATATTCTTATATGTATGCTTGATAAATTTATCAAAACAATGATTTTAGTCTTACACTTAAACCAAAAAATTTTTATTTACCCCCAGAAATTAAAAATTCAAACCTAAAAAGGAAAGCAATACCTTCATGAGGGTAATATGTAAACACCATTGATTGAATTCTTTTGGTCCAAACTATTGGAAAGTATTACTTGTGCCCATAATTACTAAATGCACATGCAATACCCCTACTAAAGTATATTAAAAATCCTTTGGGCTCCATAACATATTTCAAGAATTGTGGGAGGGTATTACATTGCCTTAACAAAACCTAGAAGGAACACAATACCCTCATGAAGGTATTTTGTAAACACAATGGATTGAATTATTTTGGTCCAAGTTATTGGAGGGGTATTGCTTATGCCCAGAATTACTCAATGCACATGCAATACCCTTATTAGGTATTTTATAAAACCTTTGGGCTCCATAACATAGTTAAAGAGTTGTAAAAAGGTATTGCATAGCCCCAAAAAACCTTAAAAGGAACGCAATACCTTCACAAAGACATTATGTAAACAATATGAATTAAATTATTTTAATCCAAGCTATTGGAGGGGTATTGCTTTTGCCCATAATTATTCAATGGGTGTGTAATACCTCTCTTAGGGTATATAATAAATATTTTGGGTTCCATCACATATCTATTGTAACATGGAGGAATATTGCTTAAACCTACAAGGAAAGCAATACCCTATTTAGGGTAATCTACAAACAACATGGGCTCCATTATTTTGGTTTGGATTATCAAAAGGGTATTGTTCATGCCCAAAAATACTCAATTCACATGCATTACCCCTCTTTGAGTATCCCATAAAACCTTTGGGCTTCATAACAAATATTTTGGAATTTGGAAGGGTATTACATAACCTAGCAAAACCTAGAAGGAAAGCAATACCCACATCATTTTATGATAATTTCTTAAACCATGAAACAAAAGAATTCTCTTAAGATACTTATTCCATGTTCACTACATCATACCAAACATACTGATTCAAGTAAATGAGGGTATTGCAAAAAAAATTCACATTGATGGTAGAGTGTCATTTGAATAAAGTTATGTAGTTTAAATGCAATACCTACATCATCTTAGGACATTTGCATTCACCATGAAACTTTGAAGGGTATTGTGTAGCCTTCGCAAAACCTAAAAGGAATACAATATTTGCACCATATTGTGACAATATCCTAAACCATGATACAAATGAGGTTATTGTCAAGTTGGTCACATTCATGGTAAAATGTAATGAAACTATCACTAAAATGAAAGTATTGTAATTACACTTCAAAACTTTGTTGAAGTAAACTTTATACCATGAATGTGGCAAATATTGCAATACCTTCATTTACATGTACTAACAATTTTGCATTGGTCCATTAAACAATTCTTACCATTTATGAGTTTGAAAATGTCTTTCAATTATATTTAATGTTTACATAAAAGTTTTAACATAAAATAATCATTAAGATAATATATGTATAAGAATGAAATACTAATAATAAATCCACACATTAATTTATTAAGTATATCATTTTTTGATATATTGTAAAATAAAATTTACATAGAGGTAAGAAAATACATTGACTGAATGTATTTGATATCATGTACTTATATTTCAAAATTCAATTATAACCTTGATTCCTAAGCCTCAACCCTAAACCTTGATTGAAGGAAGTTTGGGTTTTTACTCAAGGATTTTTTTTATGTTCCAAAAAAATGAACAATAAGGAAGATGATTTTGTTGATGCTAAGGTTGATGAGAGATGCCTATGGCTTGCCTTGCAATATTGATAAATGATATAATGCATTGCTATGTTGCAAGAAATTCCAGCTGCATTTTGGAGGCAACATAACTTCATAATGCAGGAGGTCCTAACTTTGCAAGGAGGAAATAACAAGGGAACATGTGATGTTTATTCTTATTGAAATGATTGCTTTAATGTTCATATCTTTGATGAATTTAGTTTTGAAAAGACAATCTTTAGAGGTTTATCAAGCTACAAATTGAAACAATTCAACTATATTTAATTAGGGCAAAATGATGACATCATGGAATCAGGGGTATTTAAGGAACAAAACCACCTGGAGTTGGGATGCATGAAAATGGAGCTTGGGCACATTCACCCAATGTCCAAATTGATCTTAATACTAATCTTTGGTCCTCACAAACAAGTCTAGCCACATGAGATAACATATAGATCAATTGCATGAAAGACATGATTTATATTAGCCATTTGACGAACTATCTGATGCCTAAATCTTCTCTTGTAAAATATTATATATATTTTTATTGAAATGTCGATTTGATGATTTGGGTGGCGAACATCTTAAGATAGTTCCATTCATAGTATAATCATTATTATGTTCAATGAAAGTTGGAGGATTCAACATCATCATGCCTAATGTAGTAGTAATTTAATCACAATAAATATAATGATGTCTAACTCTTTGGTGGATTCAATTTGCACAAGGAATTGCACGGTCAAGTCGTGTTCAACTTCTCAAGGAGTCAAAAGCATTACATAACAATTTGGCCCTCACAAAGTTTTCAAATCCACACAAACGCTGGCATGGCTTCCAAGAAAAAACCCTCCTTTGTGAACAAACAACAACTCGAGCATTAACTCCTTGTAGTTAGCTATCATCTTTAGAACACTATGGAAGTTAATTATATTATTGTTGTTTTTCTCTATTGTTACAATGATAGTGGTGTGGAGGGAGATGGAAAACGTACCTCCTCCACCCTATGATTTATTAAAGTGTTCCCATGTTCTTTTAGAACACATTTTGGTTTTCCACCGCAAAGAAAATTTGGGCTTATTCAATGTGCAAGCGCCTATCCAAGTGCTTGCATATGGGTGCTTGGAAGGATTATTTGAAGCTATTTATATTGCTATCACCAAATTAGGCATCGATTTACAACATTGTTACTGCATTTCATCATCATATGGTTAAAAAAAAACTCCGCCTTGAATATCTTGTTAGTTTGATGGGTAGAGAATCTCTAGTAGATTAGAGAGTAAGCATTTTCCTTTTTTTTGTTTACTTGCTAATAATAAGAAGCATGATTGTTGTGTGTCTGTTGTGTAGTTAATGTGGGACATTACCTAATGTGGAGGAGCCAAATGTTACATGTAGTACAAATTATAAATCTTCATTGTTAATATTTTGTTATTAAATTTCAAAGCATTAGATTAGAAGTAACAACTTACATAATTTATATATTGGTTTTATGGTGCATTAATTTCACTTTTCATTTTGAAAATTTGTAATTGTGCTTGAAAATTTTGATTCACAACTCACAACCACCTTTGATGTAGGGGATGCATGAAAATGGAGACAAAATTGTGACTAAGAAATTATTTCGGGTTTAATTTTCTATAAATTGATGGTATTTTAGTTTGTATTCATCATAAATGTAAGGATTTAAATAGTGGATCCTAGGTAAAATCATGTTGCATCATTACAAGATTACATACCATAGCCCAATCAATGAGCTTAGTTGCTACTTTCAGAGCATTTGGAACATAAATTCTAAACATCCACAATTGGAAGAAATTTCAAAGTTCTAGAAGCCTCATTTGAAGGATGCACCTCTGAAGAATGCCCCACCTTTACCCCACCTTCCTCTTCCATCAAATGTTTAATTAAAATTTCTACCAAGTTAAAATAATTATGCAATTATTATATCTCTATAAATGCAAACATATATAATTTCACACATTAATAAACTCAGTATATCATCATTTAGTACATTGTAAATTAAAATTTACATAGAATTAATTAACAAGGACTAAACTTACATGATATTAGTAACTTACGTTTCAAACTTCAATTACAATGTTTCAATTTACATATAAATAATATTCAATTACATGCATTAGTAAAATATACAACATCAATAACTTATCTTTTGGAATTTTTTAATTCTCATTAAAATTAAAATTTATATAAAACTTGCACTATATATAACCATGGGTATACATATATAATTCAATAAGTTCTTATCATATTTTAAATAAATATGAAAACATTTATATGTATTAAAATGAATTAACAATATAATTCCATAATATCATTAATTATATATAATGAACTACTCTATATGTTATAAATAAAAATATATTTAGACCAATATTTAAGACAATATTATACATCATAAAAAAGAAAAATTTACATAAGGACCAGTGTTATATCTTTATAAAATAGAAAATATTATCGAACTACTATATAATTATTTTAGGCTAGAAATTAAGGTTTATGTCAAAAACATTAAATAAAATTTCAATTATACATAGGATTAATATATGGGAGAAACCATTTTTATTATTATGTGAACCATTAAAAAAACACAAAATCATGTGCTTTAATTAATTTTTTAAAAATGCATTAAAATATTATTAAATTAGAGACTTTATGTTTTTATTTTTTGAAACAAGTTTACAACTTTAAGAGGGAAAAACATAAATATGTACACCATTGAAAAAATCTTAAGCATGAATTTTTAATTTTTTGATTTTCACAAATTTTAAATTCTAACACTAATTAGTAAATTTTACATTAAACCTGAAACCTTCATACCACCTATTTGACCAATTTTGCATTACCTTCATGTTAAATCATATTGTAAGGTGAATAAATAGTTTTGAAAACATGAATTTCATGATATGTTGGCGGGGAATCAAGTATTTAAAAAATATTTTTATGTTTCATGGTGAATGCAAATATCCCATGATGATGCAAATATTGCATTTAAACTCCATAACTTTGTTCAAATGGACTTTCTACCATTAATGTGAAGACCTTTGCAATACCTTCATTTACTTGAATCAATATGTAGGGCATGTTATATTAAGCATGGAATAAATATTTTAAAAATATCCTTTTGTTTCATGGTTTAAGATATTATCACAATATGATGCGAGTATTATTTTCCTTCTAGGTTTTGGCACAGCTATGCATTACCCTTTCAAGTTTGAAAAATATGTTATGGAGCCCAATGTATTTCTGGGATAACTTATAAGGGATATTGCATGTGTATTGTGTAGCTTTGAACATGAACAATACCCCTCCAATAGTGTAAACCCATGGTGTTTAATTATTAAATACTTTAATGATGGTATTAGTTTCCTTGAAGGTTTTGGTAAGGTTATGCAATACCCTTCCACATGTTACAAAATACGTTATGGAGCCTAATGTATTTTTAGGATACTGAAAGAGGGGTATTGCATGTTCATTGAATATTCCTTGCCATAAGCAATACCCTTTGATAGTTTAGATTAAAATAATTTAGCCCATGGTTTTTATTGAATACCCTAAGTAGGGTATTACTTTGCTTGTAGGTTTTGTTAGGGCTATGCATTACCCCTCCATGTTTCAAGTTATGGAGCCTGATGTATTTTTGGGATAACCTAGGGGTATTATAAGTGTATTGTGTAATTTTGAGGATGAACAATACCCCTCCAATAGTGTAGACCCATGGTGTTTGATTATTGAATACCCTAATGAGGGTATAGGTTTCCTTGTAAGTTTTGGTAAGGTTATGCAATACCCCTCCACATGTCAAAAGATATGTTATGGAACCCAATGTATTTTTGGGATACCTTGAGAGGTATGACATGTTTTTTGAATCTTTTTAGGCATGAACAATACCCCTCTAATAGCTTAGACCAAAATAATTCAGCCCATGGCTTTTATAGTGTAGCCCAATGAAGGTAATGCATCCTTTCTAGGTTTTGGTAAAGCTATGCAATACTCTTCCAAGTTTCAAAAGATATGTTATGGAGCCCAATGTATTTTTGAAATACCTTGTGTGGGGTATTGCAGGTGTATACAATAGTTTTGGGCATAAGTAATACCCTTTTAAAAATGATGTACACCCTTGGTGTTTAATTACAAAATACCCTAATGAAAGTATTGGTTTCTTTGTAGGTTTTGATAAGGTTATGTAATACCCCGTCACGTGTCAAAAGATATGTTATGGAACCCAATGTATTTCTAGGATATCTTGAGAGGAACATTGTAGGTGTATTGAGTAGTTTTGGGCATGAACAATACCCTTCTAATAGCCTAGACCAAAATAATTCAGCCCATGGTGTTTGCAGTGTAGCACAATGAAGGCATTCAGATCCTTCTAGGTTTTGGTAGGGCTATATGCATTACCCCTTCACGTGTCAAAAAATATGTTATGGAACCTAATGTATTTTTAGGATACCTTGAGAAGGGTATTATCTTGTGCCCAATGACAGTATTGCAGTGTAATCCAATGAAGGTATTTACAATTTAATCCAATGAGGGTATTGCATTCCTTCTAGGTTTTGGTAGGGCTATGCAATACTTTTCAAATTGTCGAAAGATATGATATGGAGCCCAAACTATTTTAGGGGTATGTAGAATGGGGTATTACATGTTCATTGAATATTTTGCTTTATGAACCTGAGTACAACATGCATTAAATGTGTCAAAATTGAATTGGAGTTTTGTATCGCTTTAATTATCCACTTGGTTTGCAATGCCCCCATGGAAAACACTCTCTAAGCAGAACTTGCAATACCCTTATATAAGGGGTGTTAAATATATTAATAACCCCTTTATTTATTTTGTTTGAATGAACAAGAGCAAGTTCCATACAATACCTTCATTTTATTCTTTCCTCATCATTGTCAATAGTTGAGGGTCTTTAGTAGTGGCAATCATGTAGGTAGGTGTAGCCATGTAGGTGGGGTTTGGTAGGTACCTACTTAAAGTGTTGGGAGGTAGGTTGGTGGTAGGGTGGGGATGAGAGTAGCACATTTAAATTTACAAGTGAGTAGGTAGATGGGGAAGAGTCTACTTTTAATTCAAATATATAGGTGGCAAAAGCACAAAAAAAAAGAAAAAGAGAAACCAGGTGCGGGGTGAGGAGAAAATAAGGTTCCAAATAAAAAAACAGAGATCAGGGGGAAAAAAAACTAGGAAGCGGGCAGGGAGAAAATAAAGTAGCAAAAAAAAAAGTGAGATCAGGGCTGAGAAAGGGCAAAGAAAACAAGTCAACCTGGGATGGCACAGGGATAGAAAAGAGAATCCTATCAGCGCACCATCCATCCAGTTGGCGCACCGGTGGGTGCTGGTTCACTCTGTTCAGTATGTGACTCTGCAAAAATATTTCTTACATCCAAGTTTTGGTCACTAACTTTTTTGCAACCCCACCCATAAAACTAATAGGACTGCAAGCAGCTCCATAAATAACCCAATATTTTGGACCAATCAAACTATCTAGCCAATTAGAAACAGGAAAAAGTCAATACATACGATTTGACTGTGTATGTTAGACTGTTCCAGAGCTCCTCCAGGTATCTCAAATATGTAACTATTAACAGGGTCCCAGACGGGGGAGGTGGGTATTAGAAATTGGGTGAGAATCACCCACTTGAAACTTTTTCACTTTTTTTTGGGGGTGGGGTGGGGGAGGGGTTACTGTGTCAGGGTATTAGCAAATAACAAGGTCAAGGTATTAATCACTAGTAGTTTATTGGGTGTTGGGTAGGGTTTAGAAAAAAACTTAGGGTTAGTTGAAGGTGACGCCTCCTCCCTCCTCCATGCTTCTTCACGCTTTTTCTTCTTCCTGTTTAAAAGCAATTCTTCGTGTTATTTTTTTTGTATCTAATGTTTGATGTTTTGCATGTGTAAGTTTTTCATTTGTTTGATCACATTTTTATTTTGATTTATTTATTGAACTTTGTTTTTTTTCGTTATTGTTATTCTTCATTGTTGTGTTTTTGTTGACACTCCCTCAAGTTTCTTTTGACCTGTTGTTGCTCATTGGCTCCTAGTTGTTGTATGTTGTTGTTGCTCATTCTCATCCTTGTGGATC
>Ga0209611_10011385_pt1 | contig 12833 bp, 8 predicted proteins | sample S1TSphgellanicum_3_FD_187693 | JGI IMG/M metagenome (GOLD analysis project Ga0209611, IMG submission 187693) | Host-associated microbial communities from peat moss isolated from Minnesota, USA - S1T2_Fc - Sphagnum magellanicum MG (SPAdes) (version 2) | ecosystem: Host-associated > Plants > Peat...
ATCCTTAGCAATTATATATATATTTTAGGGATATATAATCATCTAGTGTATTATAATGAAAATGAGTTCAAATTGGAAGGTTCATTGTTCATGAAATTTGTGTCCATATAATTATTTAATTGCACAAGCAACTAGATATAAATAACATTCTTTATCAAACATAATAAAATAAATATAGAAAATGTCATTTTGATGCATATTGGTGCATGACCAACAATATTTGTGATATAATAGATGACATCAAAAAGTGTTTTTTTTTCAATTTAATATTTGAAATTAATAAGTTTTTTTTTCTTTAAAAACCACCTCAAGTCAAAAGGTAATGGAAAAATTGGGTATTTGCTTAATACTAGTAATGTCATTCTCTTAGTTCAATACAACACCATGTTATTGAATTCATAGGATCCAAATGTTTTGTTTTAGATATTGCTTTTGGTTCAAGGTATATATGTTAGCATTTGATCAATGGATAAAGGCATACATGCGGAATTTATATAATATGCCCATTAAATAAAGGCTAGAGTTTTTGGAAAAAACATACATCCTTTTGGTTTGGGAACTCAATTTGTATATAACTTTTCAAAGAGGTATCAATTGGGTATAGTTAAGTGGCAGTCCAAATTAGAGCACCTCCACTCAATAACAATAATGAAATTGAGTTTGGACCAATGGCCTAAAGTTTAGGATAATAGGTAGGTCAGGTTCTTGGACAAGCTTTGAGAAGGTTCAAAATTTTGATGAAATCAAATTTGGATTTGAACTATGCAATTGACCTCTTTGCTAAAATTGAAATTCACACATGAATATGAATAGAGTTGCCATCCATTTAAAAAAATAAGTCCAAGCTCTTTAATTGTGTAAGTACCAAGTTTTTACAAAGGACACCCACAATTTTAACCAATTTAATTTTCAGTGAAGAAATCATTCAATATTCAAGAACTTTTTGCAGCACAAGTCCAAACGTCATGGAACCAAGCCCATGGACCCCTCCTTGTCAAGAGCTTTCCAAAAGACACCCAAAACAAAACAAAACAAACGACCTTCCTTCATAGGTTTGCATGAGGAAATAATTAACACTCTATGTTAGAAGTGGTAATCCATGGGAGAGACCAAAAAATTAAGTGGGGAAGATGCCCTCCAAGGACTTGATCAAACATGTCACCATTATGAAAGGATTGTGGGGCATTTCAATATAATTTCCTAATTTTCCTCAACTTTGATATAGTTGTTGGTCTTACCTTTCTTCTTACTCTTGTTGGTATTATTGTTCTACCTTTTTTTCCAAAATTGCAAGCATTCAAAGGAGGAGGTGAACAGTAAAGGAAAAACAAATCCTTTTTTGTTTGATTCTTTCTCATGCTAGCATGATAGTGGTGTATCCAAGCTCCAAGAGTTGGGTGCAAGTTATTCATTATTGTTCTAATACCTTTGAGAAGGTGATCATGTTATTATGTTTGTTTCTATCCCCATTGTATGATACCTTATGCTGTGTGTGATCTACCCAGTTACCATTAATCCTATAGTTCCACAAGTTCAAAGATGCCCAAAATGAAAATAAAACAAAAATTAAGGGGCTTATTAGAGTTATATGTAAAGTCACCCCTGTCTTTGGGCCTGTCTTTGAACCCCTATCCCCTCTTTCAATGGTATCCACAAAGTAAGAATTTCAAAGGTTTGAGACTAACTATAATAGTTCTACAGGTAGGAGCAGTGAAAATATATGTAGCAGCAGCAGCAGCAGAGGCGCTCACGGAAAAGGAAATACCGGATGAAACTCAGTTTGGGTCCCCATTATTTCGTTTTGTAAAATTTTCATTCCCAGTTACACGTTTGATGCGTTATTATGTAGAAACTGGCAGTTCTTGCCCCCTAATTGCAGGACTATACAGATAACTGTATTGTGTTCTCCATGAATTTGTCTCATTGAATCTAAAGAATAAGTTTGTTTCAATGCGTTTTATCTTCCTCCTCATTAATTTTGGGACTCCTCCCACCTTCCCCCTTTGATAAACATGCATAAGTACATGATAATCATGTCATATTTTAGTTATAAAGCATTTTCCACAGACATTTTTATTTCTTCAAGAAATTGGTAGCTAGTTCAAATTAGATAAGTACGGCATGAAAATCTTACTAGTTCTAGTTTCAACCATTTTGTTAGGTATTTTTATCAATTTAACATGAAGTATATGGTGGATTGTCTTAAAAACTTTCAAGGACATATGGAAAAATGAGGATTTCATTTTTTTATCCTTCTACTATCCATTATTGTGTCAAGGATTCTAGTGGTTGGGATATCATGGATCATTGTGCAAGAAGTTTGGGTTGGCATGCAAATAATTTCATTTTCAATGTAGGTAATTTAATTAAAACTTAATTGCCCAACATACTAAACCATTGTAAAACCTTGTTGTAATGAAACCTTCGAATTTTAGGGAATTTTCTATATTAATAAATTGTGAGACAACTGTGTACAATCGCACCCCATCCAAAAAAAACTATGTGTGAGTGTGACGATATTGCAAAAACCATCCAACAATGACCAATTAGCCCATGATTTACAGAACCAAGGACTTTAAGTGAAGACAATGAATAAATGAAATCATAAATCATGTAGACATTTTTCCTCATGGGCAATTGATACCCACCCATTGCACTACCTATTGAGTCACCCTACCCCATACCTACTATAAAACAATAATATTCTTAGAGCAAAAACAAGCTTCATGAACATCTTATGACAAGGAACTACCCATTCAAATACCCCATCATTGACAACCACCCTATCATTGACAACCATCCCCACCCCATGATTGGGTCAAATTTCCTTTAGGTACAAACAAAATCCCTTGACAGGTTTAGCCCGAATTGTGTGCTACTTTTAAGTGGGATTGTAATTACAAGAAACAAGCATTCAAAATACATGAGGGTCATGCCGTTTGCATTTTCATTATTTTTAGTTTAAAAAATAAAACTCTGTTTAAAACTATAATATTTATAATATATTAAAAATTTAGTATTATGTACTCAACAAAACACTAAAATTGTATCTATACTAAAATTTGCAAAGGAAGGGAAAAACGAGAGACCTCATACATTAATTAAAACAAATCTTTGGAACAAATGAAATATCAAAAAATCATTTGCCTTGTGTCTTATGTCCCCCCTGAACTAATTAATAGCAATTACACAATACTATATCACATAACACATAATGTCAGTGATGACTATAATATGCATCCTTAGGGGTCATTCCATAATATAATGGTTTGTAAGTAAGGTAAGTAGTCCATAATGTAGCTTGAGGAGGTTTGGAAATGTTTCACTCGGGGTTGCGGTGGCTTCGAAGAAATGGAGAAGAAGAAAGTGAACTTGGTATACAAACTACCACTTATTATTGGCCGGACATGACAAAGTAAAATGATTCCATGCTTGTTATCAACCCTATCAAAGGATTTTGAGTCACCTTTGGTTGAAGAGGTTAAAAGACTCCTCAAGAAGGAGGCCATTTTATGACAATCTGGGTTTCAGATTGAGCTGCACCTTCCTAGTTGGAAATTCAATTACAAAGGAAACGTTAGAGATATCTATCCGTAAAGTCACCCTGTCTTCACCCTGTCTTCCACCCCTCTTTTAGTGGTATCCGCAAAGAAAGGAAATTTTATTAAATCTCAGTATGAAATGCTGAAACTCAGTGCGAAATGCTGAATCCGAGCATTTAGTGCACACGGTTCGAGAGGAATTATAGCAGCTGTACAGGTAGGAGCAGCAGTGAAAATCTACGTAGCAGCAGATACCTATGTGCATTCCGAGAGTCCAAAGTAATTGCAGGTAAGGCCCCAGGGTGGGTGCATTCCCCAAATAAGGGGCCTAGCCCTACACTTTGGGAATTATTATCTTCCACTCTCTCTCGGGCTTTAGGGACGCTAGTAAAGCAGGAGGCAAAAGTTAAGCTGAAGCTAAAAAATAACCTTAGATCCCAAGGTGTAGGGGAGAGAGGGTTCTTATGCCTAGTTAAGAGTGCGAAAGGTCTTACATCTATAAGTAGGTGTAGGAGCCGTCTTCATGGATATAATAAGGTGTCCTCCCAATACATTAGGAAATTTTTCTCTAGGTGTTTTATGTATTAGGGGATAGCACTATTGTTAGTGTTTTTCACTTTGTGAATTGATGGTGAAAAAGCATTGATCGTTGTACCCTTCCCCTTCATAACAAACAAGGTAATCTAATGATTTAGATCAGCTTATGCTCCCTCTTGCATAGCTTTACACGTAAGGTCCCCACTCCAAGAAGGAGTGGGAAATTGAGCTCTATAAGGTGCCTTCAATTTGAGCTACAAAACCTTTTCAAGGTTGTTACCTAAGTGTAAGGTCTCCCCCCCATTCTAAATAGTACAAAGAAGATCCCTCCATTCCTAAATAGTAGTCTTAAGCTCCCTTGTCCTTTTAAATAATAGGTGTAAAATCCCTTGCTTGTAAATTAGGAGGCGTAAGATCCATTTTCTTTTTTCCAGGGAGTCTGAAACAAGACCTAGAAATATAGCAAGAGGGAAATGAAGTGAGGATTGAAGTTATGACATGATTTATAATGAAAAATTCAAGTAATTTGTGTATTATTTTTGGATCCAACATTCTTTAGTTCCCAACTTTAAACCTCATTAAAAAAATAAGCAAGATATTAGATAGCTCATGTGAATCATTTATTAATTTTATACCAACAACTTGCTTCTTGGTCCAAGAGAACCAAATCACAAAAACATAGGTCAATAAGGGTTTAGCAAATGGAGAAGATGTAGTAGCATGGATTTTGGCTATGCAAAAATGTGGTTTGTCAATTATCTTATAATAGTTGAGATTGAAAGTTTGTTGAACGTACACAAAAAAAGCTTACCCCCTTTTGAAATGGTGTACCAAGGAATAGCTAGTGGTATTGGTGCCAAATTAAACATCTGAATTTGAGCATCAAACAAATGAAGGGTTTGGAAGTTTTTAGAACACAAGGGTCAATTGTACACAATTGTAAAAAAATCTATGATAACTTGTAAATGTCATACATTCAAAACAATTATAATGCAAATCATGTATGGAATTTAAACGAAATGGCATCCAAGTAGGTAGACAGCCATGAATTCAAGTTTTGGCTAAAAGGGTTCAAACCACATTTACAACATCATTCCCAAATATTAGGAATGGTTGACTATGAAATTTGTAATCAATGCAACAAGCAAAATTCTACCAAGGTTTTACATCTTTACAAATGAAAGATTGAAAGATGATTCTATTAAATTTTGCAAAACAAGTACATGCATGGCAATACAAAAAAACATGGATGACATTTTTTTGTCTAAAAAGTTCCTTTCTTTCTTCAAATAGTATATTCCAAGTGGGAGTTTTACAACCAGTTGCCATTTAGTGATTCTAAATGGGCATGGAACTCATGTTACCCTAGAATCAATAAAACATGCACAAGACTTAGGTTTAGATATAATCACCCTACCCTATGCACTACAATCCTTAAATGTAACTTGATTTAAACCATTTAAAACAACATTTAGGAAGGAAAGGGATGGAGCCATGGCTTGCCAAAAATTATACATAACTTGGAAAAGGTCAATTCGGTTGCATGGGTGGACAAGGCCTTAAACCAATTGCTCACAAAACAATTTACATCAAATTTGGATTTAGGTTCTGTGGAATACATCCTCTAAACCCTAAGGCAATGGAATGTAGGATTAGCCTTTCATACATATACACAACACCAACAATAAGTGAAGGTGAAGAGGATTACAATTCAAGTGATGAAGTTGAAGAAAATCAACATTGAAAAAAAATATATAATACAACAAAATTATTAAATATAATAGATAATCCCGCAACATTACGAAGTGAACCAATTTGACACTCCATGCCTCATAGTCCTATTGTAAAGCCATCATAATTAAATGAACATATAGTAAATCCTATTGGGCTTATAAAAGTTACCCTAAAAGAATTTGATGAACTTATAATCAACCTTGTAATTATTAGTTGAATAGTTAAATTCTAATTAATAGTTAAAGTCAAAAATCCAAGATTATCCTAATGTGGTCCATGAAATCATGAAGATGCACAACTTGTTGTCCTTGCTCCTTTACCTACTAGACAAACTAGGGGTAAAGAACCATTAATAAATTACTCAAAATCACAACTTGTAACTTTTGATCATTATTAGAAACCCTACAAAAGAAGGCCATGGATAAGGCAACAACATAAGAAATCAAGAAATGGAGTGAAAGGACAAAGAAAAAAATCTAAGAAAATTATAAAAATGGTAATTGGGTTTAAAAGAATAGTTCATAAATTAGTGAAAAAATGTGCAAGAGCTAACTTTGTTTTAACTTCAACTACAAATATTGTAAAAGAAGCTAATGATCACTTTCACAACAATTTTGGAACTAGATTTAAAGCACATTCATTAAGGTATACATGTGTTAACCTAGGGTTTACAACATTAGTTCAACAAATAGCTAGGCAACAAGCAAAAGAAAGGTAGATAATGAAATGCCATGTTGTAACAAGTTTACAACCATCTACAAAATAAGTCAATGAGGGGGGGGTGAGGGGGGATAGGGGGTTTCATGAACTTTGAGGGTTGAATTGCAGCAAGAGGACGAAGTGCCTTGAATGTCAAACTATAACATGAAGGTCAAGAATCTTGAAAGTTCAAATGCAACAATAGAACCAAGAGCTTGAGAGGTGAAACAAAAGCAAAAAGACTAGGAGCTTGAAAGGTCGAACATGAACAAAAAGACCAAGAGCTTGAAAAATCAAACTAGGCCAAAAAAACAAAAACTTGAAAGAAACATGAACAAGAGGACCAAAACCTTGAAAAAGAAAGGAGCAAGAAGACCATGAACTTGAGAAGTCAAATTACAACAAGAGGACAAGGAACTTGAAAAAGGAATGAACAAGAGGACTAAAAGCTTGAAAAGTCAAATTGCAACAAAAGACCGAGAGCTTGAAAGGAGTAAAAGGACTAAGAGCTTGAAATGGAAAAGGATGTGAAGAGGATTAGGAGCTTGAAAGAGAAATGAGTGAGAGAACTAAGCACAAATTTGTTGGGTTGAAAGCATGAAGAGAAGGTTTAAAAACTCAAGAAGGAACCCCAATTGTAGGTTGAAGTTTAAAGAGGTATTGCCATGGCCACAATATCATCCAATTTATGTGAAGGAGAAGTTAGGAATGTGAGGGAGAAGCTTAAGAACTTTAGCCCATACTTTACAGTAAAATGGGATTCCTCCAACTTCTACATGGCATATCTTTCTCATAAAAATATGATTCAATTGGTTGAAGTGTGTCCAAAGGTAGGTTACAATTTTTCTTTGGTGATCAAAATCAAATGATGCATTGAACCACTAAATGTTTAGTGGTCAACATGCACACTTTACATTAATGAATTTTTGTTGTTGTTTTAATTATGCATCTTGTACTTGAATTGGATACCTATCAATGCAATTGTGTTCACAATAACCTTGTTAATTACATGTTGGGCTTACCGATTAATCTGAGCACATTAATATTGTAATATATTATGTTCGTGTAGGTGGTTCAAAGTAATGTAGATCTAAAATATATAATATAAGTAAATTTGGGGTATTGTGGTACCACAGCCTAAGGTCAATTTCTACATGGACAAAATGAATAATTAATTTTTGAAAAAAATCAGGATGTCTAAAATTTCTAAAATTGTTATTTTTTCATGATCTACTAATATATTGTCATATGAGGGGTGAAATGATTCAAATTATAGCTTGTAATAATTATGTTGGTTTTCCAACACCTTAGATTTATATTATCAAAATGCAAACTTGATATACATGTGATAGTATATATTATGAGGAAAAAATTGCAACTTGTAAGAACATGGTAGCCATGTTTAAAATACATTGAAAAAACCCACATATCTCAAAAAAAATTGTAAAACACCTAGTGCCAACTTGCACAAGCCATGCATAACATAACTTATAAAAAACAATTGCAACAAACTAAAAAAAATTGTAACTACAACTAGGTGCAAATACACTCAAAAGAGCCAACATGATTACTTTATAAAATGAATTGTGAATCTTTCTTAAGTTTTTTCACTTTTTCATATATGAAGAAATTTTTTAATAAACTCTTTTGCAAAATTTTGCCTTTCTACTTGAAAAATTATCATAATTTTGAATCATAACAAAATATGTTAATTATTTTAGGTTCTAATTTTTTGTATTATAAGCTATATGTGTCTATGTGATGAAAATTACACCCCATTTACATTTGGTAAATGAATTTTGAAAATTTTGATATTTTGAATTATTTCAGAAAAATTCAAATTCCATAACTTTTAAATTGTGAGTGTTTTTTGAATGTGGGAAATTGGTTACTATTATCTAAACTCTTATACCATAAAAATTTTTATATTAAAAGAGTCAATTACCTTAGTCCTTTGCAAAATTAACTATTTTTTATGTTTTTTCAAAAGTCTTTACTTAAATCAAAACTCAAATTTACATTTAATGAATTTTTAATTTGATTTTTTCAACGTTCATAGTAATCATTTAATGCAACTTGGAATGATTAACATAATTTTAAAATGTCAAAACAAAAACATATGTAAAAAAAATTATAGTTTTCACCATTATTCGACATGGGTTTTTGCTCATTTGAGCATATTTGCACCCAACGTTCAACAATTATTCATTCATTTCAATTATAACCCATCATTCTAATATTGAATAACAATTTGGAAAGGGAAATTAATCCTAGTGAGAAAATATTGAACAAACATGTGGATATAATGTTTAGATGTTCTACCATTTGATTCCAAAGGTTGGACTTCATAAAGGTCAATGTGGAAAATGTTTTCTCATCTTCAACATTACCAATGACTTGGATAATGCCTAATTGAACAAAACTTCATAAACTTAGAAAAGTGAATTGACATTAAATTTTTTATGGCAAGTTGATGCCACAATTAATTAGTGATTGAATCCTCATCTTTGGGCTTTTCAATGGTTTTAGAAGCTTGAGTATTCATGGTTAGCTTGAAAATAAATGTGTACAAATCCAAAATATTCTTTTAAAATGGTTCAAAAACCCATGAATTAGATGTACCAAGTTTTTTCGATGTACATTAATGCCATTTGATCAAGTTCAAATGAACTACAAAATTGGATTCAAAATTTGGTTGTAACTGATATTGTGAATAAATGACCCTAAAAGAATTTTTAACTCATGGTCCATGCTGATCCACCTTGTTTTCAAATTTTGAAAAACCTTCAATCCTTTAGTTTCTACAATTTCAACAAGTTTGGTGAATTCAATATGGTGTTTTGGGGAGTTAAAAAATTACTTGTATAATGTTTGAAAAAATCTTCTAATTGGAACCCATAGGCAATGTGGACAAGCTTTAAATTGCAAAGTTGATTTTATTTGCCATATAATGGATCCTAATGAGGTAAGGCACTTGCTTAGTCTTCATTATAATTATAATTCCAAATCAAACCCTTTTAAATGTTGAAGCACCATCAACTCCCAAACACATGTAATCGCACTAACATGTACCATTAATAGTTGTAGCCACTATTTAATTTTGTGTATTTCAAATTGTAAAAAAAGAAAAAAATAACAAATTGACTATTTTTATAAAATCTTATTTTTAATTTATTGGTATACATATCCAAAAAACTTAAATCAATTTAATGAATACATAAGACATTTTTAATGCTATGTAACTAGTGTAATTAAATGATAATTACATAATAAAACACACAAAACGCAATTTGATTTTTTTTTTAAATGACATAGTTTTGGCAAATTTTTATTATAAATCTTTAAATAACGCTATTAAAAAAAATTGAAGATTTTTTAAAATGACGTATTGAAAAGATTTGAAAAATATTCTTGAAAAAATAGTGAAAAACACATGTTTGAGGGGTAAGCGTGGTTTCTATTGAAATGGTTGGACCCACACATCAAACATTGTGAAATTTGATTTTCAAATAGACCACCAAACTTCATTAAAACATAAAAAATGACAACTCTGATACTAATGGTAGTCCCACCTTCAACCAATTACTCAAATGTGAGCAATATATGCACATATTTCCAAGTTGCCACCACATAGCAATGGATGGCAATTCAACTTTGGTTATCAATTATAGTTACTTCATTTACAAAAAATGAAAGAAAATTTAAAGCCATACTTGTTTCCTTGGTGGCAATCAATATAACATGATACAAGCTTTCAACAATTTCCCAACTAGTAAAGTCATTTTAATGCTTGGATGGATGGTTAACAATTTTTAGGGAAACAAACAAAAATTGCATTTGTTCATATTTTGTTATGGGCCTACATTGAGAAAGTAGATGAAAATGAGTGCAAACTAAACAAGTTTTTTTTTTCGTTTTACCAATATTTCTTGTTACTTGTTGCACAACATAATCCATGCCCCTTGACACATACAAACATTCATTGAACACACGTTGGTTGTTTTGAAAAAATAATATTTCCCTATTGTTGCCATACAAAAAATTACAATACGTACTTTTCTTTGATTAACATGTTTCCACAAATAATCTAGTTTTAGTATCAAAATATTATTGTGCCTTTCAATCTTGTTCCAGACTTTGTATTTCACCTTATGCACCCTCCCATAAACACCCACCATTGATTCTATCCAAAGTAACTTTGTAGCCCATCTATCTTCGAAGCAATGATTCATTTCATACAACTTTTTCCCCTTTTAAATTATTCTTTAACTCAACTTTTGTTTAGATTAAATCAATAATGACACAATCAATAACAATTTTAAGACTTTGGTTAGAGTTAACACCAAGGGTAAAAATATGAATTGGGATACAATTAAACAAAAAATTATTTGTGCTTAAATTTTTTTGATAAATTTAATGGTGGCATGGTGTGGACATGTGATAAACATGATGCATCTAGATTCAAGAATAAAGATTATGCAATCAATAAAGAAGATCATGAACTAATAGTAGTCACAATCATTAACATCTCACCACTGCTGTGAAAGAAAATTACAACCTATTGTACCATAAACTTGAGATGCTTAAAAAAATAAAATCAATGGTGATCATGAAATGCATGAAATCAACATGAGTCACACAATATTAAAGTATGAGGCCCATTTAAGTTTTGTGTGTTTACTTACACAGTAGTTATAGACCATTAAAACCCGAAATTTAATACTTGTAACTCCAAAGTTAAACATCCTAAAGGGTTGAAGCTAGGTTTTGATTCCATGTTCTAGACTCCAAAGCTCATTTTTCAAAGTGGGTAGCATCACATCAAGCCTCTAGAATCCAAAGATGTTGCAAATTTTTGTACATAACAAACCCAAAATGAAGAAACATTACAAGTACAAAGGTCTAGATTGGGTATCAAATTAAGACTTCAACTTAAAGTATCATAATCAAATTTCAATTTTTCAAAACAAACTCCTAATTTTGTTAATGAACTTGTGATTGGTTAAAGGTGGGATTGCCTCTAATATCAAAGCAACCAATTTAAAAATGTTGTTATAGCTTGTAAGCTACATAATGTTTCAATGTTCAACTATAAACTTAATCACTTTTTCATTATGCAACAACTTACAAGGACTTAGATCGGAGAAGTTGAGGAATTTGGAGGGTCAAAGCAACATTTTTGGAATGTTGTTTGTTGTAGTTCAATTTATTCACAATAATTCCCCCCAGGGCATCATGAATGCAAATGGCAAAACTTGATAATGATGGCTTTGTTAAAGTATTTAGAGAGAGGCAGCAAAGGGGGCACAAAAATTAGCTAAATCAATGGTGACCTGCTTTTAATCACTATTGAAGATCAACGAAAAGCAATGATGAAAATTAGCCAAAGAAACAAACCTTAAGGTGAAGTAATCTAACATACCCAATTTGAATTTAGGATCCATGCGTGAGCTTTTGACAATCTCTTGTGCAAAACCCTAATTGTTAAATTCATAATTGGGTGAAGTAAGTAAAAACTCCCATTTTTTTAAAACTTATAAATAGGAGCTCATATTTTAAGGTGGGGAATTGGCTAAAATTTGCCAATAAAAAAAATGCTACATTACTTTTAACATAGACTCCATCATCTAATGATGGAAGATTAGTATCATACCAAGGTAACATGTTCAACATTTTAATGTTGAATATCTAATATATTATTTCTTTAAAATTTTGAAACAATCATTAAAACATGTACCTTTTATTCTAAAATATATATTTTACTTATTAACAAGTTATCAATACATTTTAATAAATTTTCAAAAATTCAAAATTTTTGTTTGTTAGAATTAATTATCATCCTTACAATATATCTCTTAGGGGGTAATCGACCTTATATTTGAATGGATCCATGTCTCAATTCTAAACTAAGTTGAAAAGCTATGGTAGAAATTTAAAAGACAAAAAAGGATGGACGTGGTAGTACTTTTTCAAATTATTTGTAAGTTTAGGGTTTACTTCTCCTTTCCTAGTAAGGGGAAGGGAGATGGTCTCTTGTACTGTCTTACAGTTCCTCTTCAATACCATCAAAACTCTCCAATAAGTGAATCAAATTCTACCAAAGCTTTGATACCATGTGATGCACTCTCAACCACCTCAAGAGACTCAAATATGAGTCTAAAAATGAAAACAGTGGAAGAGTAAGAAGTTGGGAGAGGAATTTTTTTTTGCATAGCTTGATCTGGTATATTGTAAAAGCTTGGCAACTTTGACACATATGTGTTTGTGAAATAGTTAGTTAATTAATTTTGAAAAATTTCATTGAAAAAAATAATTTTCAAG
>Ga0209611_10011386_pt1 | contig 12832 bp, 10 predicted proteins | sample S1TSphgellanicum_3_FD_187693 | JGI IMG/M metagenome (GOLD analysis project Ga0209611, IMG submission 187693) | Host-associated microbial communities from peat moss isolated from Minnesota, USA - S1T2_Fc - Sphagnum magellanicum MG (SPAdes) (version 2) | ecosystem: Host-associated > Plants > Peat...
TGCTTAGAAAAACAATTAAATTTTTTTTTGAATAATTTGTAATTCTTTTCTATAAATGTTTGCATTTCAAGTTGCATAGCAGGTTTTGGTCTTTTGATTTACCATACATCTATTTGGTTTTTTTTTCCATCTCATAACTACATTCTCTTCTGAAAACTAAAAATGGTTCAATCTTTTGAAAATGAATAGATGATAAGTAAAAATACATGTGAAGTGTTTATGAATGATATAATGGAAGAAGGATATGAAATAAACCCTAGTCTTCAAACTAAAAGTAGCCAAAACCTAGAACATGAAAAAAAACAATGAAAGAAAAAAAATTAAATTTGCATACTCAAAAAACAATGTGTAAGTCACATGGCAAAAAAAAATTACATTGGGTTTTTTTTGTGTGAAAGATAACAAGGATGTTGATGTGAAATGCCCATAAACCATGAAATGTATACTTTGTTATAGTAGTTCAGTTTTGTTTTGTGACCCTAAAACCTAAGCAAGAAAAATTCTAATCATATATAATACAATGTAATAACATTGAAAAAACATGTGAGTGTAGATCATTCTTATTGCAAAAATGTTTGAACAAGATGTAAATAATCCATTGAGGGGAGAAGTGGAAAGACAACTTGTAAAAAAAAAATCAAATCCACTTGGTAATGCAATTGTCAATTTTTTTGCTGCCAAAAAATCTTTTAGAAGGATCATATGTAACAAAAAATGTTTGTTAAAGATATGGCCATGTTAATTGTTTAAAATCATCTACCCATGCAATTTGTTGAAAATCAATGGATGAAGTGCTTATGTTTGCATTTGTGTCCAAGATTATTCTTTCCTTCCAAAATGTAGTTTTAACAATAGATGATCCCTGAGTTGGTGGAAAAAACTTAACAATTGTACGTTTTCCAAACTATGGCAAAATATATATTTGCAACATTGAGTTTTGATCTTTGAATGTCAAAAGGAGTGCATGACATATTTGCCCTCATGATTAATTTTCAAAGAGTTGATTAGCAACCATAACATGTTACATTTAGTCTTTTGAAGCTATAAATATTTTTGGGAAAATTTTGGCCAAAAGCTTGATTTGAAAAAATATATTATTGTTTATTTGAAAGATGAGGGGTCTAACTTGAACATAAATACTTTTTCATTAAAAGTAGATGTAAGTTATGACATTTAAAAATTTACTGAAAAGTTATTAAAACATTTGTTTTAGGCATGCATTTCCAATGCATGTCAATATGCTATAACATATGAATTTTTTTGTAAAAACTTGACATATGTTTCTATTAAAATTGCACAAGGAGATCTACATATGTGTATAATTTAATCAAAATTTTTGGGAAATGTTAACAAGAATGAAACAAAACATGTGTTGACTTTGATTAAGCCTAAAAATTGTTGCAATGAAAGATATATATGTTACAATTTTTATAATTAGTATAAATTAGTAGTAAGTTTTAACAAATTATTTTTTCTATTAAAGATTTGGAAGCAATATATTTTTAGGAGGAATTGTAATTTCAAAAAATAAGTCTTCTTTATTATAATAAGTGACTACTGTTAAAATGATTACACAAGTGCTTACTCCTTTGACATGGCATATCTTTCAAATCCATTGTTGATGTATTCTCCCTTGTTGTGTCTACTTGTGTTTTTAATCAATCCAAAGGTCATTGGTTGTTAAATGATGTTTTAAATTCTACCATTTCTATTTATTTGAATTGATAAAATAATTTTGAATTTCAAGTTCTTTTGATAATTTTATGGAAGAGGAATCCATTGTTTTTATTGAAATAGGTTTTTTTGGCCTCTAACATCAAAATGTAGGTTCATGGTTTTTTTTATTTTTAAAATTTTGAAAAAAATATGAAGAAAAGAAGACTCATAACATGTTGTTTTTGATGTTGAATTGTACATTCAAAAACTTACATTTAATGTTTTCACTTATTGGCCTTGATCAAAGCAAGGTCATTATTGAAAAATATGATAAAAAACCTTGTATCCCATGTTATTAAAATGTTATCATCATTTGCACCCCTTCTTTGGAAATGACATTGTTGACCAAGGTGTTGATGCATGTGTTGATGAAGATTGCAATTTGGACACTTTTGAAATGATAACAAGCACAAATGAACCAACAAAGAAACTTGTCAATAAATAACTTCCAACTATTTTTCAAATGAATATAAATTTGATATCCAAATTGTGAAAACCAAACATAAAAACTGACTGCTATCACATTGTGAAAATTGTCTTGTTTGGGAACTAGTTTGATTAATTTTCATAAAAAAATCTAATACCTTGATTAGTCATCATGAATCTAAAATAATTTTTTTTAAAAACCAAGTCAGTTCTTTCAAGTGTTAGGAAGAACTAGAATTGGCGATTCTCATAAAAAGGGAAAAAACAAGCCATCACCAATTATAATTTATGACAATAAATTTTTGGTTGGTAATGTCATTTTCCATATGGCCAAAAACTTTTACACAAACATTACATTTCTTATGATTTTTTTAAAAATTAAAATTTGTTAGTTGAAATATCCAATTGAATCATATAGTGAAAATCTTACTGATTATGAGTTTTGAATTTAGTAACACCCTCCCCAACCCACCTTATGCCCTTGGAGAAACAATTTGATTTACACATTAAAGTCTACAAAAGTTTATTAAATTTCCTTTTTTTAAATATTCAAATGAAATTCAAAATCTTACACGAGCCCCCTTCCCCTCCTTGTTTTCCAACATATGGGTTTGAATTTATAAATTAATTTCCTGGGCATGATATTATTGTTTGTATTTTTTTTAATAATTATATTAGGGACATGTTTGAAAAAAAATTTCCACAACTTGTACATCATTCTTAGAACCTAATTTAGGCAAGTTCCCAAAAGAGGTCAACCTATCATTGTGAAACTTAATGCTTTCAACTTTGATTTTTTTTTTTCAAATCCATGTTGATACAATGTATGGAAAAATTGTGAAGTTGTTGAAGAACATTGTTCTTTTTATTCCAACTCAAATTGAACTATGAGTTACTGATATTGGTTAATTTCCTTGCCACTTTTATTTACATCTAAATCAATTCTAAATTTAAAAAGACAAAGGGGTTGTTTGCAATTATGAGAGTATGCCATGGTTTGAAGTTTATAAAAGTTTTTGTCATAAGCATAAGGTTGTATTTTCTTTGATTTTATAATATTGGAGCAAACTTGATATAATTGAAAGAAAATATGTATGTATATATTTGAAATAAATTGATTTTTGTGTGTAAGGTGAAATATAATTACACAATTTTGTAATTGTGATGTTGAGAAAATGATTTCTTCTTATGTTAAGTTGGTGAACCAAAATATAAAAATGGTAAGTTTGATGACAACCATCACCGATCTTGAATGTTTTCAGGTACACTCCACATGGGGAGGGGGAAATGAATGAGGACCCCATTCACCACCAAGGGTTGGAGGACACATAAATCATCAATTATACTTTTCCATTTTGTCTTGTTTTAATCACATTATATTCTTGTTGTAACAAGTTGTTGTTAATGTTTACATGCACCTTGTCTTTTTGTAATTGAATTGAATTTAAATATCTTTGTGGGTTGTAGTGTACTAGTAAATGGATCAATTTATGGTTATTCTTGATGTTTAAGTTTTCGTATATTGAAATATTGAAGTAAATGGTGTTTTGATTTATGTTGGGATGGATTTATTTATCCACAATAGATTTGTTACATAAGGTATGAAAAAAGTTAAAGAATATACTAATGAACTATATATATATATATATATGGTGTGTTTAATATTTGTTGGGATCCATATTTTGGAAAGAGTGCAAATAATGTATATTTATCAATTTACTATATCACTTATGATTTCAATATATTTAGAAAATAAATTGAATTCCAAGTTACATTATGATAATTGATAAGTTAATTCAAGTTAGAACTTCTTTTTGGTCTTTTGTGTTGGAAGGTTTGTTAATTCCTTCATTGTACATAGGTTGTTAAATGTGTTCAACCTAAGTACAATTACTAAATTATAAAATTTTGGGTTGAAGAGTCTAATATATTATTTAAGGCATCAAAAAATGCTTCCATGTTGAAAGGTATGGGCTTTCAAATTTACAATTCATTATTGCAATGGTTGAAATTTGTCATAATAGGTGAATTAAAAAAAAAATGCAAAATGTATGTGAATCCATTTAAATCCCACGCCATTCATATAATCACAATAAAATAACATACAATTGGGGAAAATATATGTTGAGTATTACCATGTTTTCTATTAAGTTTATATGAATTTAGTTCCAAAAAAACTAAGAGTAGATCTAAAAAGTATTTTTGAAATTGATTACATAATATTAGTAACATAAAATTGGTTTAATATGTGTTCAAATTTAGTTTTAACTTAAAACTTTTAATGAAATAAATATGTATTAAGTTAAGATATGAAGATCATCCTATATTCAAAGGCCTCATCAAAAATAAATTTACATCATTTTTGATAAAAACATGTTTGACACCTAATTGAAACAAAAGTCAACATTGCAAAAATAAAGATTGTAAGTAGATTGCATTTTTAAAAATCAACTAAAAACCTATTCAAACACTGTCAAATTTGAAAATTAATTCACATTAGTAAAAAAAATCTTGTCTTTGATCATTTAATTAAACACATTTAATTTTTCGCAATTTGTTTTGTTGACATTTTATTGGGCAAATTGCATCTAATTTTGACAAGGTAATCCAAATTTGTTCATGTTAATTTGCTTACACCTCAACTTGAGTTTTTATTTCTTTTAATAATCATGCAATAGTGTATGATTAGCTTGAGATTAAAAACTAACATAAACCATGATATGGTGAAATCTCAACTTGATATGTATTTTACTTATAGGGTTAGGGTTTAGTATATTTTGATAATTTTTTTTCTTCCTTTCCTTCCATCCAAACCCCCACTTTCCCCTTCCTCTCTCAAATTATCATGTTTTCATTTTCTTCCTTCTATCACCTTTCCACCATTTTCCTTCCCCATCCCAAAGTGAACCTTAGGAACCTTTTGTGTGACAAAACTTTCATATTTATTCAATTTAAAAAATATATATTTCAAAACTAAAAATAAATTATCTACCTACATTGATATGCTTGATTTTAGCCTCAACAAAAGAGATATCATTCAAAAGACCATAAATATCATTTTAAACATCTAATGGAAAGCATTGGAAAAATTCATCTAGATTTTTGCCTTTTTCAAAGAAGCCCTACAATTTTTTATGTGACAATATTTATCATAACTTGGATATAGGTAGTTAAAAAAATTGAAGGAATATTTCTTTGTTGGGTATGTACTTGTCTTGCAACAGGATTGAGCCTAATGTTGCATTTTGTGTTACGCCTACAACCCCAAATTTAAGATTTTGAAAATTTGAAATATAAAATGATCTTGAATATGACAAGAAAACATGGGAGGGGGCTTTGCACCACTTGGTTTAATAGTTACAAAGACAAAAAAATATTCAAAGGGGAAACATTGGTAACTATTCGAATATTGCAATATTAAAAAAATAGTGATTTTAAAAAACAATTAGCAAAATTAGTAAAATTTAATTTAGAAAAACAAGATGTGTTATACACAATGGCCTTGCCATTCATTTAATATAAAAAATGGATATTGTATATGATAATTGGTCATAGTTACAAGATAATTGGTCAAGTTATATATTAATTTTTGCATATGAAGGATGCCTTAACCATTTTTGGAAAAGGTAGTTTCATATTTAGTTTTGTGCATTATGGATTGGTGACAAAGTCACTTGGGGCTAGGTGCACATTTGAGGAGGTGGCAAAGGAAAAAATGTCAAAAGATGAATGTGATTCCTTTTACAACCAATTAGGATGAATAATCTCACTTAGTTTCTAGAGGCCAAAGTCCCTTGAAGCTACTATATTCTATAATGATTCTCAACACAATTTTCTTACCTTACATGGCATGGTCAACAAAAATCAAATAAATTTCTCAATTTTTTTATTAATTAATTAATTAAAATTCTTTTGTGTTGAAAACAAAAACATTATATATCAATGACCATGCATATAAAGTTAAGACATGCAATGATAGGAATGAAGTTGATTGATGGGTACAAACATTAAAAAACATGGGATTTCTTAACATTCTATTGAAGGATGACAACCTACATGAAAACATGCAAAAATATTAAATGGAGATGCATGTTTTGAGCTTGTAAAACACAACTTAACATTCATTGGTGACTTTAAACAAAAGAATTATATAATAATCATGTGTTTGAATTGTTGAAATGCAAATCCAAGATGCATTAATTATTGTTGTGTTTATGTTTACAATCTTCATAACACACATGGCATGGTGTTTTAAAAATAAGATGTTTGTACTTGAATTGATTTAAAACATGTGGTTATAACACATTGATCTATTGGATGAACTAGTATATGATAATTTGAATCACATTAATGAATGGTGAAGTGAATAGGAACCTTGCCCCAATACATGAAAGCCTTGCAACTAAAAGCAATGGATGGAAAAATGAATAATGATGGTCATGCCATTTAGAAAATATTTGAGTGGGATGTGAATTTCAATAGTGGAAATCTTTAACAAATGGGTATATTATTAAATGAATAGGTTATTGAATGTTTATGACATTATAAATCTAAGAAAAATATACAAATGGGGATCAAAATAGTTTAGAAAAATCAAAATCCCAAAGCTCTAAATAGGAGTTTTGTAACTTTGTAGTCCAATTGGTTTCAATTGAATGGTTTTTGTAGGTGGTGAAAAACTTCACAAATTGTATAACTCTATAGGATTTACATTCTCAACTTTCACAAAGTTTTTCAATAAAAGGATTTACAACTTTTAAAAAGTTCAAACAAAACATGATTCAAAGCTTCGAACCAACAATCTGTTAAGAAGGGAAATTATAGTTTTTAGTAATGAAATAATTCACTCTAGAGTAATAAGAAACACAACAAATTCTTATTTACCGATATTGTTCTAAAAATATTTCTTTTAAAATGTTTTAAATAATATAAAGAAAAAACCCCTTTAAACTACAAAATTGGGGGTTTAATTACCTTGCCAAAAGGTGGTGTGAATTGTTTTGAAAGGCTACCAAAGTGGTTTTAGTAAAGGCAATGTCGACCAAATGTTTGGTCAATACTCCTCTTGAGCCTCCAATGACATTTTCAAATGGTCACCATCCTCGAACTAACCTTTAAAACATTTAAAAACTTATTATATTGGTAGTCCAAGTTTCTAATAACTACTAAAAGAACAAAACTTTCAAAGTTTTTTTTTTTCAACATCATCCCCCTTCCTATTTGAGATTACATCCTCATAATTCCTAGTTAAGGGGTTGAATTACTAATCCTTGGGTTTGGATCTAGCTATGGAAAAACCCTTAAGTCCTTTGATTGTTTTTGGCACTCAAACTTTCTCACACAAACACACATAGAACACATCCTCTTTCATATAGACATAATTTTTTTCTCTTTCTCTTTTTGTATTTTAAATCTTAAAACACACATGAACAAATAAACATGAATGAACCACAATAAAATTTTCGTGGGCACAAACAATTGTAACATGCACAAACTTGGGACCAAACTAATGCGACCATGAGTTTTGGTCCAAAATTGAATTTCATGCTTCATTGACTTTGGAAACGATTGTTGCAAACAACAAAATCCCTTTGTTTATATTTCATAGCATGTTCCAAATTTCACCCCTTAATGTTGCATTGAAATTGGAGGTTTCAATGCCTTTTTTGAAGGATTTTACAAATGATTATGTTTATAATCCAAGTTTTAGGAAATGACATTCCAATTGGTCATGCATCAACCTATAATATAAAACTAAGACTTGATTTCAAATGTAATGCCAAATGATATAAGGTTAAAAAATGATATAGAAAACAAGTTCTTTATTTTATTTGTGAAATATTTGAATGAAAGGAAACACAAATCCATGAAGGGATCTATTATGGGTGGTGATTCCAAATTTCAAAATCAACATGGCCAATGCACATGTTTCAACCATGACATTTTAATCTTTTTATGCCAAAAAAATCATGATTTAATATAATTTCTACACACTAATTCATTTTTCAAAATGTCAAGTATGACAAAACGTTTTTTAAATAATCCTTTATAGTTATGTTTTCCTTTTCAATTTTAACTTGTTGGTTTTGGGAGCTCTTTTAATACTATGATAAATATTAATAAAATCAATGTCAAAATTGTCTTTCACATATCATTTTAATGATTTCAAGGCAATAATATGAGTCCAAGCTCTTTGGTCGGTTCCCCAATGTGATTTGAGTGAATTATTTTAAATAATCCCCACCAAGAGGTTGGAGATAAATCCACAAGTGAGTCATAATTACAACTTCCACACATTACTAGTGGAGCTCGAAATATTCAATAAAAATGACTAAACACCACTAGATTCCCAAGCTTTCAATTTTTGGCCATTTATCATTTTTTTTTACCTTAAAAAATTATTAAGTTCCAAGTGTAAAACATTAAAGAAAAAATTGACACAAATAACTTAAAATCGTATGGCCTTGAGCATTTCATACTCAAATCATGTAACATTGCCTACTTCTTCATTGTCATGCTAATATTTTATTGTTGAATAATTAGTAACCTACATTAGATATTAACCCCACCCATGCCCCCACCTCCCCCTTCTTTTTTTACCAAATGGCTATTACATACATGCAAGTTTATGATGTTCAATGAATAAATATTCAATATTCAATTGTGTTAATTTAAAATAAGGTATTGTACACAAGGGTTAGAGTGGTAATCAAGTGTTGAAATATATATTTTTATGGCATCCATGACTTTGGCACTCCACTTTTAATTTCCAAACATTTTGATATTGTCTCTTTAGTTTTTCAACATTAGTTTCTTGGTTTTGTCAAGTTTTGCCCACACACTAAACTCTAGGTCCACACATCAAACTATGTGTTATTCACAATGGTTCATGTCAATTCACTTTTTTATAATTTTTCATATTTAGGTGAAAGTCTTGAACAATGGAGTTCTCTTGCATGTTTTCTATCTAATTAGTTCAAGAATTTACTTGCCATATTTAATTTTACAAATATCTTAAATATTAGACAAAATGATTAAAAATTTTCTTAAAAAATCTAACATTTTTCTAAAATTTCCAAGATTTTTATGTACATTCAATATTTATTAATTAATGCCTAATTTGGCCCATGGGTAGGGTAATTTAGAATGAACATGTGTAACTACATCTTTAACAAACTCATGTTCTTGATATTTAGCCATAAGATGTTTGACTCCCCCCCCCCCAACTAGTTCATAATTAAAAAAACCTTTGTTGTGCTTCATTTGCATTCATAGACATGATGTGTTGCTCAAGATAAGCGCAACTTGCAATGTTGCCCGTGTAACAATTACAACAATTTTGCAAAAGTTGAATATCTAGAAAGCCTTTTGTTTCCATAAATCCACTTTACTCAAGCTTCAACCCTATGCCTTTTCCCCTTGTGTTAGCTTAATATCATTAACAACCTTTCAAAGTCAAAAAAAAACTTGAGCTTCCATCCCTAAACTAGTTTTTGTTGTCTCTTCACAACCTTGCTCCTTTTATTAAATTGGTAGATTAGACTCCCAAAAAATCTACTTTTTATTGTTTCACCTAGTTGTGAAACCTAGAGCTAGCCATGATATATAGTCTAGCTTCTGACCTAAAAATGTGTTTATTGAAGGGTTAAAGCCATGTCCTTCTTTTCATAGGTGGAGGTGGAGCTCTTGAGAGTGGGGAAGAATTTCTTCTAACTTGGTGTCATTAATGAAAACCAATAGTTAATTATGGGAACTTGCAAAGGCAAATATTTCATCTACAAAAGGGTGAGTGAATTTTCCAAATAAGGTCTCCCATGTATGTGCAAATGTCATCCGTGATTAATTTCAGCATGGAAATATAAGGTTGATTTTGGGTTATTCCTAAATAAATTTAGAAAGTTGGGTAGAAGAAATCATTTGTGGTGGAAACTTGTTGTAAGGTTGATTTTGGGTTATTCTTTAAGAAATTTAGAGAGTTGGGTAGAAGAAATCATTTGTGATGAAACTAGTTGTAAGGTTGATTTTGGGTTATTCTTTACGAAATTTAGAAAGTTGGGTCGAAGAAATCATTTGTGATGAAACTTGTTGTAAGGTTGATTTTGGGTTATACTTTAAGAAATCTAGAAAGTTGGGTAGATGAAATCATTTGTGATGAAACTTGTTGTAAGGCTGATTTTGGGTTATACTTTAAGAAATCTAGAAAGTTGGGTAGATGAAATCATTTGTGATGAAACTTGTTGTAAGGTTGATTTTGAGTTATATCTAAAAAAAATTAGAAAGTTGGGTAGAAGAAACCATTTGTGATGAAACTAGTTGTTGTAAGGTTGATTTTGGGTTATTCTTTACAAAATTTAGAAAGTTGGGTCAAAGAAATCATTTGTGGTGGAAACTTGTTGTTGTAAGGTTGATTTTGGGTTATACTTTAAGAAATCTAGAAAGTTGGGTAGATGAAATCATTTGTGATGAAACTTGTTGTAAGGTTGATGATTTTGGGTTATTCCTAAAGAGATTTAGAAAGTTGGGGTAGAAGAAACCATTCCTGAATAAAAACTTGTTCAACTAAAAACATGAGCTTTCCTAAAGTGCAGGTCCACTGAGCGTCCCAATTGGGCCTAAAGACCACTTTTGAGAATTTAATGAGCTCCTTTGGGGTGTTCAACTAAGGCACTTTTTGGTCCCCCAATCTTTTTGAGGGTATTATAAAAGCACCTCTCTAATTCAGGTTTGACATGTCAAATTTGGGATTAATAAAGTATCCTCACTTTTTGCATTCTTTTTTATTAGTCCTCACCAGATTTATTTTTTTAAAAATGAAAAAAAATGATTTAGTTATTTTACTGGCGAATGGTGCATATTTTCGACTTTTCCTCCAATAGAAAATCCTCCAAAAGAAACCAAAAAAAACCCTTGAAGATATTATAACTCTATAATAAACTAATCTCAAGTTTCAACACAATAGCCAAAAATATCACCTTTCAAAAATCCTCATATGAAAAAGAGACCTATTATTATTATTATTATTATTATATTACCTAGTAGGGGCCTATAAAAAATCCCTTGAGCTACTACTATACTCTATAATAATGAATCCGAACACAATAGCCTTAAGGGCCTCCTTGGTTGGCAAGAAGGCCGATATAAAACCCCCCACCCCTTGGAAGGAAGGGAGCTGTTTGCAATGGTACAAAAATGCCTTTTTAAGAAATGACAAAGGGTGCCGAAGGAAATAAGATGGTCCGAACATAAAAACAATTTGCTTCGAGTTCTTAAATACAAGCAAGCAAGCAAAAGCAAGCAAGCAAGCAAACAACAACAACAACACTCGGACCGTTAATTTATTTATTATTTCGGTGAGTGTTGTTGTTGCCGCATGAGTGTGGGGTCGGGTCAATTCCTTTCAATGGAAGTGACAATTGAGTGCATTATTGGTGAGGACTACGGACTATATAATGTAGCGACGATTTCGGCGGTGGTGTTCGGTGAAAATCGGTGTTTCTCACATTTCGTGTGGGAGGAATTGGATGGGGCATAAAGAAGAGTACCACTACTCACAAACCGTCGTACATGATAATATTACAATACGGGGTGGCAAGACAAGACGTGCATATGGGTCGGTCTGTTGTTCGGTAATAGTTTATTAATAAGGAGGCAATTTGGCATGCCAGAGTTTTGCAGCAATTTTTTTAAAAATTATTTCCCCCCCCCCCCACATCCAATATAAAAATTTATGGGGAATCAAACCCCACTTCACCATTTTATTTTTGGTTGCTTTGACGGCTTAAAGCCTAAAAGACTAGAATAAGGAACCGGCCCAAGCCCCGACCCGACCCGACCCGACCCGACCCGGCCCCCCCTTGAATAACAAATTTCAACCAATGAGAATTGTAAGTGTGCCCTGAAATTCTTCTCATATTGTAGCTTTTATATGATGATCCGTCCTATCACAATTGGAATCGATCGAAGAAGGCTCGTGTAAAGGCCGATACACTCACCTTCCATCCAAGCTTTGTTCGGTAGTAGGGAAGAGACTATGGACGGAATGCTGGAGTTTTCATTCGGTCCCCCACATTTTGAGGAATGTTCACAGGCAGCAAGTGTGAACAGGCGCTTTCTTTTTTTTTTTCTGGCAAAATTTAGTCACTTGCCAAAGCATTTTTGTCCCAAAAAAAAGAAAGAAAAAGTGCCAAAGTTGCTCGCTCAAGGAATTTTGTTTTTGCCTTAATAGAGTTGAGCAGGTCTATATTTGGCTAATTCCTCTTGGATGATTTGATCACCCACAAGAGGAATTAGCCAAAACATAGTAGGATTCTTCAATTTTTCTACTTTCCTCTCTCTAACATGTCGTCATATTTGGCTATTTGGCTAATTTCCTCTTGGGGGTGAATTTCTTACCCCACACTAATCGTCACCTAATGCTCAACAATTTTAAAAGCACATGGGTTTTGAATGTACATGCACTACACCAAAATAATATGGGTGCAATTAATTCATTGCAAATTTCACTCAATTTGAATGAAATTCATGGGAATTCACTACAATGAATTTGGCATAAGAAATGAGAACAACAACAAGTGAACAATTAGTGGACTAGGGACCTGTGCTATTATTGAGCATGTAGTTTTGAATGTGCCATTGTGATACATGACAATAGGAAACAAAATTAAAAGTCCATGTATGGATTTTAGTTTTT